>ENA-ORNK01000684-ORNK01000684.1-human-gut-metagenome-genome-assembly--contig:-NODE-684-length-38578-cov-14.640916_pt1 | contig 38578 bp, 52 predicted proteins | sample MGYA00242115_ERZ509022 | MGnify/ENA primary metagenome ERZ509022 (study PRJEB26280, sample SAMEA2338690) | human gut metagenome | biome: human gut; feature: human-associated habitat; material: faeces...
CGGCCGCCGCCGCGATCAGCCATGCCGTGATATGTGGCCCGCGCCGCTGGCTTTTTTTCGCCGCCGGAGCCGCCTGCGCGGCCTTTTCCGCGCGGATGGTGCGCATCACGCTCGGAGCCAGCGTCTCCGGGGCCTCGACCGGAAGCGTCTCCAATCCTTCCTCCAGCTCCGTCAGCTCCTTGAGCAGCGCCCGGCAGGAAGCGCAGGACGCCAGATGCGTCTCCAGCTCCCGGTTTTCCTCCTCGCTCAAGGCTCCGTCCAATCTTGCGCTGATCGCCTCCAGCGCCTGTTCACAGTTCATCATCATTTCACCCGGCTTTCGCTCTTTCTGGTATCCACTACTTAGACGAAAACAAATTGGAATGGTTCCCGTCCGCGAGAATTTTTTTCAGCTGCATTCTTGCGCGCGCCAGACGCGACTTGACCGTTCCGAGCTGCAGATCCAGGATCTCCGCGATGCGCTCATACGGCAGGTCGTTGACCACCCGCAGAATTAAAATTTCCCGCTGCTCCTCCGGAAGGGCCTGCATGGCCTCCGCCAGAACGCGCCGCTTTTCATCGTGCAGCGTCAGTTCCTCCGGCCCGGGCGCGCTGTCCGGCAGCGGCAGCTCCAGCGTCTCGCCGTCCTGCTCCGTTTCGAGCGACACGGTCGGCTGGCGCTTCTGCTTCCGCAGAAAATCGATGCAGACGTTCCGCGTCAGCCGGAAGAGCCACGTCGAAAACTCCGCCTCGAACTGATACTGCGCCAGCGCGCGCCACGCGCGTAAAAAAGCCTCCTGCGACAGGTCGAACGCATCCTCCGGATTGCCGCTCATGCGCAGGCAGAGGTTATATACCTGCTTCTGCTGCGCCAGCATCAGCTGCTCAAACGCGCTGTCGTCGCCCGACGCTGCGCGCCGGATCAGTCTCTCCTGATGAATGTCCATCTTCTCTCCCCATGCTTTCAGCGCAGGTCGCGCCGGATGCCCGCCGCGAGTCTCTGCACATCCTCCACCGTGGAGATGGAGGAAATCTTCTCTTTATAATATCCGCTGTAGGGCACGCCGCGCAGATACCACGCGAGGTGCTTGCGCGCCTCAAGGCAGGCGATGTGCTCGCCCTTGTCCTCACGCGCCAGCTCGAACTGCCGCATGGCCGTGTCCATCCGCTCGCTGAGCGGCGGAAGCGCCGGGATCTCCCGCCCGTCCAGCGCTGCCTGCACCTGCGCAAAGACCCACGGGTTCCCGAACGCGCTGCGCCCGATCATCAAAAGCTCCGCGCCCGTGCGCTTTTCGCACCGGAGTGCCGCCTCCGCGTCAAAAATATCGCCGTTGGCCACGACCGGAATCTTCACCGCCTCACGCACGGCGCGGATGCAGTCCCAGTCTGCCGTGCCGGAATAGAGCATCGTTTTCGTCCGTCCGTGGACGCAGACTGCCGCCGCTCCGGCGGCCTCGACCGCCTGCGCAAGCTCCGCGCAGTTGACGCTTCCCTTGTCCCAGCCCTTGCGCATCTTCACCGTCACCGGCACCGGCACCGCCGCCGCGACCGCCTCCACGATCCGCGCGGCCAGCTCCACGTTCTGCATCAGCGCGCAGCCGTCGCCATTTCCGGCGATTTTCGGCATCGGGCAGCCCATGTTGATGTCGATAAAGTCGCAGCCGGACAGCTCAAGCGCAATGCCCGCAGCCTCAGCCATGATCGCCGGGTCGTTCCCGAAGATCTGCGCGCCGCAGACGCCGGACGGCGTCTTTCTCAGAAGACCCCGGCTCTTTTTATCCTGATATACCAGCGCCCGCGACGAGACCATTTCCGTCACCGTCACCGCCGCGCCAAGCTCCGCGCAGACCGTGCGGAACGCCCAGTCCGTCACGCCCGCCATCGGCGCAAGGACGGTCCGCCCCGTGATCTCCAGCTCTCCCAGCCGCATCTTCAACACTCCAGCACATGCAAATTAGAAATATTATAGCATATGCCGCGCATCAATACAATAAAAATCGGGAAATTGCCATAGCCGGGATGTGTAGGACCACAATACATGTTGAGACGTTGAATAAAATAGCAGCGATTCCCTTTGCAAAATTGACAGGATTTCCGAAAGCAAATTCGCATAAAAACAGCGTCTGTGCAATTTGCACAGACGCTGTTCCTGCTTTTCGTGGATGTTACCCATGTATCCGATTGGGCGCTCAGCCGCGCGTGCAGAGCCTCCGCAGGGCGCGGATATGCTCCGGCGTCGTGCCGCAGCAGCCGCCGATCAGCGACGCGCCGGCCTGCACAAGGCGCTCCATGGCCTCCGCAAACTGCTGTGCATCCATCGGATAGACCGCCTCGCCGTGCTCCGTCATGACCGGCAGGCCCGCGTTGGGCTTGGCCACAATAGGCAATGTGCAGGCGTTTTTCATCATCCGCACCACGCTTTCCAGCTGATCCGGCCCGGAGGCGCAGTTGACGCCGACCGCGTCTGCACCCAACTCCTCCAGCGAGACCGCCGCCTCGGCGGCGTTTCCGTCGAAGTACGCCTTCCCGTCGGACTGGACCGAGAGCGTGCAGAGGATCGGCAGGTCGCAGACGCTGCGGATGGCTTCCACCGCCGCCATGCTCTCCGTCACGCCCATCATCGTCTCCACGGCGAACAGATCGACGCCGCCGTCCACCAAGGCCTCCGCCTGCTCCCGGTAGACCCGAAGCAGCGCCTGATAGCTGTGTGCGCCGTTCTCATCGACCGGACGGCCCAGCGTCGTCATATCCCCGGCGACCAGTACGCCCGCGCCCGCCGCCTTTCGTGTGAGCTGCACGAGCGACACGTTCATCGTGTGCAGCCGCTCCTCCAGACCGTAGTCCTTCAGCGCATAGCGGTTGGCGCAGAAGGTCGGCGCATAGAGCACCTCGCTGCCCGCCGCGGCATATTCCCGCTGGAGTTTCAGGATCGTCTGCGGATGCTCCAGCACCCATTGCTCCGTGCAGACGCCGCGCGGCATTCCCGCGCGCATCAGATTTGTGCCCGTGGCGCCGTCGAGCAGACGGACGCCCGCCCGGCACCATTCGGAAAATTCAGAACGCTTCATATAAGTCACTCGATATCATGTACGACCTCATCCAGCGGCTCGTCCAGCCGCTCCGGATGGCTCAGGAGCTTTTTCATATGTTTGAGCGTTGTGGCGAAATAGAAGCCGTCACAGATACGCTCGTCCGTGTTCACGGTGTAGTCCACATACTTGCGCTGCACGATGGTCCCGTCGGGCTGCACCTCGTTTTTGCGGTACTTGCAGCCGAACGCGACGAAAACGGGCAGGTTGCCGAAATCGTAGAGATGGTGTACGATCGGCGGAATGCCGAGCGAGCCCATGGAGGTGAAGAAGATCGAGCCGTGGAACGGGCTGACCTCCAGCAGGAACTTCGGCAGCAGGCCGAAATAGTCCATCGTTTTCAGCACCCACACCGCGAACTTGAAGAGGACACCCGGGATCAGCGACAGCGCCTTGGCGGTCTTGTCAAAATCGCTGGCGTCGGACGCGCCCTTGATGCGCTCGACCTCCTCGTTGAACTTCCGGTAGATATCGTCCACCGTGTCCGTCGGCTTCAGATGCAGCTTCATGGCGCTCTCCGGCGCTTCGGTGGTCATGTCCTCCTTGATCATCATGCAGAACTGGATATCGTCGTCCCGGCTGTAGACCTGCTGGCCGGAGAGGAAGCGGTTCAGCGCCGGATACTTCGCCACGCAGCGCACATAGGCCGCGAGGAATACATGTGTGATGCCGAAGCTGGTCATACCGGCACGGCGCTTCTCGCGGATATAGCGCTCCATCGCCGTGATCTCCACCGTCTCGCGGATGAAGTTCGACGAGCCGCCGCGCGTCGGCATGATGTAGTTTCCGACGATCTGCACCGGGTCGAGCGTGCGCAGCTTCCGCCCGTCCGGGCGGTCGCCCCACGTCGGGTGGTATTTGTTGTCGAGGTGTACCTTCACCACAAGGCTCACCAGCAGGCCCGGCAGCAGCAGGAGCATATCCGGCAGATTCGCGTAGAAAACACCGATATTCTCCGCATGGAGCGCAGCGCGGCTGTCATAGAGCAGCACGCCCAGCGCCGCCAGATACATCAGCGGCAGCAGCCATACGCCGCCTTTGCCGGAGATAATGACCGCATAGGCGACCGCAAAGGCCATGTACGCGATCCAGCAAAGGAGGATGTAGCGCCGCCACATGCCGTCCATCGACGAAATGCGGATACCAAAATAAATGGCGGCCATAAAGACCGGAACTGCCGTCCGGTACAGGCGCTCCTCACCGGAGCACAGAAGGATCAGCACATAGATCAGGGATGCTGCCACCGGCAATACGATCTGAAACCACACCGTCGCTGCATCTGCGCCTTTCCCGCAGAAATATGCGATGCGGGCGATTGCCGAGCAAACCATCACAAGCGCCGCAAGCCAGACCAGAACATTTTTTCTGCTGACATAGTAGGAAATTCTGTTTTTCATCATGGGGATATCATAACACACAATTGCGCAATAGGAAAGAGCCGCCTTGTAAAAAAGCCGCGCGGAGAAGAGCTTTCCCCTCTTCCGCGCGGCAATTTTTCACTTTTACGCCTTTTCCAGCTCCGGCAGCGCGTCGGGAAGCTGCTCCAGAGCGGCATAAGCCGCGCTCCGGCAGACGTCCTTCTCGAGGCCAAGCGCCGATCCCAGCTGCTCGCACAGCCGCTCGCAGCACGCGCCGTAGGCCGCCGCGGCACTGCGCCCGGCGTCCGTCAGGTAGATCGCGCCGTAGCGCTCGCGTTCAGCATAGCCCGCTTCACAGAGGGCCTGGATCATATGGTGTGTGCTCGGCTTCGAGACGTTCAGCCTCGTGGCCACGTCCACGCTTCGCGCACCGCGGCCGCCGCTGCACAGCTCGGAGATGGCCAGCAGATACTTGATGGCTGCCGGCGTCAGCGTTCGCTTCTGATTAGACACATCTAACCTCCTGTGAAGAGATCGGGCGGATGTGTCAGGGACACATCCGCCCCGGGATCATTGCTGTTTGTGGCACTGGCCGTGCAGAGCGCAGTGCGCACAGTTACAGCCGCAGGAGGATTTTCCGCTCTTTTTCTGCCGGATCAGGGAGATAATGATGGAGGTAACGATTGCAATTAAAACAGCTGAAATGAGGAGCGTACCAAGGTTTTGTGCGATCCAGTCAAACATGAAAATCACTCCTTTGAAAAGAGAAGGGATAACGGAATTACTTTACCTTCGTGGTGAGCTTCGTGGCTTCCTTATACGGCTTGAAGAGCATGTAGATGATGCCTGCAAGCAGGATCACGCCGACGATCACACCGAGGACATTGGCATGGCCGGTGAAGAGGCCGCCGAACTGGTTGACCATGAGGGCGATGACATACGCAAAGCCGCACTGATAGCCGATGGCGAACCAGGTCCACTTCGGGCTGTTCATCTCGCGCTTGATGGCGCCGATGGCCGCGAAGCACGGAGCGCACAGCAGGTTGAACACGAGGAAGGAGTAGCCGGTGATGCCGGTGAAGGCGTTCATCAGGTTCTGATAGACCGTTCCGTCGCCGCCGCCATAGAGAATGCCGAGCGTGCCGACAATGTTCTCCTTGGCAACGAGGCCGGTGATGGAGGCGACAGCCGCCTGCCAGTTGCCCCAGCCGAGGGGCTTGAAGATCCAGGCGATCACGCCGCCGATGGCTGCGAGGATGGAGTAGTCGATCTCGCTCTCGTCGAGCATACGGAACGCGCCGTCAACCACACCGAAGTAGGTGGTGAACCAGACAAAGATGGTGGACAGCAGGATGATCGTACCGGCCTTCTTGATGAAGGACCAGCCGCGCTCCCACATGCTGCGCAGGACGTTGCCGAGGGTCGGCCAGTGGTAGGCCGGCAGCTCCATGACAAACGGAGCCGGATCACCGGAGAACATCTTGGTCTTTTTCAGCATGATGCCGGAGATGATGATGGCAGCCATGCCGATGAAGTAAGCGGAGGTGGAGACCCAGGGGCTGCCGCCGAAGAGCGCGCCCGCGATCATGCCGATGAACGGGACCTTTGCGCCGCAGGGGATAAAGGTCGTGGTCATGACCGTCATACGGCGGTCGCGTTCATTTTCAATGGTACGGGAGGCCATGATACCCGGAACGCCGCAGCCGACGCCGATGAGCATCGGGATGAAGGACTTGCCGGACAGGCCGAACTTGCGGAAGATACGGTCGAGAACGAAGGCGATACGGGCCATGTAGCCACAGGCTTCGAGGAAGGCCAGCATCAGGAACAGAACGAGCATCTGCGGCACGAAGCCGAGGACCGCGCCGACACCGGCGACGATGCCGTCGAGGATCAGGCCGTGCAGCCAGCCGTCCTCAGGGACGTTGCAGGCATCCAGCAGGTTTTCGACCAGAACGGGAACACCGGGGACCCATACGCCGTAGTCGGCGGGATCCGGCTCGTCAAAGCCGTTCTCTTCGAAGTAGCTGACAGCGTCCACATAGGTCATCTGGACAACATCGTCCATCTCGCCAGCACCCTCGGGCAGCGTGTCATAGTAAACGGTCATGTCGTTGATGGCGAGGGTCTCCTCGTCCTCAACGCCGATGGTCGTGCTGGCGGAATCCGCCGTGACGGCCTTCATTTCAGCCAGAGCAGCGTCGGCGTCGAAGTCTTCCGCTTCGGTGTCAAGCTCATAGTAGCCGCTGACTGCTTCGCTTGCGGCGGTGTATTCGTCCGCAGCGTCGTTGTAGGCGGAGGAGCCGATGCCGAGCAGGTGCCAGCCGTCGCCGAACACGCCGTCGTTGGCCCAGTCGGTCGCAGGCGCACCGACGGCGACCATGGCGATGTAGTAAACAAGGAACATGACGACTGCGAAGATGGGCAGGCCCAGCCAGCGGTTGGTGACGATCCGGTCGATCTTATCGGAGGTGGAGAGCTTTTCCTTGCTCTTCTTCTTGTAGCAGCTCTTGATGACCTGTGCGATGTAGACATAGCGCTCGTTGGTGATGATGGACTCCGCGTCGTCGTCCAGCTCCTTTTCGGCGGCCTTGATGTCCTCTTCGATGTGGTTCATCGTCTCTGCCGGGATGCTCAGCTGCTCGAGGACCTTGTCATCGCGCTCAAAGATCTTGATTGCGTACCAGCGCTGCTGCTCGGCGGGCTTGTCGTGCAGGACGGCTTCCTCGATATGGGCGATGGCGTGCTCAACAGCGCCGGAGAAGGTGTGCTGCGGCTCGGTGTGCGGGCCCTTTGCCGCGGCGACCGCGGCCTCCGCCGCGTCCATGATGCCGGTGCCCTTCAGCGCGGAGATCTCAACGACCTTGCAGCCCAGCTGACGGGACAGCTCCTTGACGTTGATCTGGTCGCCGTTCTTCTTGACGATATCCATCATGTTGATGGCGATGACGACCGGGATGCCCAGCTCGGTCAGCTGCGTGGTGAGGTAGAGGTTGCGCTCGAGGTTGGTGCCGTCGATGATGTTCAGGATGGCGTCCGGGCGCTCCGTGATCAGATAGTTACGGGAGACGACTTCCTCCAGCGTGTACGGCGAAAGGGAATAGATACCGGGAAGGTCCATGATGACGACGTCCTCATGCTTCTTGAGCCGGCCTTCCTTCTTCTCGACGGTGACGCCGGGCCAGTTGCCAACGAACTGGTTCGAGCCCGTCAGGGCGTTGAACAGCGTTGTTTTGCCGCTGTTCGGATTGCCCGCGAGGGCAATTTTGATTTGCTTTTCCATTTTCTGCTCCTTCCTGTTCAGGAACTCTAAATATAATTAGATTTCTTTAACAAAAATACAAAAAGTGAAGCTTTTGGGCGTCACTCTTCAATTTCGATCATTTCGGTGTCGGCCTTGCGCAGACTCAGCTCATAGCCGCGTACCGTGACCTCCATCGGATCGCCCAGCGGTGCGACCTTACGGATGTAGACCTCCGTGCCCTTGGTGATGCCCATGTCCATGATACGGCGCTTGACGGGGCCTTCGCCATGGAGTTTGACGACCTTGACGGTGTCGCCGATTTTGGCTTGCTTCAATGTTTTCATTATCTTCTCTCCTTTTCAGAATTTCAGATCATAATTTTGCGCGCCATCTCTTCACTGATGGCTACGCGGGATTCCTTGATCTTCACGATGATGTTCCCGCCCAGCGAGGCGACCACCGTTACCGTCCCTCCGGCCGTAAAGCCCAGATCCTCGAGATGCTTCTTCATCTCCGGCGATCCGCCGACCTTGTGGATCAGATTTTCTTCGCCAATGTTTGCAAGTGCAAGCGGCATCATAGCTTCTCCTCCACGTCCCCCGGTTTATATTCTCTAACCGGTGCAGTTCAAAAAACGGTTTGGAAGCCTTCGCCTTTTCAATAGGTTAAGCTTCTCTAACCGCTGAACAGTTTAACATACCTAACTCTTTTTGTCAAGCCCCTTTTTCACGGAATTATTCTTTCTTGCATTTTTGGTAAGAATGTGTTAAGGTAAGGGTAATTTCCAAAAAAGGATGGTGCAGAATGCCATGAAAATTCTGAGAGCTTCTGAGGATTATCTCGAGGCGATGCTGATGATGAAGGAGAAGCATGGCTATATCCGCTCCATCGACGTTGCCGAGCAGCTGGGCGTCACCAAGCCCAGCGTCACCTATACGACCAAGCGTCTGCGCGAAAACGGCTATATCACCATGGACAAGGACGGCTTCATCACGCTCAGCGAGAGCGGCATGCAGATCGCGTCCAGTATGCTGGAGCGGCACCGGATGCTTTCCAGCTTCCTGATGGCCCTCGGCGTGGACGAGGAGACCGCGCTTCAGGATGCCTGCCGCATGGAGCACGACATGAGCCAGCAGACCTTCGACGCGCTCTGCGCGCACGTCAAGCGCGAGCAGGAAAACAAGTAAATCTTTCGCAAGTACAAAAGATCCGCAGGAGCAGGCTCCTGCGGATCTGTTTTTTATTCGATGACAGCCGTGGCTGCGGGCCGGATCTCGACGTGACAGAGGTTGGTCGCGCTGACGGAGCGCTCAAGCTCGATGGAGTATTCCAGATCGAGTACGCCGCCGCGCTCGTTGAGCAGGACGGTCATCTGCGTCGCGCAGACGCCGATCATGAGCGCACCCGCGCCGCAGTCATAGAGTGATTCGTCCTTCTGTCCCAGAACAAAGACCATCGTCGAATTGACCTTTCCGGTGCGCCGGAGCGTAACCTTTTTCCCGTCCTCGACGGTGAAGGTCGTCACGACGCCCTCCAGCCCGGTCATTTCCGTCTCCACATAGGAGATCGTCACCAATCCCGGCTCATAGCGGTACGTTCCGTTCGTGACCAGCTCGATCGTCTCCGATTCCATGCCCGCGAAGCGCTGCGTCCCCGCAACGGAGATCAAAACCGGAATTTCCATCTCAGTTTTCCAGCGCAAGCGCGATCAGATTGTCGATCAGCTCCGGATAGGGAATGCCGCTGGCCTCAAAGAGCTTGGGATACATGGAGATCGAGGTGAAGCCCGGGATGGTGTTGATCTCGTTGAACACGACCTCGCCGTCGTGCTTGACGAAGAAATCCACGCGGGAAAGGCCCCGGCAGCCCATTGCCTTGTAGACCTGCACCGCCTTCTCGCGGACGTTCTCGGCGACCTCGTCGGGAATACGCGCCGGGATATAGAGCGTCGAGCAGTTGGAGATATACTTGGCCTGATAGTCATAGAAATCCGCGCCGGAGTCGATCTCGCCGCAAATGGATGCAAACGGGTTCTCGTTGCCGAGCACGGCCACCTCGACCTCCTGCCCCTCGATGAACTCCTCGACGAGCACCTTCGCGTCATATTCCAGCGCCTGCGCCAGCGCGGCGGACAGCTCCCCGCGGTTCTTCGCCTTGGAGACGCCGACGGACGAGCCGGTCCCGGCGGGCTTTACGAACACCGGATAGGCAAATTTCTTCTCGACCTCGTTCATAACGCTCTCGGCGTCGCGTGCAAAGCCCTGACGGGTCACCAGATGCCATGCGGCCTGCCGCACGCCGGAATAATCGGCGATCAGCTTGGTGAGCGTCTTATCCATGCACGCCGCCGAGGCGGCCACATGCGGCCCGACGTAAGGAATTCCCGCGATTTGCAGGAGGCCCTGTACGGAGCCGTCCTCGCCGTTTTCGCCGTGCAGCACCGGGAACACCACGTCGATGCGCTCGCGCACCACACAGTCGTTCTCAAAGCTCAGAAGGCCCTGTCCATGCACCGGCGAAAGCGCGGCCCGGCGGTTGCCCTCAAAATTCTGCCACGTTCCGGCGGGCAGCATGCTGTAGTCCTTGCCGCCGAACAGGATCCAGTCGCCCTCCTTGGTGATGCCGACCGGAAAAACATGATACTTACTGTGGTCGATGTTGTTGAGCACGGACTCTGCCGAACGCAGCGAGACCTCATGCTCCGGCGAAACGCCGCCGAACAGGACACAGACACATAACTTTTTCAAAACGGTTTCCTCTCTTCTCCCGCAGCGCTCCCGCGGGCGTGATCGCGTTCTCAGATTGCTATATCATATGCCAAAATGGCGCAGAAAACAAGTATTATTTTCTTGATTTCCGTGATATTAACAGTAGAAAAACTGTCTGCTTCTGTATATAATGATATGAGGGCTTCCCGCCCGGGAGCTGCCCTTTGTCAGAGAGGAGGCCTGCGTCATGCAATTGGATTTGACAAAGAAGGAATTCCGGCGTCTGCTGGACATGGTGTATATCGGAAACTGGATCCTGAACTCGACGCGCGGAGACGACCGCATCGCGGATTACGATGACCTGGAATCCAAGCTGTTCTCCCTTTGCCGGGGACAGGGCATGCAGGCGCTCGTGGAGAAATGGGAGGGCGTAGACGTTCCTTCCCGCGCCTTTTCCGACGGCGGCATCCACGAAGCCATCATGGACTATGAGGATACGGTCTTTTACGAGATCCTTGCCGAGGAGCTGGCCCGCCGCGATCTGGATTACCAGCCGGTCTCCAAGGAGAATTACGACGAGCTTGTGGCGCGGATGGACGATTACATCGCCGAATTTGAGGCGCACGGCACCGACAACATCCTGATCTCCACGATGGATGAGCCGGATGTTTGAGAAAACAGCATTTCAGCGCCGCAGACCGCCGGTCTGCGGCGCTGTGCTTTTCAGAGCGCTGTACAGAGCCAGTAGATGACCCCGTAGAGGACGCTGGCGACCGTTCCGTAGACGATGACCGGCCCGGCGATCGTGAACATTTTCGCCGCCATGCCCGTCACAAGGCCCTCCGAACGGTATTCCATGGCCGGAGAAACGACGGAATTGGCAAATCCCGTGATCGGTACGAGCGTCCCGGCTCCGGCGAATTTCGCAATGCAGTTATAGACGCTCAGCGCGGTCAGAACCGCGCTCAGGAAGATCAGGCTGATCGCCGTCGCGCTTCCGGCGGCGTCCTTGTCGAGTCCTGCCGCCGCCCATCCGTTTTGGATCAGCTGCCCGAGCACGCAGATCAGTCCGCCCGTCCAGAAAGCGTTCAGCAGATCCTTCCAGATCGGCGACTTCGGCGCCAGCCTCTGCACATATGCGTTATACTCCTTCTTGCTCATGTTCATAAGAAAAACCCCCTTTGGCATAGTATCTGCCAAAAGGGGGTTTTTATCAGCTTATGACCGGAATTACACCAATTCGATGACAGCCATTTCGGCTGCGTCGCCGCGGCGCGGTCCAAGACGGGTCACGCGGGTGTAGCCGCCGTTGCGGTCGGCATACTTCGGAGCGATCTCCTTGAACAGCTTGTTGGCAACATCTTCCTTCGTGATATAGCTCAGAGCCTTACGGTAGGAAGCGAGGGTGTTCTTCTTAGCAAGCGTCACCATCTTCTCTGCGACAGGCTGAACTTCCTTTGCCCGATAGAACGTCGTTTCGATCTTGCCGTTCTCGAACAGGTAGGTGGTCATTGCCCGGAGCATCGCCTTGCGCTGGTCACTGGTTCTGCCGAGCTTTCTCGTACCAAACATGGGATTTTACCTCCTTCTTTGAAAGGTTATTGCATCAGTTATTGTTGTTATTTGAACTGCCGGAATCGTCGCTGGCAAGGCTCAGGCCCATCATGGCCAGCTTGTTCTGCACCTCTTCGAGCGACTTTCTGCCCATATTGCGGACCTTCATCATATCCTCGCCGGTTCTGGAGATCAGATCCTCGACGTTGTTGATGTTGGCGCGCTTGAGGCAGTTGAAGCTTCTGACGGACAGATCAAGCTCCTCGATGGTCATTTCAAGGACCTTGTCGCGGTGGGTCTCCGGTTTTTCCGCCATGGTGGGCTTGCTGGCGACCGTCTCAGACAGGTCGGTGAACAGGCTCAGGTGGTCGGAAAGGATCTTCGCGCCGAGGCTGACCGCATCTCTTGCGGAGATGGTCGAGTCAGTCCAGACCTCCAACGTCAGTTTGTCATAGTCGGTCATGTTGCCCACACGGGTGTTCTCCACGGTGTAGTTCACCTTGTAGACAGGCGTGTAGATCGAGTCCACAGCGATCGTTCCGATCGGCATGCTCGGCGACTTGTTCTTGTCGGACGACACATATCCGCGCCCGTGGCTCATAGTGATCTCCATATTGAAGGTCGCGTCGGGGCCGAGGGAGCAGATATGCAGCTCGGGGTTGAGGATCTCAACTTCTCCGTCTGTCTTGATGTCGCCGGCAGTCACTTCCCGTTCGCCGGTGGCGTCGATGAAAACGGTCTTGGTACCCTGGCAATGCAGTCTTGCGATGATCTTCTTGACATTCAGAACGATCTCGGTGACGTCTTCCTTGACGCCGGGGATCGTGGAAAACTCGTGCTGGACGCCTGCGATCTTGATGGCGGTCGCAGCCGTGCCGGGCAGCGAGGACAGAAGCACTCTTCTGAGGCTGTTGCCGAGGGTCGTACCATAGCCTCTTTCGAGCGGCTCCACGATATACTTACCGTAGGAGCCGTCCTCGGGAGAATCGATACACTCAATGCGCGGCTTTTCAATTTCTACCATGAATATAAATACCCTCCTTATACTACGAAACGGTGTTTCGCTGCCGAATTCAGCTTACCAATAAACGAGGGTCAGACGTTACTTGGAGTACAACTCGACGATCAGATTTTCTGCGATCTCAAAGTCAATGTCGTCCTTGGCAGGAAGTGCAATAACCTTGCCGGAAAGGGTGTTCTTATCTCTGTCAAGCCACTTCGGAGCGGCGATGAACGCATCGTCCTCTTTCATGGTCTTGAAGCGGGTGGTGGCGCAGCTCTTCTCGCTGACGGCGATGACATCGCCCACATTCACCTGATAGGAGGGGATGTTGACGCGCTTGCCGTTGACGGTGAAGTGGCCGTGGTTGACGAGCTGACGAGCCTCGCGGCGGGTCTTGGCAAAGCCCAGACGATAAACCGCGTTGTCCAGTCTGCGCTCGACCAGGCTCAGAAGGTTCTCACCGGTGTTGCCGCCCATGCGCTCTGCCTTTTCGTAGAGCATACGGAACTGCTTCTCCAGGATGCCATAGACGAACTTGACCTTCTGCTTTTCGGTCAGCTGCGTGCCATATTCAGACTTCTTCGTTCTTCTCTTGCCGCCGGGGTTGCGGTTGGAATTCTTGCTGTAACCCATCGCGGCCGGAGACACACCAAGCGTTCTGCAGCGCTTGAGAACAGGCTGTGTATTCTTTGCCATCTTACTTTACTCCTCCTTGTTTCATTAAACGCGACGGCGCTTGGGAGGACGGCAGCCATTGTGAGGAATGGGAGTTACGTCCTTGATCATCGTGACCTCCAGACCAGCGGACTGGAGCGCACGGATGGCGGATTCACGGCCCTGACCGGGGCCCTTGACGTAGACTTCTACGCTCTTGAGGCCGCAGTTTTCCACAGCAGCCTTTGCAGCGGTCTCAGCGACCATCTGCGCGGCGTAGGGAGTGGACTTTCTGCTGCCGCGGAATCCGAGGCCGCCGGAGGAAGCCCAGGACAGTGCGTTGCCATTGGTATCGGTGACGGTCACCATGGTGTTATTGAAGGACGAGCGGATATGCACGGCGCCCTTTTCAATTACCTTGCGCTCACGACGGCGCTTGACTACTTTCTTAACAGCCTTTGCCATTTACATATCCCTCCTTACTTCTTCTTATTCGCAATGGTCTTCTTCGGACCCTTGCGGGTACGGGCATTGGTCTTGGTTCTCTGACCATGGACGGGCAGGCCACGACGGTGACGGACACCGCGGTAGCAGCCGATCTCGGTCAGGCGCTTGATGTTCAGAGCCACTTCACGGCGGAGGTCGCCCTCAATGGTGAAGTTCTTGTCGATCACATCACGCAGCTTTGCTTCCTGCTCGTCGGTCAGGTCCTTGACGCGGGTGTCAGGATCGATCTGGGCGAGCTCGAGGATCTTGTTTGCGCTTGTTCTGCCGATGCCGTAGATATAAGTCAAACCGATTTCGATTCGCTTCTCACGGGGCAGGTCAATACCAGCAATACGTGCCATACTATTCAGAGCACCTCCTATTAACCTTGTCTCTGCTTATGCTTGGGGTTTTCGCAAATTACCATAACGCGGCCCTTGCGCTTGATGATTTTGCACTTTTCGCACATGGGCTTTACGGACGGTCTTACCTTCATACTGTTAACCTCCATATGAGACCACTGTCTCTATTTACTTCTCCATGTGATTCTGCCGCGGGTAAGATCATAGGGCGACATTTGAACGGTCACCTTGTCGCCGGGCAGGATCTTAATAAAGTTCATCCGGAGCTTGCCGGAAATATGCGCCAGAATGGTGTGTCCACCGCCAATATCGACAGAGAACATGGCATTCGGCAGTGCATCAGTTACGATGCCCTCAAGTTCGATTACGTCGTCTTTTGCCAAGATCAAATAACCCCCTGGTTTTGACTGTTGAATTTTTGACCGTAAGCGGCCAATTCCCTTCGTAATTCGCTGTTGAGTACCTTGTCGCCGTTGCGAATTTTCTCGGCGACGCGCGTGTCTGTCTGAGGGAGCTTCCGGACGTGCTTCCGCTTTTTGCGCTTGGGCTGTTCAAGCCTTCTGCCCTTGCCGTCGGCGATGTAGACAAACAGATCGTCCGTATCGAGTACGAAGAAAAGCTGTCCTTTGTCGCGTCCGGCCAGCGAAACGACCACATCCGCTCTGGATATTTCCATAACTTAAAGCCCCTCTGTGACGGTGAGAATTTCCGGCTCGCCGTCGGTAATCAGGATCGTATTTTCGTAGTGGGCTGCGAGCTTGCCGTCGGCCGTCACCGTGGTCCAGCGGTCCTTGAGGACTCTTACGTCGTAAGTGCCCTCCGTGACCATCGGCTCCACAGCGATCGTCATGCCTTTGACCATTCTCGGCCCTCTTCCGGGAGCGCCAAAATTCGGTACCTCAGGCTCTTCATGCATCTGCTCGCCTACGCCGTGACCTACGAAGGCGCGCACCACGCCAAACCCATGCTTTTCAACATACGTCTGGACGGCATGACCGATGTCGGAGATCCGACATCCCTGACGTGCGAATTTGATTCCCTCGAAAAAACTCTGTCTGGTTACCGAAATGAGCTTCTGTGCCTCGGGTGAAATCTTCCCACAGGCATAGGTGGCAGCGCAATCTCCGACGAAGCCTCCCCAGGTCGCGCCCACATCGACCGAAACGATATCGCCCTCCTTGAGGACCCGTTTGCCCGGGATCCCGTGGATGACCACCTCGTTGACGGAAATGCAGGTGCTGGCGGGAAAACCGCCGTAGCCGAGGAAGGTAGGAACTGCGCCCTGGGACACGATAAAATCGTGAACTGCTCTGTCGATCTCTCCGGTGGTGACGCCGGGCCTTACCATATCGCCTGCCAAGGCACGCGCTGCCGCGGTAATTTTACAGGCCCTGCGCATCACTTCGAGCTCGCGCTCATTTTTGATAGATATCATTCTGCCGCACCCAACGCCTTCAAAATGTCTCCGGAAGCCTTCTCGATCGGCTGGTTGCCATTGACCAGCTTCAGGATGCCGAGCTTTCCGTAGAATTCCTTGAGCGCTTCTGTTTCTGCGTGGTAAACGCGGAGACGGTTTTTGACGGTCTCCGGCGCGTCGTCCTTACGGATGACGAGCTCACCGCCGCACAGGTCGCAGACGCCCTCTTTCTTGGGCGGGTTTGCCGTGATGTGGAAGCTGGCGCCGCAGCAGCCGCAGACGCGGCGGCCGGTCATACGCGCTTCGATCACGGAATCTTCGATCTCAATGGAAACAACACTGTCAAAGTGGATGCCGGTGGCCTCCAGCGCCTCAGCCTGTGGGATCGTGCGCGGCACACCGTCGAGGATGTAGCCGTTCGCACAATCCGGCTGAGCCACCCGTTCGCGGACGATGCCAATGATGACGTCGTCCGGAACGAGCTTGCCAGCGTCCATGAAGCTTTTTGCCTTCAAACCGGTTTCCGTTCCATTTTTGATCGCTTCCCGAAGGATGTTTCCGGTGGAAATGGTGGGAATGCTCAGCTTTTCGCTGAGGATCTCCGCCTGCGTTCCTTTACCGGCGCCCGGGGCGCCCAAAAGGATAAGCTTCATAACCGTTTCCTCCGATCACTCAAGGAAGCCCTTGTAGTGACGCATCAGCATCTGCGCCTCGATGGACTTGACCGTCTCAAGCGCAACGCCGACAACGATGATGACGGAAGTACCGCCGATGGAAAGGCTGCTGTCCTTGATGACGATGCCAACAAGGATCGGGAGAATTGCGACGATACCCAGATAAAGAGCGCCGAACAGGGTGATCTTGTTGATGACCTTGAAGATGAAGTCGGACGTGGGCTTGCCCGGGCGGAAGCCGGGGATGAAGCCGCCGTTCTTCTTCAGGTTGTTCGCGATCTCGATGGGGTTAAACTGGATCGTTGCGTAGAAGTAGCTGAACGCAATGATGAGCACGAAGTAGACAATGATATAAACAGCGCTCTTCGTGTCGAAAACATAGGTGTTCATCCAGTTCCAGAACTTGCTCGAACCGGTGCCGGTGAAGGCGATGATGGTTGCGGGCAGAGTTGCGATGGACTGCGCAAAGATGATCGGCATAACGCCGGACATGTTGACCTTGATCGGGAGGTTGGTGGACTGGCCGCCATACATCTTCCGGCCGACAACACGCTTTGCATACTGGACGGGGATACGGCGCTCGGAATTGGTGATGAACACGATGAACATCACGATGGCAAGCATACCGACGACCATCAGGACGGCGACATACCACTTCTCGCTGAACAGGCCCGTGATGAGGGTCGGGATACGGGAAATGATGCCGGCGAAGAGGATCATGGAGATGCCGTTGCCGATGCCGAACTGGTCGATCTGCTCACCCATCCACATCAGGAAGGAAGCGCCGGCCGTGAAGGTCAGGACAATCACGAGGCCATACAGGAAGCCGGTCTGCGTCAGCAGGCTGTAGTTCTTCAGCATGACGAAGTAGGCAAAGCCCAGCAGCAGGCCAAGGCCGATCGTGGTATAGCGGGTGATCTTCTGGATCTTCTTCTTGCCCTCTTCGCCCTCGTCCTTGGCAAGACGCTCAAGGGCGGGAATGGCGATGCAGAGCAGCTCAATGATAATGGATGCGTTGATGTACGGCTGGATGCCCAGAGCGAACACGGTCGCCTGAGAGAAAGCCGAGCCGGACATGGCGTTATACAGTCCGAGGACCGTATCGCCGAATCTCGCCTGGAAGGTGGCAACGAGGAGATCGGTGTTCACATAAGGAACCGGTACGCAGCTGCCAAGACGATAGATCAGCAGTACGAGGAGCGTGAAGAGCATCTTCTTGCGAAGCTCGGGGATCTTCCACGCATTACGGAGTGTAGTAAACACTTACACCACCTCAGCCTTTCCGCCTGCCTTTTCAATTTTTTCCTTGGCAGACTCGGAGAAGGCGGCTGCCTTCACGGTGACTTTAACGGTGACATTGCCGTTGCCGAGGATCTTCAGACCATTCTCACAGGAATGAAGGATACCCTTTTCGATCAGGGCCTGCGCGTCTACGACGGCGCCGTTCTCAAAACGGTTGAGGCAGGCGACGTTCACAGCCGTCAGAGGCTTTGCGAAAATGTTGTTGAAGCCGCGCTTCGGGATGCGGCGTGCCAGAGGCATCTGGCCGCCTTCGAAGCCGATGCGGAGCTTACCGCCGCTGCGGGCCTTCTGGCCCTTGTGACCACGACCGGCGGTCTTGCCGTTGCCGGTGCCGGTGCCGCGGCCCTTGCGCTTATCTACATGGGTAGAACCCATAACCGGAGCAAGTTCGTGCAGATTCATCTACTTGTCCTCCTTATTGTTCTTCCGTGACCTGAAGCAGATAGCCGATCTTGGCGATCTTGCCGCGAGTCTGGGTGTTGTCAGGCTGAACAGTTTCCTGACCGATCTTGCGCAGGCCGAGGGAATGCGCAGTTGCAATGTGCTTATCAAGGCGGCCGTTGAGGCTCTTGACCAGCTTAATTCTAAGATTCGCCATTTCAGAGTCCTCCTTAACCGACGATTTCTTCCACGCTCTTGCCTCTGATGCGCGCAACTTCCGCTGCGTCACGCAGAGACTCGAGGCCCTGCATCGTTGCCTTGACAACGTTCTGCGGGTTGTTCGAGCGCAGGCACTTTGCACGAATGTTGGAAATACCGACCGCTTCCATGACCGCACGGACAGCGCCGCCGGCGATGATGCCGGTGCCTTCGGGAGCCGGCTTGAGCATAACGCGGCCAGCGCCGAAAACGCCGATCACGTCATGGGGAATGGTGGTGCCTTCGAGGGTGATCTTGGTCATGTTCTTCTTGGCGTCCGCAATGCCCTTGAGGATCGCTTCGGAAACTTCCGCCGCCTTACCCAGGCCGTAGCCCACGGTGCCCTTGCCGTCGCCGACAACAACCAGAGCGGAGAACTTCATGACACGGCCGCCTTTGACGGTCTTGGAAACACGGTTCAGATAGACAACCTTCTCGATAAACTCGGGAGCGTTGTCCTCCTTCGGTGCTCTGTCTCTATTGTAAGCCATTACTATTTCCTCCTCCGATTAGAATTCCAGGCCGCCTTCGCGGGCGCCTTCGGCAAGCTCTGCCACACGACCGTGATAGATATAACCGCCACGATCGAACACGACAGTGTCGATGCCCTTTGCCTTTGCGCGCTCAGCAACCATCTTGCCGACCTTGCGGGCAGCTTCCTTGTTGCCGGTAGCGCCTTCGAAATCCTTATCCAGAGTGGAAGCGGATGCCAGCGTTACGCCATTGACATCGTCAATGATCTGTGCGTAAATGTTCGCATTGCTGCGATAAACGTTCAGGCGAGGTCTTTCGGGCGTGCCGGAGATCTTGCCGCGCACTCTGGTATGACGCTTCATACGCTGTGCGTTTTTATCAAAAGTCTTAACCATTATGGCACACCTCCTAATTATTTCTTGCCGCCGGCCTTGCCCTCTTTATGACGGAGGACTTCGGTGGCGTACTTGATACCCTTGCCCTTATAGGGTTCAGGCGGTCTCTTGGCTCTGACGTTGGCAGCAAACTGGCCAACCTTCTGCTTGTCGATGCCGTGGATGATGACCTTGTTGGGGGCCGGGACCTCGATGGTGATGCCATCGATCTCTTCCATGTTGACAAGGTGGGAATAACCCAGGTTCATCACAAGCTTGTTGCCTTCCTTGGAGGCTCTGTAGCCGACGCCGTTGATCTCAAGCTCCTTCTTGAAGCCTTCGGTCACGCCCACGACCATGTCGTGCAGCAGCGAACGGGTCAGACCGTGGAGGCTCTTGTGGAGCTTATCCTCGGAGGGACGATCGACTGTAATGACGTTGCCTTCATGCTTAATGATCATCTCAGGACGCAGAGCCTGCGTGAGCGTACCCTTGGGGCCCTTGACGGTAACGACGTTGTTTTCCGCGATGGTCACGTCAACGCCAGCGGGGACGGTAATGGGCATTCTGCCGATTCTAGACATAGTTCAATACCCTCCTTACCATACGAACGCAAGGACTTCGCCGCCGACATGGTTTGCGCGAGCAGCCTTGTCGGTCATAACGCCCTTGGATGTGGAAATGATTGCGATGCCGAGGCCCTTGAGGACCTTCGGAAGCTCGTCAGCACCGGCGTAGACGCGGAGACCCGGCTTGGAGACTCTGCGCAGGCCGCTGATGACCTTCTCTTTGCCTGCGAGGTACTTCAGGGTGATGCGAATGATGCCCTGCGTGCCGTCATCGACGATCTCATAGGCCTTGATGTAGCCTTCGTCGAGCAGGATCTGTGCGATGGACTTCTTCAGATTGGAAGCCGGCACATCGACTTTCTCGTGCTTTGCCGTGTTTGCATTCCGGATTCGGGTCAGCATATCGGCAACGGGATCGGTGATTTGCATTGTTTGTTCCTCCTAGTTTGAAGTTACCGCTTTGTGCGGTTGAGGTGGCGAGGTATCACGACCAATCCTTTTCCGGACCGAAGCCCGATTGCCCGTGACCTTTCGTCATCCTTAATTTTATCGTTGGAGGGCGGCGTGTCCGCCGCCCTGGCGATAACAAAGATTGTCGTGCGCTTTCGCGCGCTTCACCGCTCCAGCCCCCTCTGCGAACTGAGGGCAGATTGGTGAAGATTTTCGTGCAAGACAAGGCGCGGCGCCGACGGCGTATATGCTATACGCCGAGGCGGCGCAACGCAGAATTGCGCGAAAAGATTTACCAGGATGCCTTTCTGACTCCGGGGATCTGGCCCTTGTAAGCCAGCTCGCGGAAGCAGATACGGCAGATGCCGTAGTCACGCAGGTAAGCGTGCGGACGGCCGCAGATCTTGCAGCGGTTGTAGTAGCGGGTGGAGAACTTGGGTTCTTCCTTCTGCTTCAGGATCATTGCTTTTCTAGCCATTCTTCAAATCCTCCAATCAAGCGTAGAACGGAGCGCCGACCATGGTCAGCAGTTCCTTGGCTTCTTCGTCGGTGGTCGCGGTGGTGCAGATGCAGATATCCATGCCGCGGATCTTATCGACCTTATCGTACTCGATTTCGGGGAAGATCAGCTGTTCCTTGAGGCCAAAGGCATAGTTGCCGCGGCCGTCGAAGGAGTTGGGGTTGATGCCGCGGAAGTCGCGGACACGGGGCAGAGCCACGTTGAACAGACGGTCCAGGAACTCCCACATACGGTCGCCGCGGAGGGTGACCTTGACGCCGACGGTTTCGCCTTCACGGACCTTGAAGTTCGCAACGGACTTGCGGGCCTTGGTGGTGATGGGCTTCTGGCCGGTGATGGTAGCGATGTCCTTGCAGATGGCCTCGATCTCCTTGGCGTTGCCCTTGGACTCACCGCAGCCAACGTTGACGATGACCTTGCTGAGCTTGGGGATCTGCATGGTGCTCTTGTACTGGAACTTGTTCATGAGAGCCGGAGCGATTTCTTCATTGTACTTAACTTTCAGTCTAGCCATTGTTCAGATCCTCCCTCTCAAATCGTCTCGCCGCACTTCTTGCAGACGCGGACCTTCTTGCCGTCGGCAACCTTGTAGGCGGGGCGGGTGGCCTTGCCGCACTTCGGGCAGACGCGCATGACCTTGCAGGCATACAGAGGGATCTCGCGGCGGATGATGCCGCCTTCCTCACCCTGCTTTCTGGGCTTGACATGGCAGGTGGCGACGTTGACGCCCTCTACGATGACCTTGCCGGAAGCGGGCATAGCCTCGAGGACCTTACCCTTCTTGCCCTTGTCCTTGCCGGACAGGACGATGACGGTATCGTTTTTCTTAATGTTCATCTCTTGGTCCCCCTATTAAACTGTTTCGGGTGCCAGGGAGCAGATCTTCATGAAACCAGAGTCACGAAGTTCTCTCGCCACCGGCCCAAAAATACGGGTGCCGCGAGGGCTGTTGTCGTCCTTGATGAGGACGGCTGCGTTCTCGTCGAAACGGACGTAGGTGCCGTCAACACGGCGGGTACCCTTAACGGAGCGGACGATAACGGCCTTGACGACCTCGCCCTTCTTGACCGTGCCGTTCGGAGCAGCCTTACGGACGGAGCAAACAACGACGTCGCCGATGTTCGCGTACTTCCGGCGGGTGCCGCCCAGAACACGGATGCACTTGATTTCCTTGGCGCCAGTATTGTCGGCAACCTTCAGATAAGTTTCACTTTGAATCATATTGGTGCCTCCTTACTTAGCCTTTTCGATGATCTCTACAAGTCTCCATCTCTTGTCCTTGGACAGAGGACGGCACTCCATGACCTTGACGGTATCGCCGATGCCGGCTTCGTTCTTTTCGTCGTGGGCCTTCAGCTTGTAGGTTCTCTTGATGATCTTGTTATACAGCTTGTGCTGCACATTGGTTTCAATCGCAACCACGATTGTCTTGTCCATCTTATCGGAGACGACGGTACCAACCCTGGTCTTGCGGAAAGCTCTGGTATTTTCACTCATTTGCTTTTTCCTCCTCAGTTCTTGGTCTCGTTCTCACGAATAATAGTCTTGATGCGGGCAATATCTTTCTTGACGACTGCGATCTGCAGGGGGTTGTCAAGCTGATTGGTAGCATGCTGCATTCTGAGCATGAACAGGTTCTTCTTCAGCTCCACCAGCTTCGCATCCAGCTCAGCTGCGGACATTTTGCGGATTTCATTTGCCTTCATCATTATTCACCACCATTCTCGGATACAGGGGCTTCTTTGGCGATGATCTTCGTCTTGATGGGCAGCTTGTGCTGCGCCAGACGCAGAGCCTCGCGTGCTTCCTCTTCAGGAACGCCGCCGATTTCGAACATGACCTTCTGATTCTTGACAACTGCTACCCAATATTCGGGCGCGCCTTTACCGGAGCCCATACGGACGCCGAGCGCCTTCTTGGAAACAGGCTTGTCGGGGAAAATCTTGATCCAGACCTGACCGCCACGCTTGGTGTAACGGGTCATGGCGACACGGGCCGCCTCGATCTGATTGCCGGTGATCCAGCCCGGTTCACAGGCCTGGATACCGAATTCGCCGTAAGAGACCTTATTGCCGCGGGAAGCAGCGCCCTTCATGCGGCCTCTCTGAACACGACGGTACTTTGTTCTTTTGGGCATCAACATCAGCGGTTGCCTCCTTCCTTGCGATCATTATTGCGGTCGTTGTTGTAGCTTCTGCGCTCACCGTTGTACGGGCGGCGTTCGCCATTGTCGTTTCTGCGGTCACCGTAGCGGCGCTCGCCGTTGCGGCGGTCGTTCGGACGACGGTCGCGGCGCTCACGCTTGGCGGGCTCGGGGTTCTCGGAGCGGAGGGGGGAGTTCAGGACTTCGCCCTTGTAGATCCAGACCTTGCAGCCGACCTTGCCGTAGGTGGTGTTCGCCTCGGCGAAGCCGTAGTCGATGTCGGCGCGGATGGTCTGCAGGGGGATGGTGCCCTCGTGGTAGGTCTCGCTGCGGGCGATCTCAGCGCCGCCGAGACGGCCGCCGCAGGTGCACTTGATGCCCTTGGCGCCCAGGCGGGTCGCGCGCTGGATGGCCTGCTTCATTGCACGGCGGAAGGAAATTCTCTTCTCGAGCTGAGCGGCAATGTTCTCTGCGACGAGCTGCGCGTTCAGATCGGGGCTGCGGACCTCAACGATGTTGAGGGCGACGGTCTTGCCGAGCTTCTGCTCGATGGACTTGCGCAGCTTTTCGATGTCTTCGCCGCCCTTGCCGATGATGACGCCCGGGCGGGAGCAGTGGATGTTGATCTTGACCTTTGCGTTATCTCTTTCGATCTCGATCTTGGCGATGCCGGAGGCATAGAGGGTGCTCTTGAGATACTTACGAATGTTGTAGTCCTCAACGATCAGATCACCGACCTTGTCCTCACGGGCATACCAGCGAGAGTCCCAGTCCTTAATTACGCCAACGCGCAATCCATGGGGATTAACTTTCTGTCCCATAGTAACCTCCTGCTTAAGCCTTCTCGCTCACACCGATGGTGATGTGAGTGGTTCTCTTCAGAATACGATTGTATCTGCCCTGCGCTCTGGGCATGCCGCGCTTGAGCGTGGGGCCCGGATCTGCAAGTGCAGTGGAGACGTACAGCTTGTCAGCGTCCATCTGGTGATTGTTCTCTGCATTTGCAATGGCGCTCTTGAGCAGCTTCAGCATGGGCTCGGAGGCAGCCTTGGGGGTCTGCATCAGATACGCAGCTGCGGTCTTAACGTCTTTTCCACGAATGAGGTCGCAAAGAATGACGACCTTGCGCGGAGAAATACGCAGGTATTTCAGATAAGCTTTTGCTTCCATTTTCGTTGCGTCCTCCTTCATTAAGAATTGGTGGTCTTGCTGCCGGAATGGCCGCGGAACGTTCTGGTGGGAACGAACTCGCCCAGCTTATGGCCGACCATATCCTCGGTGACATATACGGGCACATGACGGCGGCCGTCATGGACCGCGATGGTGTGGCCGACGAAGGAGGGGAAAATGGTGGAGGCTCTGGACCAGGTCTTGAGGACTTTCTTTTCGCCAGTTTTATTCAGCTCTTCGACGCGCTTGAAGAGTTCGGGCGCGACAAACGGGCCTTTCTTAATGCTTCTGCTCATTTTAGTTCCTCCTTACTTCGCGTTTCTACGCTTGAAGATATACTTGTTGGTGCGGTTCTTGGCCTTGCGGGTCTTGAGGCCCATTGCAGGCTTGCCCCACGGGGTCATAGGACCGGGATGTCCAACAGGAGATTTGCCTTCGCCGCCGCCGTGCGGGTGGTCGTTCGGGTTCATGACGGAGCCGCGGACGGTCGGGCGGACGCCCATGTGACGGGTACGGCCGGCCTTGCCGATGTGCACGTTCTCGTGGTCGATGTTGCCGACCTGGCCGATGACTGCGGTGCAGTTCATACGGACGAGACGGACCTCGCCGGAGGGCAGGCGGACCTGTGCAAGCTCAGCATCCTTTGCCATCAGCTGCGCGGACGTGCCGGCGGAGCGGACGAGCTGGGCGCCGCGGCCCGGATAGAGCTCGATGTTGTGGATGATGGTACCAACGGGGATGTTGGCGACCGGCAGGCAGTTACCGGGCTTGATATCCGCGGAAGCGGAGGCCAGGATGGTGTCGCCGGGCTTCAGGCCGACCGGAGCGAGGATGTAGCGAAGCTCGCCGTCCTCGTACTTGACCAGAGCGATGAACGCGCTGCGGTTGGGGTCGTACTCGAGGCGCTGCACGACAGCGGGCATCTCCAGCTTGTCGCGGCGGAAGTCGATGATGCGGTACTTGCGCTTGTTGCCGCCGCCGTGATGACGGACGGTGATCCGGCCGTAGCTGTTGCGGCCGCCGTTCTTCTTGATGGTCTCGAGCAGGCTGCGCTCGGGCTTTGCCTTTTTGTCTACGCCGTCAAACGCGGAAACAGTCATGTTTCTTCTCGACGGGGTATACGGCTTAAAAGATTTGATCGCCATATTGCGTTACACTCCTTCTCTTTGATTAGACCATGCCTTCGAAGAACTCGATGGTCTTGGAATCGGCAGTCAGCTTGACCATGGCCTTCTTGTAGCTGGCACGGCGGCCGGCGGGAGCGGCGCCCTGGCGCTTTTCCTTGCCTTCCATGCGGATGGTGTTGACCTTTTCGACCTTCACACCGAAGATTTCTTCCACAGCCTTCTTGATCTCGATCTTGTTGGCATCGACGGCGACCTTAAAGACGTACTTCTTGGCCTCGGTCTCTTCCATGGACTGTTCGGTGATAACGGGCTTGATGATGATGTCGTATGCGGTCTTCATTATGCGAACACCTCCTCGATCTTTGCCAGAGCAGCCTTATCAACGACGAGCTTCTGAGCGTTCAGGATGTCGTAAACGTTGATGAGGTTGGCGAATGTAACCAGAATGCCGGGGATGTTGGCAGCGCTCTTGACGACGATGGCGTCGTTCTCAGCGGTGACAACCAGAGCCTTGCCGTTGACGCCGACGGCGTTCAGGAAGGTCTTGAAGGTCTTGGTCTTGATGGAGTCCATCTTGATCGCGTCGATCACGACGATCTCTTCGGCCTGCGCCTTGGCGGACAGGGCGGACTTCATGGCAAGTCTCTTGACCTTCTTGTTCAGCGTGTAGCTGTAGTCGCGGGGCTTCGGTGCAAACACGATGCCGCCGTGGGTCCACTGCGGAGCGCGGATGGAGCCCTGACGAGCACGGCCGGTGCCCTTCTGGCGCCACGGCTTGATGCCGCCGCCGGAGACCTCTGCGCGGGTCAGAGCGCTCTGCGTGCCCTGACGGCAGTTGGCGAGGTGGTTCTTGACTACGTCGTGTACAACGGCCTCGTTGGGATCAATGCCGAAAACAGCATCAGAGAGTTCAATCTCGCCGACCTGCTTACCAGCCATATCAAAAACTTTCGTCTGCATGATTTACTCTCCTCTCTCAGCGGTTTCTTGCGGAAGCCTTCTGCGGGTTGGTACGTGCGGAAGCCTTCTGCGGGTTGATGCTGGCGTTGGCTGCGCTGCCCTTTTCCTTGAAGTTCTTGACAGTGTTCTTCAGGTAAACAATGCCGCCCTTCGGGCCGGGGATCGCGCCGCGGACAACGATCATGTTGAGCTCTTCATCGACCTTGACGATGTCGAGGTTCTCAACGGTGACCTGCTCGTTGCCCATCTGGCCTGCGCCGTGATGTCCCTTGAAAATACGGCTGGGGGAAGAGGTAGAGCCCATGGAGCCTGCCTGACGGTGGACCGGGCCGCCGCCGTGGGTCATCGGGGTGCGATGGCCGCCGCAGCGCTTGACCGGGCCTTCGTAGCCGTGGCCCTTGCTGATGCCGGTCACGTCGATCTTGTCGCCGACTGCGAAAACGCTGGCGGTGACGACGTCTCCGACGTTCTTCTCTTCTGCCTTTTCGATTCTGAATTCCTTCAGATGCTTCTTCATGGCAACGTCTGCCTTCTTGAGATGACCGGCTTCCGGCTTGGAGAGCTTGGATTCCTTGACGTCCTCAAAGCCCAGCTGAATGGCGGAATAGCCGTCCTTCTCGGCGGTCTTCTTCTGTGTCACGACGCAGGGACCTGCCTCGATAACAGTCACAGGGATGACCTTGCCGCTCTCATCGAAAATCTGGGTCATGCCCACTTTTTTGCCGATGATCGCTTTCTGCATTTTCATGTGATTTCCTCCTAATTTAAGGTTATTGGTTGAACGACTTGAGCATTGGGTCTCATTGGTCGGTCAACATGACCCGTCCGTCCTCTTTTTGCGACGAACCGTGGCGGGCTGCTGTAATTTGTATATAACGGAATTACAGCTTTATCTCAATCTCAACACCGGCGGGAAGGTCGAGGCTCATAAGAGCTTCCACAGTCTTCTGATTGGGGTTGAGAATATCGATCAGTCTCTTGTGTGTTCTGCGCTCGAACTGCTCACGGGAATCCTTATACTTGTGAACAGCGCGAAGGATGGTGACGACTTCCTTCTTGGTGGGCAGCGGGATCGGGCCGGAGACAGAAGCGCCGTTGCGCTTGGCGGTCTCGACGATCTTCTCTGCGCTCGCGTCGATGAGCTGATGATCATAGGCCTTGAGGCGAATTCTGATCATTTCCTGTTTTGCCATGTTTGTTTTTCCTCCTTGAATGACGTACTCAGTTTGCATTGTGTCTGGGTACGGTCGGAAACCCGTATACGCTAAGCCGTGCGTATCACTCCGCACCATGAAAAAAGACCGACGTTCGCCGGCCTTGTTCCACTGCGGCGATATACGCTGCATATGGATCCCCAGCCGCCCGATGACCGGACATACTCCGCAGAAGTTACCGTCCTGGACGCAATCTCCTGCATCATCGCATTGACACGCACGGCAGCGTTGCCGCTCCCATTCGCGCGCCTAAGTATCATATAATAAAACCCTCCTGGTGTCAAGAGGGTTTTGAATATTTTTCATAAAATCCGCACACTTTTTTCGGCGTTTCGGAGAATTTCCTTACCACAGCCACCAACCGCGCCTCCCACCCGCAGAAATGGAATCCTGCGCCGGAAAACGTCGTGAAAGCGCTGCGGCGAGGGCGCTTCTCCGCTGTACGATCTGAGAGTGAGAGATTTCGCCGCAGGTCAACGTTCAGAGCGCGAAGGCATACTTTGTGTATCCCGAACGCTCTGAACGGCAGAGATGCGGCGAAAGATCCGTTTCTTCTCCGCACCCTGAGAGCGAGAGATTTCGCCGCAGGTCAACGTTCAGAGCGGAAGGCATACTTTGTGTATTCCGAACGCTCTGAACGGCAGAGATGCGGCGAAAGATCCGCTCTCAGTATGCGACGCCCCAGTAGATCATCTTTTTGGCCGGCTTCCCGCAGATCGGGCAGACATCGCCAAGATGCTCCTGCTTGAGCGGCATGCAGCGGGAGGACATCCCTGCCTCTTCCTTCATCTTCATTTCGCATTCCAGCTCGCCGCACCACATGGTCTTGATGAAGCCGCCGTGCGCCTGCTGGAGCTGCTTTGCCTCTTCGAGGGAATGGGCTTCGAAGATGTGGTTGTCGAGATTCTGCTTGGCCTTTTCGAACATGCCCTTCTGGACAAGCTCAAGCTGCTCCTGTACGGCGGCCTCGAGATTTTCAAGAGAAACGACGGTCTTTTCGCCGTCGTTACGGCGGACAAGGACGCACTGACCGGCCTCGATATCGCGCGGGCCGATCTCGACGCGGACGGGAATGCCCTTCATTTCATACTGGGCGCACTTCCAGCCCATGGAGTTATCCGAATCATCCAGCTTCACGCGGAGGCCCGCCTTGACCAGTCGGTCCTTCAGCTCCGAAGCCTTTTCGAGGACACCCGCCTTGTGCATGGCGACGGGAAGGACGATGACCTGAATGGGCGCGATCTTGGGCGGCAGGACAAGGCCGTTGTTGTCGCCATGAGCCATGATGACGGCGCCGATCATACGCGTGGTGGAGCCCCAGGAGGTCTGGAACGGATACTGAAGCTTGTTGTCGCGGCCGGTGAAGGTCACGTTATAGGCGCGGGAGAATTTGTCGCCGAAATAGTGGGAGGTCGCGCCCTGTAGCGCCTTGTGATCCTTCATGAGGCACTCGACGGTGTAGGTTGCCTCTGCGCCCGCGAACTTTTCCTTTTCGGTCTTCTGGCCGGGCACAACGGGAATGGCGAGGACATTCTCAAAGAAGTCGGCGTAGCACTTGAGCTGCTGCTCAGTCTCGTGGATGGCCTCCTCGGCGGTCTCATGGATGGTGTGGCCCTCCTGCCACCAGAACTCTCTGGAGCGCAGGAACGGGCGGGTCGTCTTTTCCCAGCGGATGACGGAGCACCACTGGTTATAGAGCATCGGCAGCTCGCGGTAGGTCTGCAAAACGCGGGACCAGTGGTCGCAGAACATCGTCTCAGAGGTCGGACGGAACGCAAGGCGCTCCTCGAGCTTTTCGCTGCCGCCCATCGTGACCCACGCCACCTCGGGCGCGAAGCCGTTGACCAGCTCGCCCTCCTTTTTCAGCAGGCTTTCCGGGATCAGGACGGGCATCGCCACGTTCTCATGGCCGGTCTTTTTGAACTCGGCGTCCATGATGCTCTGAATGTTCTCCCAGATGGCATAGCCATACGGCCGCAGGATGGTAAAGCCCTTGACGGATGCATACTCGGCCAGCTCCGCCTTGCGGCAGATATCGGTGTACCACTGGGCAAAATCGACCTCCATATCGGTGATCTGTTCCACTTTTTTCTCTTTCGCCATAACGTTTCCTTCCTCCCGGAAAACTTTTCATATCAATATTTCCATTCTATCACATCTGTCAATCCCCCGGGCATAAAATGAAGTACCTTCGCGTCAGTTAACAAGAGCGCACAATGTACGCAGAACACCATGGCACGCTTTAGCGGCCTTATAAGCGCAGACCGTGTGTGCTCTTGTTAACTGACGCCAGTAATAAAGGGGGTTTTGTATGCCCGAATATCTGATCCTTCTCGATCCCTCCACGGAGCGCTTCTACCGCCGTGTCGCGGACGCGGCAGGCGTGCGGACGGAACAGGTGCTGTCCGACGCGCTGTTCCGGCTGGCCGGCGAGCTGTCGTTTGAGGCGCTGGCCGCGCAGAAGAAAAAGGACGCTGCAAAATCTTAACAGGAAAAACTGTGAATCTGCAAACAGAGCATTGTATTTCCGGGACAGCCTTGCTATATTATATAAAATGTATCTGCATACATATTTATAATCCGTATCATCAGCGAGGTCCTTTACTATGAAATCCATCCGCGATCTTTACAAAATCGGAAAAGGCCCCTCCAGCTCCCACACGATGGGGCCTGCAAGAGCCGCCGAGATCTTCAAATCCGAAAACCCGGATGCAGAGCGCTACGAGGTCGTTCTCTACGGCTCGCTTGCCAAGACCGGCGTCGGCCACGGCACCGACCGCGTGCTGCGCGATGTGTTCGCGCCGAAGGACGTGCAGATCGTCTTTGCCGAGCACGACCCCGACGATCTCAAGCACCCGAACACACTCGATCTGTCCGCCTTCACCGGTGCGGAAAGAACCGCCTTCCTGCGCGTGGAGTCCATCGGCGGCGGCGATATCGTCGTTGAGGGCCGTCCGGGGCTGGAGCCGCCGGAGGTCTATCCGGAGAACTCCTTCGCGGAGATCGCGCAGTTCTGCGCGTGGCGTCAGGTCAGCCTTCCGCAGTATGTGGAGATGAACGAAGGCCCGGAGATCTGGGATTTTCTCAAGGATATCTGGAACGCCATGCGGAAGGAGATCCACGACGGTCTCAGTGCCGAAGGCATCCTGCCCGGCGGGCTGAACGTCCAGCGCAAGGCGAAATACCTCTTCGAGCGCGGCCATCAGGTCGATATCCCGCAGGTGCGCGAGCTTCAGCAGGTCTGTGCCTATGCCTTTGCGGCCGCCGAGCAGAACGCCGGAAACGGCACCATCGTCACCGCGCCGACCTGCGGCAGCTGCGGCGTGCTTCCGGCGGTGCTGCTGTATCTTCAGGACAAATACAAATTCACCGACGAGAAGATCGCCGAGGCGCTGAGCGTCGCGGGGCTGCTGGGCTGTCTCATCAAGCGCAATGCCTCCGTCTCCGGCGCGGAGTGCGGCTGTCAGGCGGAGATCGGCTCGGCCTGCTCCATGGCCGCGGCGGCCATGAGCCAGCTCATGGGTCTGAGCATTCAGGAGATCGAATACTCCGCCGAGATCGCCATGGAGCACCATCTGGGGCTCACCTGCGACCCGATCTGCGGCCTTGTGCAGATCCCCTGCATCGAGCGCAACGCCGTCGCCGCCAAGCGCGCCATCGACGCCTCGAATCTCGCCCATATGCTGGTCGGCACGCGCACCATCTCCTTTGACATGGTCGTGCGGACGATGTACGAAACCGGTCTGAGCATCAACAAGGCCTTCCGCGAAACGAGCGAGGGCGGCCTTGCGCGGCTCTACAGCCGGAAATCTCCCATCGGTTCCTGACCTCTTTTGAAACAAAAAGCCTCCGTATCCTAAGATACGGAGGCTCCAGTCTGTCAAAAACCTCGTAGAGTTCCGCCGCGCACAGCAATGCGCCCCACAAGTTTCCCCCTTGCGGCATAGCCGCTGCGGTCGGAGACGAAAAAGACGCCACCGGCGTCTTTTTTTAACGCTCCGACATCGGGCAAAACACTTTACGTCCTGCAAGTGTGGAATTTGTGTGCCTGCGGCACACAAATTATGCGCGCAGCAGGATGCAGGCCTTTTCCAAGCCAACCGAATAGGAATCCAGCGAAGCGATTCCTATTCGGAGAGGAGCAGCAACGCAGCGGATGAGGCCTGCCGCTTGCGGCGGGACGAAGGATGCGAAGTTTGCTGCGACAAAAACCAGCAAAGCGTTTCCCGTTTGAGAGCGTGTCAAAAACACTTTTTGACACGTGCAAGCGCGCCGCATCCGAAGATGCGGCGCGCTTTTTGCCAGTATAAAGGAATGATTAGCCCAGCTCGGAGAAGTACTTGATGGTGCGGACCATCTGGCTGGTGTAGGAGTTCTCGTTGTCGTACCAGGAGACGACCTGAACCTGCGTGTCGCCGTTCGGCAGGGGCAGAACCATGGTCTGCGTGGCATCGAACAGGGAGCCGAAGCGCATGCCAATGATGTCGGAGGAGACGATCTCGTCGGTGTTGTAGCCGAAGGACTCGGTGGCTTCCGCCTTCATCTGGGCGTTGACCTGCTCAACCGTGACAGCACCCTTGACGACAGCGTTCAGGATGGTGGTGGAGCCGGTGGGGGTGGGAACACGCTGTGCAGCGCCGATCAGCTTGCCGTTCAGCTCGGGGATGACCAGACCGATGGCCTTGGCAGCGCCGGTGGAGTTCGGGACGATGTTGACAGCGGCTGCACGGGAGCGGCGCAGGTCGCCCTTACGCTGCGGGCCGTCAAGCGGCATCTGGTCGCCGGTGTAGGCGTGGATGGTGCACATAATGCCGGACTCGATGGGAGCCAGGTCGTTCAGAGCCTTGGCCATCGGAGCGAGGCAGTTGGTGGTGCAGGAAGCGGCGGAGATGATGTTGTCTTCCTTGGTCAGGGTCTTGTGGTTGACGTTGTAAACGATGGTGGGCAGATCGTTGCCGGCCGGAGCGGAGATAACGACCTTGCGGGCGCCTGCGTCGATATGAGCCTGAGCCTTGGCCTTGCTGGTGTAGAAGCCGGTGCACTCGAGGACGACGTCAACGCCGAGCTCGCCCCAGGGCAGATCAGCAGCGTTCGGCATCTTGTAGATGACGATCTTCTTGCCATCGACGACAATGTAGTTGTCCTCGCCTTCGCCCTCGTGGAAGTCAACGGTGTGGCCCTGCGCAACATAGTTGCCCTGCGTGGAGTCGTACTTCAGCAGGTGCGCGAGCATCTTGGCGGAGGTCAGGTCGTTGATGGCGACGACTTCGTAGCCCTCAGCGCCGAACATCTGACGGAAAGCCAGACGGCCGATGCGGCCAAAACCATTGATAGCAACTTTAACAGACATGATAAGTTCCTCCTTCAAAACTAACGCCGGAAAAGCTCCCGGCGCGCAAAGTACTTGCATACTTTCGATTCGGCTAGATTATACTGTATTTTTTCTCGTCTGTCTAGAGAAAATTTACCTAAAATGCGTCAAATTGCGCGAGATTTTGTGTTTGTTTTTTGATATTTCGACTGACATTTTTTTAGCTTGCCTAATGGTTTTTGGATTTGTGCGGATCAGGGCTTCTTTTTTACAGTCTGTTCATGATTTCCCTCGAAAAAGTCATTATCATTACTCTAATATTTGAACTGGGCAGGTGTTTTCATGCTGAGGCTGAAACAAATCGTAAAGGACTACACCGCCGGAGATTCCACGGTCCACGCGCTGCGCGGGATCACACTGGATTTCCGGAAACAGGAATTTGTCGCGGTGCTCGGGCCGTCGGGCTGCGGCAAGACGACGCTCCTGAACATCATCGGCGGGCTGGATCAATATACATCCGGAGACCTGCTGATCAAGGGCCGCTCCACGCGCCAGTTCCGCGACCGGGACTGGGATTCCTACCGCAACCACTCCATCGGCTTCGTGTTCCAGAGCTATAACCTGATCCCGCATCAGACGGTCCTGCAGAACGTGGAGCTGGCGCTGACGCTCTCGGGCGTCTCCCGCAGCGAACGCCGCGCCCGCGCCAGGCGCGCGCTGGAGCGCGTCGGACTGGGTGACCAGCTGCGCAAGAAGCCGAATCAGATGTCCGGCGGCCAGATGCAGCGCGTGGCCATCGCGCGTGCGCTGGTGAACGACCCGGAAATTCTGCTGGCCGACGAGCCGACCGGCGCGCTGGACTCGGAGACCTCGGTGCAGATCATGGAACTGCTCAAGGAGATCTCCCACGAAAAGCTCATTATTATGGTCACGCACAATCCGGAGCTGGCCGAGCGCTACGCCACGCGCACCATCCGGCTCCTCGACGGCGAAGTCGTCAGCGATTCCGCGCCCTATGAGGCGCGGGAGGCGGAGCCGGTGCAGACGGAAAAGACGAAAAAGACCTCCATGTCGTTCTTCACGGCGCTCGGGCTTTCGCTCAACAATCTGATGACCAAGAAGGCGCGCACCATCCTGACGGCCTTTGCCGGCTCCATCGGCATCATCGGCATTGCGCTGATCCTGTCGCTTTCAAACGGCATCCAGAATTACATCGACGATGTGCAGGAGGATACGCTTTCATCCTACCCCATCACAATTGAGGCGGAAACGGCCGACATGACCTCCATGGTCACGGCGCTGATGGGCGCGCACGACGAGGCAAAGGAGAAAACGCATGAGGACGGGCGCGTCTACGCCTCGACGGTCATGTATGAGCTGATGAACAGCTTCAACCAGACCGAGACGCAGACCAACGATCTTGCGGCCTTCCGGACGTATCTCGACGACCCGGACAGCGAGATCCACCAGTACCTTTCCGCGATCCAGTATTCCTATGACCTGACGCTGCCGATCTACACGAAGGATGCGGACGGCAATATTGTGAAGGCCGATGTCATGGAGCTGATGCAGAATATGATGTCCAGCCTCTACGGCGGCGATTACAGCGCTTATTTTTCCCGTTTTGGCAGCTATTATTCCGGTATGGACGTGTGGGAAGAGCTGCTGCCCGGTGAAAACGGCGAAAGCGTGTCTCCGCTCGTCCGGTCGCAGTACGATGTGCTCTACGGCCACTGGCCGGAGAGCTACGACGAAGTTGTGCTGGTCGTGAGCCAGAACGACGAGATCTCCGATCTGGTCATGTATGCGATGGGCCTCAAGACCGAGGCGGAAATGAATCAGGCGATGGAGGACGCCATGAACGAGGTCGAGGTCTCGACCGACGCCATGAGCTGGAGCTACGAAGAGCTTTGCGGCCGGACCTTCAAGCTGATCCTGCCGTATGAGAATTACCGGAAGGACGCGAACGGCGGCTATACCGATCTTTCCCTCACAGACGCGGGCATGGATTACCTCTTCGGCTCGGACGAGGTCGGTACGACGCTGAAGATCGCCGGTATCGTCCGCCCGAATCCGGACGCCGCGGCCTCCATGCTGAGCGGCTCCATCGGCTATACCAGCGCGCTGAGCGAATACGTCATGCAGAAAACGGCGGGCAGCGAGATCATAAAGGCGCAGCTGGCGGAGCCGGAAACGGACGTGCTGCTGAATCTGCCCTTCAAGACGGACGATACCGCTGAGCCGACGGAGGATGAGAAGGACGCCGCTGTGACGGCGCTGCTTGAGGGAGCCTCCGCGCAGGACAAGGCGTCGATGTATCTGGACATGATGCAGCAGCCCGCCGCGGACTATCTTGACGCCATGACCGCGCAGACCATGCAGGGCATGACCCGCGAGACGATCGAGGAGCAGATGGCGGATGCGTATGCCGAGCAGATGGGCGTGAGCGCCGACGAGGTTCGGGGCTATATCGCGCAGATGGACGACGAGACGCTCATGGACTACGTCGAGCAGATGGTGCGCGAGTCGATCGCGCAGCAGTACGCCGAGGGCGTTTCCCAGCAGCTCGGCGCCATGACGGCGGAGCAGCTGGCCGGTGCGATGGATATGACGGAGCGCACGCAGGAGCAGACGGACTATCTCTACAGCGTCTACGCGCCCGCGCAGTATTCCGAAAGCTGCTGTCACGACGTGCTGGACACGCTCGGCTATGTCGAGCCGGGAAAGCCGTCGAAGGTCAGCCTCTATGCCGCGACCTTCTCCGACAAGGACGCGATCGCCGACTGCATCTCCCGCTACAACGACACGGCCGGCGAGGATGAGCAGATCACCTATACCGATTATGTGGCGCTGCTGATGAGCTCGATCACCACCATTATCAACGCCATCTCCTATGTGCTGATCGCATTCGTGGCCATTTCGCTGGTCGTTTCGTCGATCATGATCGGCATTATCACCTACATCTCCGTGCTGGAGCGCACCAAGGAGATCGGCATTCTCCGCGCCATCGGCGCGTCGAAGCGCGATATTTCGCGCGTGTTCAACGCCGAGACGCTGATCGAGGGCCTGATCGCAGGCCTGATCGGCATTGGGCTGACGCTGGTGCTGATTATTCCGATCAACGCCATCGTGCAGCACTTGACCGGCATTCCCACGCTTGGGGCTGCGCTTCCGGCAGCTGCCGGAGCGGTGCTCGTCGCCATTTCGATGCTGCTGACCTTCGTTGCGGGACTTATTCCGTCGCGTATTGCCGCGCGGAAGGACCCCGTCGTGGCCCTGCGGAGCGAATAAAAACGGCTCCGCTGGAGCCGCCGCAAACCGAATATCCCTTGAAACGCACAAGCGCCGGTATCGCAAGGATACCGGCGCCTGGTTTATCAGAATTTGCCGCTGCTGTGGGAAAAGCCGCTGCTGTTGACCTGCGTACCGCCGCTTCCGCCGTTGTCGGGCGGGTCGCGCTCGATCTTCCGGCGCGTCTGGGTGGTGTGGGTGAACTGGTCGTTGCGGATGCGGAACTGCATCCCACCGCACACATAGCTTCCGGCTTCGCGCTTGGCTGCGACCGACTTCATGGTGGCGTTTTTCACGATCCAGCAGATCAGAAGCGAAAGCAGGACAGCGACGACGGCGGAGGCCAGCCACGCGGGGCCCCAGCCGAGGCGGGCCAGGAGCACGGAGCCGCCGGAATAGGAATCATACGACTCCTCATAATCGGGGCTGTAATCGCTCTCATCCTCATAATAGAGCTGTCCGTGGCCGTTTTCGGTATCGACCGGCCGGCCCTGCTCCGCAGCGCTCAGCATCCGGTCACAGGCGCTGAGATAGTCCTCAAAGCCGGTGTACCAGTCGTCATACCGGAAATCGTCGAGGAATTCCTCTGCCAGCTGCTCCTTACCATAGTCCGTGAACGCAAGATGTGCGTCGGTTCCGTAGGCGCACAGGTCGTAATCCCGGTCGGCCATGCTGAGCATCAGCAGAATGCCGTTCTGCTCAGAGCCGACGCCGAAGCCATTGGCAAGATAGATCTCCTCGGACGCGGTTTCGCAGTCAGAGGCATAGTCGGTGAAATCGTCCACGACCGCGATGTAGACGCCGATGCCGTAGCGGCCGGTAAGCTCCGCCGCGCGGCTTTCCAGCGTTTCCGCCTCGTCCTGCGTCAGAAGCCCCGGCTCGTCGATGAGATAGACCCCGTCGGCGGCATGGGCCGTCACGCAGAGGGACAGAAGCAGCATCAGGCACAGAGCGATGGAAAAAAGTCGTTTTTTCATGCTGCGCCCTCCTTACAGAAACAGTCCGGCGATCGCGCCGCCGAGACCCGTCAGCACCATCAGCAGCGTGATGCCGCCCGCGACCGCGAGTCGCAGCAGGTTATAGCGCATCGGATCGACCGGCAGATCGCCGACCAGCTTCCCGGTCTGCGCGTTCATGGCGAAAAGATAGTTCTGATCCTTCCACTTTGTGCTCAGCATCCAGACCGGCATCATGGCGTATTTGACGCCCTCGCGCACGGTATGGACGTCCCCGCCGGTCGGCGTGACGGTGTCGTAGCCGATCACGTCGCGCATGGCCAGCTGTGTGGCGGAGCTTTCGCAGCGCGCACTGGCGCGCGGTTCGCTCTCGTCGGCGCTCACGTCGTATTTGTCCGCAAGGTAGCCGGGCATATAGGCCGTGGAGAAGGGCTTGAGCTCGCTGAAGTCGAACGGCTCGATGGAGTCCATGTAATCGTCCGGCATTTTACTCGAGCCGTCCACCGGAATTCGCGCGAATTCCACCGTTCCGGCGCGGTGGATCCGGAAATGCTCCGTCGTCGTGACCTCCCAGTCGCCCTCCGTGTGAACGTGGCTTCGGGTGGCATTGAAGGAGAGGTCGGCGTCGGACTTCATGTCAAAGAGCCAGAAGGGGACGTAAACGCCCTGGATCTGCTCAATGTGGTTCTGGTCGCGGAACGCCTTCGGCAGCAAAAGCTTTTTCCCGTAGTGCTTTTTCAGCGCCGCAATGGCCGCGGCCTTATCGAGCTTGAACGGCAGGACATAGTCCGGCTTCAGCATTCCGCTGAGCTGGCCGGGGACGATGCTGGGATTTCCGCAGTAGGGGCAGCTCGTCGCGGCGGTGTTTTCGTCGCAGATCAGCTCCGCGCCGCAGGACGGGCAGTTATAGACGTGCATACCGTCCCCCGCCGTGTCCCAGTCCTCCGCTGGCTCCTGCGCGGCCTGTTTTTCCGATTCCTCATGGAATGCGTCCGCCGCCTTTTCGTCCTTCTGCTGATAGAGCTTTTCGATCTCCGCGACCTCAAAGCTGCTGCCGCAGTACTCGCATTCCAGTTTGCCGGAGGCTCCGGCAAAATGCAGCGGGCCTCCGCAGGCGGGGCATTGATAATTGGTGATCTGTTCGGCCAAATGATCGCCTCCCGTCAAAAATCAGATCTCTCAGACAAGGTCTCCGTCGTTGAACGGATCGCCGCAGTTCGGGCAGAATTTCGGCGGCTTTGTGTTGTCGGCAGGCTCCCAGCCGCACTTATCGCACTTGTAGTGCTTCACGGCGGCGGGTCTGGGCTTGCCGCACTCGGCGCAGAATTTGCCCTTGTTCACCGCGCCGCAGCTGCACGTCCAGCTGTCGTCCGCAGGTCTGGGTTTGCCGCATTCGGGGCAGAATTTTCCGGTCGCGGTCGCGCCGCAGCTGCATTTCCAGCTTCCGGCGGCAGTGGCGGGCGTGGGCTTCGGCTTGCCGCAGTTCGGGCAGAATTTGCCCTGAATGCCGGTCTGACCGCAGGCGCACGTCCAGCCGGACGCGGCGGGCT
>ENA-ORNK01000696-ORNK01000696.1-human-gut-metagenome-genome-assembly--contig:-NODE-696-length-38305-cov-4.009281_pt1 | contig 38305 bp, 39 predicted proteins | sample MGYA00242115_ERZ509022 | MGnify/ENA primary metagenome ERZ509022 (study PRJEB26280, sample SAMEA2338690) | human gut metagenome | biome: human gut; feature: human-associated habitat; material: faeces...
GCCCAGGGCATTGCGGGTTTCATAGTCCGCCGCCAGCCGGTAGAGCTCGATGAAGTCTGTCAGTTCTTCCGGCACAGCCTTCTCGCCGTCGAGCATGGCCTGGAAGTCCGCCTTGAGCACCTCCTGGACCTGGTCCCCCAGTTCGGAAAAGACGCTCACTTCCGGAGCGTCCGAGGGAATTTCCGTCTGCTCCAGCCATTCGGCGTTCACCACCGCATAAAAGTCATCCTTCAAGCTGGGCGTCTCCTCCGCCAGGCAGACGGAAACGGCCATCATCAGCGCCATGACAAGGCACATCACATTTCTTGCACGCATGATCATCCTGCTATCCACTTCCTTCGCTTCCATCATTCCACGCCCAATTGGGCCGATTCACGGGGTATTATAGCACTCCGCCCCATATGCGTCAAGGGATTTGCGTCCAGCCCCTCCCCTGGCAAACATGAAAAAAAAAGCGCCGCATATTTCTGCGGCGCCTGGCGCGCCTGGCGGGATTCGAACCCACGGCCTGCCGCTTAGGAGAAGCAAATAGTGTTCGCATTTGCTTGCCTTTGTCTGCCTTGGAGTGCCTTATTTTACTGGATTTCTAATCGATTTGAGTGTTCGCATTTCCATGGAAAATACCCTGTCTATCCCCGTCTCCTGTTAGATGCATGTTGGATTTTCAAATTTTGGTGGGAGGACAAAAAACCAGCGGTCACCCATGTTAGACGAAAAGCGGCATGTTTTCCGGCGCTGAATCTCGTGTCGCAAGAAAACAGCCATCCGCAGCTATTGCATTTTACCCGGATTAGACGTATAATAGCAATAAAATAGTAGAAGATTAGCAATGAGGTGATGTGGTATGGAGCAACTTATTCAGCAGTTCATGGATCGGTATTTGTCCCGCGAGGAAATCGCTTACCGGCTTCCCGTATCCATACCTATCGGTCAATTTTGGCCTGTAATGGAGGAAGCGCGAAAGAAGAACGCCATATCTTTGCCTCTCAAGGCTCAGAATGGCCTTCCCTTCTGGTTTGTCATCAACAAGACCATTGAAGCACAATGCGACGCGGTAGCCGCCATCGCTAGGCGGAGCTTTGTATTTGACGAGCTGTCAGAGAAGACTATGGAAGAAGCAACCATTGACGAAGCTGTTTGGTCCAGCGTGATTGAAGGTGCCTTTACATCAAAAGCAGAGGCAGCTCGAATCATCCAGCAAAACAAAAGCCCGTCCAACAAATCTGAGCAAATGGTCAAGAACAATTATCAGGCGCTGATGTATGTGCTTGAACATTTGGAAGATCCTATTACAGCGCAAACTCTCATCGACATCGCACGCATGGTCACCTGCGGCGCTTCCGATGAGACGGTGGAGGGATTCAGAACCATTCCTGTCTATGTGACCGGACGTGAAGGAATCGTCTATACCCCGCCGGATGCGGCGCAGGTTCCGGCCCTGGTGGATGATCTGCTCGCCTTTATCACAGACAGCGAACTCCACCCCCTGCTCAAGGCATGTATTGCTCACTTCTACTTCGTCTATGTGCATCCCTTCACGGACGGCAACGGCCGCACGGCCCGTGCACTGAGTTACATGATGCTGCTGCGCACAGGATATGATTTCTTCCGGTACTTCTCCATTTCAGGACTGATTGCAGAAGAACGTGGCCGGTACTACAAAGCCATGCGTCAGGTTGAAACGTCCGGCAACGATATGACCTACTTCATTGATTATTATTCTGCCATGCTATCGCGAAGCGTGGACAGGATGAAGGAGCATCTGCTCGGTCACGTACTGACGGAGAAACGCATGAATGCCCTTCAAGCAACCGGACGCCTCAACGAACGTCAACTGAAAGGGGCACGGTGGCTGCTGGAAGGCAAGACAGCGCAGGTTACAGTGGACGCCTGGAAGAAGAAGTTCAGAACGGCCACGGAAACAGCGCGGCAGGATCTTCTATTGCTTTGCAAGGAGGGGGTACTGGAGCGGGAAATGGAAGGTCGGAAGGCGATATTTATCATCCAACGTGAAAAATGATACCACGTCTAAACAAACCCTCTTTTACTTACCAGAAGCTAATATACGTCGATAAAATAGCACGATCTTACGTCTGATTCAACAGAGAGGTAAGATCGTGCTTTGGTTCGTGCAATTTGTTCTTTAGAAAGTGAATCTACCTTTGTTCAACGGTTCTCCATGGTTATCATATATACGAGACGATTGAGTGAGGTAATCATTTCTTTGCTGCCTATTGCGCCTTCCAAATACCGCTGGATGCATTGTGATATGGGCGTTGTTTCATTTTCGACCAGACGTAGTTGGGAATCCAATGTGGATATATTCATATAGGGCAGAATCCCGTTTTGATACAACTCAATCTCCTCCGGAGAAATACTATATCGCGATAACGATTGCTTTTTAAGCTGAAGCAGTGTATACTCCTCCTCCAGCGTAAGTTGATTCAGACCTTCCGCAGTTTGCATGGCAAGAATTAGCTTTTCCTCTTGTGCCGTATATTCCGCCATCAGTTCTTCATACTGCGGATTTACCACCGGTTCTGTAGCATTCGCAAAAAGGCAATGCTTCTGCTGTGGCGACATCACTTCTATGGCATATTCAGCCAGCTCCAATGCCATGTCTTGATGCTGAGAGCGTGGGTTAATCAACAGAACCTTCAGTTGCGCGTTGACAACAAATGAATTTTGGTCTTCTGTCAATCGCATGGGAAGAAACTGAAACTCCGATGCTCCTAAAACATTAAAATTTCCGACGATTTGCTGGTCTGAAACAAGTAATCCCTTGCGATCCTCTTGATCAGAGGCAAGGTATTCTATCTGATCCGTATGCATTCCTTCATATGCTGTGATAAGCCGATCAAACATATCAGAGGAGAAATCCACCGGTTCATCCGATGCCTCACATACATTCTGGTAAGTTGTAATCATCGTTGAAAGCATTTTTCCTCTGATGTCGTTCCAATCCTCAACTGGCATATAATTTGGATACTTATCGACCCAGGTGCTATTCCATTCATTCATGAAGGCACATAGTCCCTCTATGGATGTAGGGATATCCTCCAGCGTTAACCCCATGTCCTCCATAACGTCGCAATTGATATACCAGCCCCATGACAGTATTTCAATAGGTACGGCATAGACTTTGTTCTCATAGGTTACAGCTTGTGATACAACCGGATTCATTGCGGCAACAGCTGTAGCAATTTCTGAAACGCCTGATAAATCCAAGCAATATCCCTTCTCTTTCATGGGAATAAACGGAGAACGATCGATTGTAAGAACCATGATATCAATCGATTCATCGTTGCTTAGAATCTTATTAATCATAGACTCGAGCGCCATGTCATCCTCGGTATCATTTTGCCAATATAATCGTAGATCAGGATGTCTCTCCCGAAGAAGCTCCACCGCACTATTCAAGTCACCATTTCCATAAATCGTTAGCACATGTTCCTCATCGAATTCGGGCGAAACTTCTGACAAGCTGATACTTTTTCCCGCTAGACATACGACTTGGTTGTTCATTAGCTCAAATGTATCATAATAGGGCGATGGACAATAGCCGACTTGTTGTACTTTTCCGTCGGATGTATAGGCTTTGATCCTTCTGCCGTCCAACCATACGGGCCAATCTTTGGACGGTAAATATCTGATTTTTCCAATGCCCGTTCCCAACTGCAAACACAGCGGCTTTACTTCATTTGTGCTCGCATTGTAGATCATTAAGTCTACGACTTCGCTGTTGCTACGTTTGAGCAGAAGCAACTGCTGATCCTTATAGGGCGAAATGGATACTACACTATCAACATTCACCTTTTCGATCATCCCTGAAGATCGGTCGATTTGAAGCAGCGTAAGCATTTGCCTTCCAAATTCCCATTTATCAAACAGGCAGTAAATCACATTGGGATAAACAACCACATCACTCGGTGTCATCACATACTTCTCACCGTTCTCATCCAAATACAAGAAGTCATCATGATTGCCAAAACTCAATTCCGGCTCCAGCCATACAGGATCATGCTCTATATTCATTCGATAGAGTATGCCATCAGAGAGGGAGAGCAGTTTTAAGCATTCACCGTCTATGATCAGGCTTATGCCCCCCTGCGAAGTTATCATATCCGGAAGAGACGCTCTCTTCTGAACCATGCTGCTTTGCTCATCCAAGCTAAGAAGAACCATGCCATCTGGGCCGTCAGCAAGCATCCACAGACTGTTTCCAACCACGGCACAGCTTTGAACCGTATAAGGACCTAAGTCCTCAGAGAAAGCTGTACTTTCTGCCATGCTGCCTGCCATCATCAAGCCACAGAATAGCACCAAAAGAAACAGGGATATTCTTTTCATTATATATTTCTCCTTTACGTGCGATGTCAGCCGCTATGGGTTGCTGTGATTTTCCCTCCATCCAAATGTGTAACCGTGTCACACAATGCAGTAATATCTTCCGAATAATGGCTGGTCAGAAGAATGGTTGCTTGTTTCTCTCGCAGCCCTTTGATGACCTGCCTGATGGTTGCTACGCCGTCGCTGTCAAGGCCGTTAAATGGTTCGTCAAGAATCAGGAGTTCCGGCTGCTCCATCATCGCCTGTGCAATGCCCAAACGCTGCTTCATGCCCAGCGAGTACTTTCCAACTTTTTTTCTGCTGGAAGGGTCCAATCCCACCAGCTTCAAGGCGTCGCAAATAAGCTCATTTTTCTCAGGTAGGCGATGATGCCGAATATCCATCAGCATTTGCAGATTTTCCTTGGCTGTAAACGATGGGAGAAACCCCGGCACTTCCAGCAAGAGTCCCATGGACTCCGGAAATTCCACATCTTTTCCGACTACCTTTCCTTGAATGGAAACTTTTCCTTCCGTGGGACGTGAATATCCGCAAATACATCTTAGCAGTACGGTTTTTCCACTGCCATTGCGCCCGGTAATCCCGTGGATTTTCCCTTTCTCAAACGAGCAAGATATCTGAGAAAGAACACACTGGTCCCGGTAGAATTTGGTCAGATTCTCAATTTCAATGTACATTTTCGCTCCCGTTCCTTTCTAGTTGTTCAACAGTAAGCTATCCAGATGAGAGACGATGATCATTCAACAGCCAAACATTTGATTGATGACGCAACTAGCCAGTCCTTTGCTTTATATGGAATAAAATGCTCATAGTTGTCACGCCTGAGTTTTGAGAAAAGACCGGTAGAGCCTCTTCTCTTTGCTTTATTCATACCTACAGTCATATTTCCTGATTCGACAAAAAATGATACCGCCAAGAACAGCCACAACAAGGATATAGAAAAACAATCGAAGGATTGCGTCGGAGAAGGGCACACCAAAGCTGCCCTCAATGGACAAGCGCTGTGCCATCCCAGCATTCACAAGCCGGTATGTGTTTCTATAAATGGGCGCGGAGAAGCTTAAAACGCTTAGGACGGAAGGAAAAATAAAGGCAATCATAAACCATGTGATGTTCCGTAAGATCAGATAGAGCACGAAAGCAAACAGGGTGATCAACGAAGCCAGCAGCCAGAATTGCACAACAGCGGAATACGCCAACCAATGATTCAGCATAATAAACCCACTGCCATCCGTTACCCAGACAGCCATTCCACGCAAACCGCCGATGATGCCAACCAGCACAGATACGATGACTTCAAGCAGCACAACCGTCCATGCAACGAGCAAAGCCTCGACCATCAGGTGAAGATACAAACGCCATGTGCGCCGGTACCGATATCCTTCCAGCAAAAGCATGACCGCCATCCTTGCATGCAGAAATATAGCCACCGCAATTCCCACCGGGAGAAACAGCATAAACCACGAGACGGATTCGTAAATAGATATTTCCTCCGCCCAGATGATGCCACCAAATTCATCCATGAGCAAGGTTCCTAAAGAATCTGTATGAATTAAGTTGGATGCTTTTCCACAAGCCATCATCACCATCACCAGCAAAATCATGATGGTGAATACGGGAGAAAACACAATGCGCAAGCGGAGAAGGCGGGACTTCATGCGTTTTCACTCCTTCATGTGTGAGAAATACCGATTGAGACAAAAGATTGCTATGCATAAAGAAAATAGCACCCAACACAATAATCGACCGATCATGAAACCGATGGATTGATTATAAAAAATATCGGGAGCTTGCAAAACCATTGGACTCCATTGACTGATATAAAGGACCTGGCTCAGCAGCCACGAAGAAAGATAATGAAGAAGAAAAGTCCCTCCGACCACAACACCGAGATTGATGGTGAAACAAGCGAGCGATACCGCAACCAGGCTCCAGGTAATTGCTGTCAGCATAAGCGTGATGTAATTCAGCAACAGGAAAGGCATCCCTTCATATTGATTGATCCAGGCATCAAAGGGTAACCCGTAAAGATTGCGCCATGCATACTGGATATTTTGATGCCACGGCGATGCAACGGCAACAAGCAGCGTGTACAGAAACAGCCCAAGCAACGCAGCGAGAACCGCTCCGCCAGCCGTACCGAGAATTTGATTGAGTACGAACCTTCGCCGCCCATAGCGGTAATTCATTAGCAGATCCGTCTTGCTCCGCCTGTTCTGCGCCAAAAAGATGGCTGAAGGAAGCGCTGCAACGAACGGAAGAAGCAAGTTTCCGATACCATGTCTTAGCGGCATGAGCATAAAATACAGGAAATCAGCGGATGAGAAATAGTACAACGGTGTCTGCCAGAAATAATGCGTATCCATATGTGGATAGAACATGGAAAAAATTTCAAGAACAACTGCCAGATAAAAGAATTTATTTCGAAAGATACGTTTCAGCAGGCTCATGGCTGCCTCCTTGCTTTCAAGGCTTTCCTATGTTTGATTTCTGATGAGCAATATACTTTTCACTGATCTGTTTATTGGACTATATCCCCTGTAAAAGCATCGATGATATACGAAGCCGTGATAATTTCCGGCACATAGGCATGCCGTTCTTCATCTGTTAGCGTATCATCATGGCTTAGCAGAACTTCGATTTCACAATCAATCTGCCAGCCAGGAGATAAAATGTTGTTTTTGGCATAGTAACTGGGTACTGCGCGAACAATGCGCAGCACAAAATGCGGATCATAGGCTTGCCAAAATTGCGGGTAGTCAAAACCGCCTGCCGTCTCAGAAGCCATGGCTGCCCATGCCATCTGCCATTGCTGATAGCCGTGCTGCGCTGCTATTTTTACCGCATCTTTATAAGCAAGCGGGGTGGCATTAACCGTATTGCTTGCTTCAACTACATAGCTGCATCCCATATCCAGATACAAAAGCTCGCGCTCATCCAACAATATCCGTGTGTAAATAGGCACATCATCATCCGAGTAACTTCCCAGCAAGGTTGGAATAATGGGATACCCATCAATTTCCGCAACAATCACAACGACAATTTCGGACCCATTCAGCGTTGCGACGCCTTCATGCTGCATCATTGCCCTTAAGTATTCTTCTTTTGTTTGCAAATTTCCCATGGTTGCTCGATAGTGCCGTTGATACAACGCTTCCAATGAGCTTTGTACATATAGTGTATCATCGGGGTGCCATCCTGCATCCTGAAGGCTCTGACGGCACGCTTCGATGATGGAAAGCTGCTGTTCAGAGAGTGAAACACGCAGCGGCATGAAAGAAGGAAGGCCCAAGTTGGTGTATGCTGCAGGATCGGAATACAGCCAGGATGGCGCGCCTTCTTCCACCCCGGCGTGCATAGAAAACGACTCGCCAAAGGCATCTTTTAGGCTTTGATTCAAATCTTCGATTATATTGAGGCCTTGTTCCTGATGGAATTTGTACTGGTTAAGCGGGCCTTGAAAAGAATGGTCGCCTTCAGCAACACACTCAATTCGCCAGCGAGGATCAAGCCCATTACCAAAGGATTCCAATTGAAGGCTATTTGTTGTTTCTGCCTCAGCTGCAGCAAATAGCAATAATGAAAACATAAGAAGAAGTAAATACAATCGAGATTTCATACTTGGTTCATCCCTTCTATCATTAAATTAAATAGCGAAGCTCACGCCCTGCTTTCCAGGGCGTGAGCTATTAGTCCGCTTACATCGTCCATTCATATACGAAGGTATATGCGCCGCTGTATTGAGAAATGTCACGCTTCGCCACAATCTTGTATTTATGGGAGGACTGGCAGCAAGCTGTTCCCAAATATACGCATTCCCCAGTGTTCTGCCCGCGCGTCACGGGCTCAATATGTGTTGCACGATCCCCGTACTGCTGATCATACAAATACACACTCGTGGTTGCATTCCAACCTTGTTGGTAAGTTGCATTCCAGTTGGTAGAGGTGTTGCCTTTTTTATGATAATTGCTTCCACCAGGTCCGTAGGCATCTTTGCCCGCAGTGAAGTCGATTGTGGTGGTATAAGTGGTTCTAGCCAGTGCACTTCCTGTGGTCGCGCAGAGACACACAACGCACAAAGAGAGAGCAACCACGATTCGCAGAATACGAGCATTCTTTTTCATTTTTTCTCCTCCCTCTCCGTTTCCTGTCGATTATACTTCTGTGTTCTACTTGTGAAGTGACTGAGGAACAGGTACTGCATAGGAACCGTGAGCACTCAGCCGTCCCAAGTAAGTTTTACCGCATTGATAGATCAATTCGGCAATGAACATGCTTACCCGCCTCATAGGGCATCCCTCCCTTCCTTGATTCTGACACAATTATAACAACAAATGTGATGTATGGAGGCTTGTGGCGCGAAATCAGGCAATTTTGTCATGAAAGCTAGCTAGTAAGCAAAAAAACAGCAGCCACCAATGCTAGACGAAAAATAGCTCGTTTTCTCAACGTTCATCCGTTCGTTACGAGGAAACAACGACTTATACTATTGCATTTTGCCCGGATTAAGCAACGCTAGCAGTTAAATGGCAGAAGCCCATTGAAGTGAAATGTGACGCTGTAGCTGCCGTCACCCGACGGAGCTTTGAATTTGACGAAGCGTCTGAGAAGATCATGGACGAAGCAATCATTGATGAAGTAGTTTGGTCCAGCGTGATTGGGGCGTCTTTACATCAAAAGCAAAGGCTGCCCGAATCATCCGACAAAAAACCAGCCATCAAATCCGAGCAGATGTTCAAGAACAACTACCAGGTGTTGCTCAGCATAGTGACTGTTCTGTTAGTCGTGCTGTTCTAGTGACATACTTCCACAGATGGCTTTATCTTGCTGATAATCACATTTTTCATCAGCTCATTCAGATGTCAAGGCTGGGCCTTTGGTAGTGTCAACAGGTCCCTTATTCTACCTTATCCGTCTAAACAACCCCTCTTTTGCTTACCGGAAGCTAATATACGTCGGAAAAAAAGGCATGATCTTACGTCTGATTCAACAGAGAGGTAAGATCATGCTTTGGTGCATGCAATTTGTTCTTTAGAAAGTGAATCTACCTTTGTTCAACGGTTCTCCATGGTTATCATATATACGAGACGATTGAGTGAGGTAATCATTTCTTTGCTGCTTATTGCGCTTCTCAAATACCGCTGGATGCATTGTGATATGAGCGTTGTTTCATTTTCAACCGGATGCAATTGCGAGTCCGATGTAGATTTATTCCTATAAGACAATGCTTCCGCTGTGGACGTGGCTTCCTAATTTGAAAACCAAACAGAACTGTATCAAAATAACGCAGATCACCAAGAAATAAATTTGTAGTGCCCGAAATCCACAGTTCTTTACCGTTTATGGAACCTGGTAAAACGCTTTGCCAATAAATTGGAGAGAGTTACCTTCGCCTTTCCAGGGTTGTTCCACGGTGCAGGGTTCATCTTAGATATCCTGCAATTTTCTGGGATAGGCTTTGAATAAAGCTTTCGAAGCCCTGCAACCAATTCAGACTCCTTCATGGGTTTCACCCTCCTGTTATTTGATAGCATGGATTGCGCCGTTTTCCATCTCATGAATGGTATCACACAGCAGGTCCATGTCACCCGGAATATGGCTTGAAATCAGCATGGTAACATCTTTTTGTTTCATCGATAAGAGAAGATTGCGTATATCCTGCACGCCTTGCCTATCCAGTCCATTAAAAGGCTCATCCAAAATCAATAGCTTTGGCGATTCCATGATCGCCTGGGCAATGCCCAGCCGCTGTCTCATCCCTAAAGAAAACTTTCCCACATGCTTCCTGTCCACGTTTTCCAGACCCACGCGCTTTAGGCTTTCTTCAATCGCTTTACGGTCAGGTTTCCCGCGCAGCGACCATAGGAGCGCCAGGTTTGTATAGGCATCTTCAGAAGCAAGGAATCCTGGCGTTTCCAATATCATGCCCATGCTGGAAGGAAAGTCTTGCTTTTGTCCCAGCCGCATATCGTCTATGATAATCTCGCCTTCCTTCGGTTTTAAGTAACCGGCAATTACCTTGAATAGAAGTGTTTTGCCGCTGCCATTATTTCCGACAATGCCATGGATTTGCCCTTGTTCAAAATCTACCGTAACGTCTTTCAGCACAGCCTGCCCCTGAAAAAAATGGGTCACATGCTTGACTTGAATCATGCTTATTCCTCCCAATTTGCCGCTTTATGGATGTCTTCCGGCCAGATTGACTTTCCTGGCCAGCAGCCCTCCCATCCAAGCGCACACCGCTGCAATGCCCAACTGTCCTATCACAGCCCTGAGAATCGGGAAACCCGGATCTGACATATAGTTGGATCGCATATACATTCCCCAGTTGATCGGATTATACTGCACGCTGATTGGATGGAGGTAAGCATTGGAACAAGCATAAAGCGAAGCAACGATGGGCAAGAGAAAGGCTGCTGCTGCCGTAACCACATGTCCTGTCACTAAATGAACCAGCATTTGCCATTGCGTCAGCATGAGTGCATTGCAAAGCAATAACCCCAGAGCAATGAGACAATGCTGCCAGGCAGGTGCGTAGAACCCCTCCATTGTTGCCATGATAGCACCAAACTGCCCTCTTCCCCAAAGTAAAGCGCCGGTAACCGCGCCGATAACAATCAATAGGGTAATTCCTGCACAAGCAACGCTTGCTGCAATTGCTTGATTCATGTACCAGCTTTGATAGCTTGAAAAGCGATATAGCGTATCTTTACAACGGCCATCATATTCTTCCTGCATAGCAATTGAAACACAACGCAAATATGACATGAGCAGCAGCGTCCATACGAAGAGTTCGTCTAGTTTGAAGGCAATGATCTCCTCGTATTCAAAGCCACCCACCAATGTAAGCAGCACTTCCTCTATACTGGCGCCTTCCTGGTGAACATAAGGAAGCAGCGTCACATACAGCGCAGCAGATAGCACGGTAAACACAATCGTTTTCCAGGAAAGCATTCGACCAATGCTACATCGTAGCGCGGACCATGTTTTTCGCATTGTCATCGTCTCCTCACAGCCTTCTGTAGCGATGGTTCATCCAAGCGGCATCCATACACGTCACAATTCCAAGCAGCAGAATATTTTTTAGCCACGATTCCCATAACGGTGCCATGGATGATAGTGGTGTAAAAAACAGCGTAAAAGGTCGCCATGCACTCAGATGCAAGTAGTTGCACAGACAGTCGCACCCCCAAAACAACAGAAAACCATTCATCAACGTAGTGCCCTTGTTGAGCGAAGCTAGCGCAAGCAACGCGCCAATCATTCCCCATAACCAGGCGGACAGCGTCGCTTGACCCATGACGAAGAAAATATACGGCAGACCGAATTGAACGGTTGCCAAAGGCTGCAACACTGTGGTGCTAGCTTGTCGCATGCTCACTCCGTTTTCGCCGGATAATGGACCAACTAACATGGAAAAGGCAAAAAACAGCAGGCATCCGATCAGCATAGGTAACATGGAACCTATGCTGATGGATACAAGACGTTTTGCAATATATGCTTTCTGGCTTGACCGGTAGAGTTTCAGTCGTGCATGCCCGGACTTTAGTTCGTCGATCACGGATGGGGCTGCCGGAGGAATAGCCGCCAAGGGAACCAAGTAAAAGAACAGTCCATATTCAAAGGGGGTAACAAATAAGTAAAATACGTCCAGAGCATAGAGCAACTCACCCGCAGCATAGAAGGAAAAGTAATCACGATGTTCAAAGAAAAAACAAAACAGCACGATGCCTACTGATAACCAAAAGGAAGATTGCTTCATGAAATGACGTATCTCCCGAACGATATACCGCATCTTTTCATTCTCCTTGATCGTCCGGCATTAGTTGCTTTCTAAATGGATCATCTGCGCAATCTGATCCAATTCGGAGATCAGTCTTTCCTGTGGAAGCTGGCCATCAAGGTAGCGGAATTCCACATCGATAAAAAGGTTCGGATTTAAGTCGTATACGCTAGGTGAAGAGAAAACCATATATTTCATAGCATCCTGCCATGCTGCGATATCTTCTGCAGATAGCAAATAGCGATTTTTCTCAATCTGTTCCCGTAGCGCAAGATGCTCGTCCAGCTGTGTTTGCAGATTTCTCCGTTGTTCTTCGCTACACTGCTCCAAAGCAGTCAAAATTTCGTTATAACGATTCTTCCACTCCTCTATCTGACTTTGATAGGCGCTGTTCTCAACCGGCGCTGCTGAAGACGGGTACATATACAGCTTTGTAATGTCTGATGCATTCACTGCCACCCATTCCAGAAACTTCAATGCCTCCTCCTGATGTGCGGAATAAGGGTTGATTATGGCAACATACAGTGCGCCTCTGTAGATCAGTGAATCACCCATCTGTATAGGAAGCAACCGGAGCTTTGGATTCAGCGTGATGTCCTGTCCAGAATAGATCAGTGGTGTCAATTCATCCAGCTTATCATTAAAGTCGGCTGCGTCGGACAGCGTAGATTGCAGTGCGATAATCGATCGATATGCTTCGGTATCAAATTGTAACTGTTCACCGCGCACATTGCATGTAGTAATATACCGTTCAGTACCCTGCATCAAAAACCAACTTCTATATTCCTCGATATACTCGGCAATCTGGTAAACCTCCGTTACCTCATCAGGTTGATCTGCCCACGAGTTGATTAAAGCGGCAAGTTCCGTAAAATTCCGCGGCACCGCAATACCTGCATCATCAAAGTCATCCGGATTATATGCCATCTCTGCGCAGTAGGCGCTCATTGGCAGCGCAAAAATATGCCCATCAAGGGTGACCGCCTCTTGAATTGCTGGATACATTTGCCCAACTTGCTCTGCAATAACCGGTGAAGTCTCCAATGCCGGGCAGAATCCTTTCTTCATTAGTGTTTCTATATCCTGGTTTTGCGTCCACAGAATCATCACATCAAAGTTCGTCTCATGAAAGTTTATGGCATTGATGAGTTTTTCCACGGAATCAAAGTATTCGTTGTTCAGTACAACGTTGATGTTTGGATTTTCTGCATGATATTGATCTGCAAGAGAGCGGTCACACGGGCCTGCGATCACTAATTCGTCCGCAGAGGCATTGGCTGTGATCATAACAGCGACGCATACAATGCAAAGGAAGAAGATTGTCAATACGGAGCATTGGATTCCGTGCTTGACGAAAATGGAAGAATGGAAATTCATCATATTCTCCTCCAATTCATTCGTTAGGCTGATAATAGGCAACCTCGCCTGTCAAAGCATCTGCACAGTACACCATGGAAAATAGAAAGTCACCAGTTGTGCGATCGTACAACTGGTATTGTATACACCATCCCGGTAAACACTCATTGAGCCAGTTAGGCATCCACATGGGCATTGCTCGGGCGAGCTGCACTTGGTAATCTTTCCAGAACTGCTCTTCGTCATATGCTTCTTGTTCTTCCACCGATTTTTTCAAGTCCACTTGTGTATCAATCAGCGCTGCAAGAACATTTTCCGCTGCCTGCTCCCAAGAGATCGGTTGACCGCTCAGCTCCTTTGACGAAGAAATTTGAAAAGATGACATTTCCACTTTCAATAATTGTCCCTGGCAATCAAACACAAAATCAGCCCATGGACAGTCCATAATATGCTGACCTGTTTTGCTGGAGTATTGCAGACTATCTCTGTTGACAAGTTGATTTTTGTATTCTGTGGACAGCCCTTCTATTTGATAGGGCAGTAGCGCAATGATATAGTCGCTGCCCTTTTGGTTTTGACGGCAAATATAGCCGGCATCTTCCGCAGCTGTAATTCCTAAATCTGCAAGGAAAGCAACACATTGCTCGTACAAATGACGTAATTCAGGATCTTCAAGAGGAAAGAGTTTCTCCACCTGATAGTTGGTGATAAGACGGACATCATACCCGGCAATCGCACTGTAGCCAGGCGCCCATGCACTAATATAAAAGTCATCAACGGTCTGACAATGCTTTAAGCTAAAATCCGGGTGCATGGTAAAATGCTTCTGAAGGGTTTGATGAAGCACATCCTTCTTAATTGATTTGCCTTTCATCTTGATTTGATAAAGCTCAGAAGGAAGCGTGTCTTTGACAATCGCATGCGTATAGATGGTGTGACCGCGAAATTCCAAAGTACCTTCTGTCCAGAAGTTCGCATCTGCTGATGCGGTGCGGATCAAGCAGATACAAAGGATGCCAATCAGCGCAGCTCTTAACTTGTTCATGAAGCAATGCCCTTTCTTTTGATACCTGATACATATGGATGCAACCGCAAGGAGCGCAAAGTTGCGCCCCTGCGGTCTTATTTTTAATAGGAATTATGGCTCAAACTCAGCACGAAGGGTCACTGTCTGGCTGTAATGATTTGTATTCGTCTTATAGGTGACAGGCTTCAGCGTCTGAGAAGAAGTAGGCTTGGTAAGATAACTCAAGGTAAGATCGTTTTCTACAAGAACTGGCAAACGTGAGGTGACCTGTTTCGCCAGCTGCCGATTCCACATGTGAACCTTAATCGACTCGGAATAATAGGTACTCGAAATCGAGTAACTCTCCAGGTGATAAGTCGCAGAGTAACCACCCGCGCTCTTGTGGTAGATAGTAGAGGGGCTATAACCTTCTTTGCCAGCAGCAATATCGTAGTCCGCTCTGTAGAATTCAGCCATGGAAGTAGTCACGCACGCCAAGCAGAAAACCATGACCAGTAAAAATCCAACAATGCGCTTCATATTTTTATTTCTCCTTTATCATTTGTTGCTAAATAGTGTCATCTGTGGTATAGTTACATTATCCTTGCATAACAGCACAGTCTTAACGGCTGTGTCGCTTCCGGGCACGTTCTGCAAGGATTTTGCTTGCCTGTACAATCAACAGGCCATCTGGAACCACCAAGGGAATCCCCTCCTTTTCCGTTTCCTATCAATTATTCTTCTGTGTTCTATTTTTGAAGTAGCCGAGGAACAGGTGCCTCATAGAAACCGTGAACACGCGACCGTCCCGAGTAAGTTTTACCGTATTGATAGATCAATTCGGTAATGAACCTGATCACCGCTTCATAGAGCATCTCTCCTTCCCTTGATTCTGACATAATTATAACAACAGATATGGTGTATGGAGGCTTGTGGCGCGAAATCAGGCAATTTGGGCATGAAAGCTAGTAAAGCAAAAAAACAGCGGCCACCAATGTTATACGAAAAAGGAGCATGTTTTCTCGGCGTTCACTCGTGCATTACGAGAAAACAACAATTCACGCTATTGCATTTTGCCCAGATTAGCGTAGCAAGCAGCTAAATAGCAGAAGCCCATTGAAGTGCAACGCGACTCTATAGCCGCCGTCGCTCGGCAGAGCTTGGAATTTGACGAATTGTCAGAGCAGATCATGGAAGAAGCGACCATTGACGAAGCGGTTTGGTTCAGCGTAATTGGTGGTCCTTTACGTCAAAAGCAAAGGCTGCCCGAATCATTAGACAAAACAGATGGTCTTATTTTGCTGACAATCACATTCTTCATCAGCTTATTTGGATTGCCGAAGCTGGACTTTTGAAAAAAGCATGACTTAAATTTACAATAAAGATTTGGGCTACGGATAAAAATAGCGTCCTCCCCCATTAGGAGAGGACGCTTGTTTTTTGCAAAGGCCACGAATAGTTTGTAATTTTACGATTCGGCAGATTCACAATTATCATCAATATATTCAATCAAATCTCCCGGCTGGCATTTCATAATACTGCAAATCTTCCCAAGTGTGTCGGTCGTAATAGGCTTATCGTGCCGTATTCTTTGCAGCGTTTGCGCATCAATTCCTTCATTGGCCAAACGGTAGAATGAAATATGATTGTCTTCCATAAACTGCCGCATCGGACGAAAAGAGATTGGCACCGCATCACCCCGTTTTTTGAATATTATATGGGGCTTGCCGCTTTTTGTTATAGTGATTATAATCACTATAACAGGAGGTGGGAAAATGATTGCTACATTTTGTGGCCACTCGCGAATCTCACAAAGCGCGGAAGTGGAAAAGTGGCTGTACACAGTGACGCAACGCTTAATCGAACAGGGCATAACAACATTTTATCTAGGTGGCTATGGAGCCTTTGACAGTTTGGCAGCATCCGTTTTACGAAAGCAAAAAAAGCGATACCCGCAGATCGAGCTGGTATTAGTCTTGGCCTACCTAAAAACAAGGCAAGATATTTCCTATTATGACAGCACAGTATATCCGCCGCTGGAAGCTGTCCCTCGCCGTTTTGCAATTTCCTATAGAAACCGCTGGATGGTAGAGTCTACCGATGTGATAGTTGCTTATGTTCTCCACGATTGGGGGGGAGCTGCCACAACGTTGCAATATGCCAAGCAAAAAAAGAAACCGATTATTTCCTTTGCCGATAGATAGAGAGGACGGCTGAGGCTACGCTGTTGAAAGGCTGTTATGACGCTCATATCCGATGCCTATCTGTTTGTAGTAGAAGACCACACCGTCGGCTGATCCATCCGCGAGTTTTCGCCTACGAATAATTCGCGAGAAGGACCGTGAACCATAGTAGAAATTATAAAATAACACGATATTATCCCTGTGAGCCCGGCAGGATAAGATCGTGTTTTGTTTCATGGTGATTATTGTAATCAAAGGATATGTCAGATTATCCATCGTCATTTCTCATATAGGTATTATGGATGTATCGTCAGCACTTCTCTTTCTCTTGGATCAACTTTCCCTGCTGAAATGTGTATACCATATCACACGCTTGCGCAATATCCAAGGCACTATGGCTGGCTAGAAGAATGCATTTTCTCTGATTTTTCAAGTTTTGCAAAAGCGTATGAATATGAGCAATGCCGTCCTTGTCCAGACCGTTGAAGGGTTCATCCAGAATGAGAATCTGTGGATCTTCCATAATGGCTTGGGCAATGCCTAAACGCTGCCGCATGCCCAGGGAATATTTTCCTACGGGCTTTTTGTCCGCAGGGTCCAAACCAACCAGCTGAATCACTTCATCAATGCGTGCCTTGGTCACCTTCCCGGAAACACCTGCCAGGATGCTCAAATTCCGTCGTGCACTACAGTGAGGTAAGAAACCTGGTGTTTCAATAATGATGCCAGTGGATGGAGAGAAATCGCATTCTTTACCGATGCGTTTACCAAGAACAGTCACAATGCCATTGGTGGGCCGTGTTAATCCGCAAATGCATCGCATCAACGTGGTTTTCCCGCAACCATTAGGGCCGACCAAACCATAGATAACCCCACCATGCATCTCTACGGAAACATCGCAAAGGACTTGTTGTTCTTTATATGTCTTGGATACGGATTGAATAGAAATCATTTACTTTTCCTCCTTTTATAACCATTCTGCATACAATGCGGCAGAGCCTACAAGATTCATGGTTATTCCTAGAGCATACAACGGACTGCATCTTCGATTAAACAGCTGCATATCACGTGTCCATATAAGAATCCCCTGGAACTGAAATGGAAGGAAATCAACAAGATACCGATTTCCAAATTGCCACCCTCCCAATGTTTTGTGACAGCAAATCAAGAGAAGATGGACAAACACGCTAAGCGGTAAAAGGAAACGCAAACTTCTGAACGCTTCATGCCCTGCGTGCTTCAGTTCCTTAATCCAAAGGAAAAAAGCAACCACAAATATGGGATTTACAAGCCAAAATGCAATTCCCCCATATATATCAATGTATAACTTGCTACTTTCTGCACTTAGCTTTGGCGCTTGGAGATAGCTGCTTAAGTTATTCGATAGATATTTGAAAGAAAACTGACCGTTTGGTGCTTCAAGAAATTCCGGTAGATAATTGTGGCCAAACTCAAAGGGATCACCAAAGCGCAATGCATTTAATAGCAAATAAGCTAACCCAACGATCGTAGGAACTACAAACCAGTACACATGCTTCAGGAAAAAGGATACGATGCTTTTATTCTTCTTTGAACCGCCATATAGCAATACACATAATACAGGAAAATAAAACAAGATCATAGGGCGGCATCCGACAGCAAAAATCCAGCAGGAGAGAGCAATACCTCCTTGTCCTTTCCAAGCATAATAAAGAGCCATAAGACTCAGCGTAAAACAGAGAGTCTGAGCGAAAAACCAAACCCATCCGGTAAAGCCAACAAAAACATATCCATTCGATATGTAAAGGAACAATACTAGAAACGGAATATGCTCATCGGCTATTTTTGCCAGTTTGCACAGACGGATAGCATATGAAATTCCAATCATTGTTATCCCCCAAGATATAGCTGTCTCTGGCGTATTATCACCGAAAACTGCCGCAAATGGGAGCAAAAAGAACGAAGGAAACGGCGGAAAGCTGACATAGTACTTGCCCTCATAAATCGCCAATTCAAGCCATGGATAGTTTTCTCCTAAATCCAGTCTCCCTTTGAGCCAAGAGCAGGCTTGAAGTGTGAAGGAATTAAATGGATTGCTGTCCCACGGATATTTGCCTGTAAATATGCACAGCACTGCAAACACTGCGAAGAAGGAAACTTGGACGTATGCATGAAGCAATGGATTCTTGCGTTTTGCTGAAGATTTCACGGTTGTTCTCCCTATTATGATATAATGGAAAAGCAACTTGTATCCATGCATTTGCTTCGGATGCACATGAGCAAGATCATGATACCGTCAAAAATTCCATATCCGACGAGAACTGCTGCAAGCCTGCTCCATTCATGTCCTTCGTAATCCGAAACGATTGCCTTCAACGATGAGAAGTCTGTTGGATAAGGTATCCAGGACGGAAGCGCTTCCACCATGAACGTACTGGAAAACAGTAATAGACCGCCAAATAAAACAGGTCCCAGCAAGGGTTTGTTCCACAAGCCCAGAAAAAGAATGAGAAGGAGCATGGAAAACCAGAAGCAAAACATAGGAAGCAGGGCTATGAGGCAGGCCAACACCGGCGAACCCAGTCTGCGGATATAAAGGGGTATGATGGTATAGTCTTCTGTCACGATGCCAAGTTCCACAAGAGCATTCTCTGAAAAACCAGAGGTGGGCGAAGCATAAAAGGTAGCAAATAAGGAAAAGCACAAGCAAAGAATTCCCATGGCAAAGCACACTGCGGCAGCACTATGAAGCACTTGCGCCAGTGTCCATTTGATTCGGGAGGTCCGAACAAGCATAAAGTTTTGAAAAGCGTAACGCAGCGGGATCTCGCTGACCATCACAAGAAAAAGAAGACTTCCCATGGTAAAAAAACTGCTGTATAGCTTTAGAAAAAGCAGCTCTGGCACATTAAAAAGCAGTGTTTTTTCCCCTTCCAAGGCGTAATTTGAATGATCTACAACAACCTGCAGCAGGCAATAGAAAACCATGCATCCCAGCATGCTGAGCACGCGAGATGATTGCAGCCAGGTATGGAAATTGGCCACCGCGATGGTAAGCATCGGACGTTTACGCATTATGTAACCTCCTGTGCAAGCCTATCGCATAGGCGATCCATACGACCACCAAAAAAGCAAGATTCACCAAGACGGATCGTTTAACCATCGCCCATGTCAACGCATCGTTGTATAGCTCCGCAGCATACGGGAGCTGCACGCCAAGCATACGGCTTGTGGCTTGCGAATTCCAAACAAAATATAGAAAAGTTGGCAACGAAATGGATACCAACAAGTCCGGAATCCATACGGAAACAGCCAAGCTAACCGTTGCCCATATGCCTCCCATGAAGGCCATCCCCAAAGCCATCCAGATAAGAATGGGAAGCCCATGAAGGATATTCAGCCACGGAAGATAGATGCAATCTGCCGAAAATGGAATCTCATGTCCAGGATACTTACCTGGATCGGAAGCCCACGCAATCAAATGCCATATTCCAGCATGAAGCAAAAAACCGCAACTGACAGCACAGCCTCCGGCTACAAAATTCACCGATACTTTGCGAAATATGTACCGACGTATGGACGAACGCATGAGCTTGGCCTCAAACACCCTTGTTTCAAACTCTTCTATTTGGCTATGTGCATAAACCATGGACGCGCAGAAGGGAAACATCAAGGATGCGCCGCCGAAGAAGATGGGCATCAAGGAAAGCTGCAGGGCTGAACTTCTGTTTTCCATCCCCCAATCCCCGCTGACAAGCCATTGCGGAAGCGACATACCAAAGCACGAAAGCATCATGACAAGAGCTGCCACCCAAAACCACGGGGAAAGCAAAGCCTGTTTCCACTCTCCACGCATGTCAATCCTCCCAAGTCAACAAGTCAGGACAATCAAAGGAACGGTTTTTCCCCTTCTTCCATGGATCAATCAATTCTCCGGTTTGGGCATTGACCATAATGTACCCCCAGTTTGCGGAGATGGTATCATATTGCACCTTTATCCCCGATGTTTCTGCAGTCGCATTGGGGAATAATTCTCCTTCGGCTACCCAGGTTGGCATGAGCGTATAGGCATAGGTACCTTCATTCTGCCAGATGATATAACCAAGCCTTAAGCTTGAAATGCTTCTGAGTTTTCCTTCTTCGATCAGTTTTTCGTAGGTATTCTTGACTTGCTGAAAACTGCACAAAGGGACGTCCTGCGCAATCACTTCGGTCTCCTGCACCAGAAGGAACTGCAAGCTGCGATAGATCTCGTCAATTCCAAAGCGTTTGTAGCCCTGCGTAATGGCGATTGCACCATACGTCAACTGCTTCTCGTTGCTATTTGTACCCGCGTATCGCGCAAAACTCTGGGCAGCGCAGCCAAGGACGGGGATGTCACGGATGATCTGATCAAAATACACCATCAACGTGGCTTCCGACTGAGGAAGCGGCTCTCCGCTGTAGGTATCGTTTTGACGATCATATTTCATGTCTCCCTGATAGGCCCTGAGCCAATGGGGCATGAGTTCAATTTCCACTTCCGGGAAATACGTTTTGCTGGCATCCTCCAATAGCGCCTGTGCATCGGCTACTGTGGTTGGATTGTTATATGCATAGGGCTTGTCGGTTTCAAATTCAGTAATTTGCCGGATAATAGAGTATTGATTATAGCCACCGGGAGTTGCTGCTTCTGGATATTCCCTTTGCGCCGCTCGCAAAACACCGCTATCCGGATAATCCACCCGAAGACTGCCTTCACTTCTCCATTCTTCTACATGGTTGTTGACCGTTGACACTTCTGAACCTCTGTGCTCTCCCGTCTTCGGTAACGGATCTGCGTATACAACAGGAAAACAGCCAGTATCCGGAGTCAAGATTTCCAAGTCAATATCAATGGTACGCCCGTGGGAATCATAGGTCTCATGCCAGCCTTGCTGACAGCTTTCCCGCAACTCAGAAAGCGTTATTTTCTCCTCGGCATGCGCCGCTGCATGAGGTGCCATGATCAGAACTGCCGCAAAAATACAGCCAACGCGTGAGATCCAATTTCTCATAGAGAGTACCTGCCTTTCCGTTCATACGTTGATCACAGAGATGGAACTGCTTCCATCTTTTATAGAAATAGAAATATGATAAAGACTGATGCAGCATTAGAGGCTGCATCAGTATTCTCATTGGTTGCAGTATTGTCAATGCGTCAGCATTGATTATGCTCAATTCGGATCAAATCCGCCAGAAATATCGAATTGAGTAAGACCTTCGTAAATATTGTATTTCGTGTTCCCTCGTGCTGCAACGCCATAGTAGTAATTTTGATAGATTGCGTTACTTTGAATTGGAACGTAGAGATCGGGCGTACACCATTTCTGCCCAGAGAGAATTCCATTCGCACCAGTGGTTGTAGAACGAGTGGCATGCAGAAGATTCGTATATGCATTACTTGTTCCTAGCGCTTCATGAATAACGTACATACGTGCCAACGAGTTGTATTTCCAGATTTCCGTTGGATAGTACCGAGGCGGATCATTTTCACTGGTGCAATAAACACCATAGATTCTGAAGCTATGACGTTCGGCCAATGCTCCCATTGGAATAGCCAGAGCCAGAACCGTCATTGCTACCAACATCAAACACAGAACCTTCTTCATGGAATGTGCCTCCTTCTCACAGGGCAATTTATCTTTTGTATTGATTTTTCCTGGTTATTTATGCAAAGCCGTATGCGGTTCAAATCCACCTACCTGAAAAAGGGAATCAGATTACTTTCGCTAATGGCATCTCCTCCATTTCTACTCGAGTTCTTTTTTGTAGGGGTTATTCGTGAAACCGTTGCGGCACAGGGGCCTCATAGGAGCCGTGAGCACTTGGCTTTCTTGAGTAAATTGTACCATATTGATAGATCAATTTGGCAATAATGGTCATCAACCGCCTCATAGAACTTCCCTCCCTCCTAAATGGTAACTCAATTCTAACAACACATGTGGTGTATGCGGGAGGACGGCGTGAAATGATGCAATTTTGGCACGAAATCCGGAAATCAAGGCAGACAACAGGTAAAGTTATGCTCCAAAAAGGTGACGATAGTACTTACTGTTTTTGATAGGATATAATAGGAGGTGAATATTGTGATATCGTCTCGAATCGCTCAGCTGCGAGAGCAAATGGGGTTGACTCAAGTTGGGTTGTCCGAGAAACTGAATTTGAATCTTAGGACGATTAGAAAATGGGAAAATGGCGACTCTTCTCCGTCCGCGACCAATATTATCCTGCTTTGTGAATTTTTTTCTGTTTCCGCAGATTATCTGCTTGGAATTGATGATCGCTGCGTCATTTCATTAGAAGATTTGCCAGAAAAGGATAGGACTCGAATTTGCGCGATGATTCAGGTTTATATTAACTTGACAAAACGCCTCTCCAAATGAGAATCTGCACAAATTCTTATAAATATACATTCTTGGCAGAAAAGCGCGCTTTGATGTTTTCTTCCCTTTTGCCGCTTGCTCAGGTCATTATTTTCTGCAATTCCGAATGTAATATAAACATTGGGCATCTCCTGCCTTTTCGACGGGAGTTACATTATATTTATAATGTCAAATATATTTTTTAATGATTTACTTAGGATCAGAAAATCGGGATGACACTTCACTTCGATATCCTCCCAAATAAATCGTTTCATAATTATTACTAATTATGTTTATGTTTACAGTTCTTTTTTTAATTGACAATTTATCCTATATCGGAGTAAAATGAACTTATTGTTCGTTTTATAACCAAGGGGGCGAGGCTATGATGCGAATCGTCATTTGCGAAGATGAATCCTACTACCAGGAAGCTATTTGTGATGTAATAAAAGGCTGGATGATGACCACAAACCGTCAGGATGTGTCGTATGTCTGTTTTCACTCCACTGAAGATTTGCTGGAGCGATGGGAAAATGGGCTGGCTATGGATTTGCTGTTTTTAGACATTCAAATTCCCGGTGAGATGGACGGGATGAGCCTAGCCCGGAAAATTCGATCAAAGGACGCGAATGTCTTTATCGTATTTGTCACGAATTTTGCCAACTACGTCTACGACGGCTATGTCGTGAATGCACTTCGGTATTTGAAAAAGCCCGTTCAAAAGGAGCAAATATGGGACTGCCTGGAGATCGTATACCGGCGGTTTTCCCTTCTCTCCCAGGAAAGCATGGTGGTCAATGCCCGGGAACAGCGGTTTGTTTTGAAATATTCAGATTTGATATATATGGAGACGCAATCTCACTATCTGCAATTGCATCTAACCACTTTAGATGAAGCGATGGAAGTTCGAACACGCCTGCGAGACTTTGCTGCACAATTACCTCAAAATCTTTTTGTTCAATGCCATCGTGGTTGCATCGTGAATCTGGAACATATTCGGAGGTTTAGTAAAGCCACGTTGACGATGTCAAACAACCACATAGTTCCCATTTCCCAGACCCATTTTTTGTCTCTCGAGCGTGCGTTTAATGAGTACTTCTCGAATATTTCTGGCATAAGGTCCAATCCATGCAAGACTAAACGCTAAAGCATATTTGAATTGTAATTCGCATTTATGCGCGAAGGGGTGAAAGACGTGCCGACATTATGGATCATCTTTGAAATAGGGATTAACCTATTTCAATCCAGCCTGTATCTTTTCTTTCTCAAAAGCAGATCCCACATTTCAAAGCCGAGCAAAGTGGCTGATTGGGTTTGCGTCCTGACCTGTACGGCATTTTATACGCTGTATCTTTTTTTTGATATCCCCATCACAGATAGCGTCCATATCATATTCCTTTTTATTTACTTACTGATTGTCTCTGATGATCCGTGGTATGTCTCAGCTTTCTGGGTGATGGTTAAGGAAGCTATTGCAATAGCAATAGTCGGCCTAATGCTTCAACTGTGCCTGATGCTTACTTCGGGTACCTACGAAGCTCTCATGTCGCAAGGGCCGCTGCGCTTTATCTTCGTCATGTCAACCAACCTTGCCATGTTTTTTGTGATGTTTTTCTTTTCAAAAATGAAAAGAACATATTCGCCGGTTGAGGTTTCAGCTTTGCTTCTCTTTCTGGCTACAAATCTTTCTGTTCTGTTTGCGATCGAAATGCTGTTTTCTTTACAAGTTCAGGCATCAAATCATAAAGATTGGCATATTTTTGCCGCCTATGGCGCATTATTTCTTTGCTCAATATTTTCAGTATGGCTTTATCATTTCATGACCCAAACCGTTCAAAAGGAAAATGCAGCGCAAATTGCTCTCAAGCAGGCACAGCTAACCAAAGAACACCAGCAGGCGTTGCAGGATATGTATTCAGATATGCTTGCCCGTCAGCATGATTTCAAGCATCAATTACAGGCAATTGAACAACTGGTTCAGCAGCAACCCCCACAGGCAGCAGAATATTTGGCAAAATATAAAGAAAAAATCAGCGAAAGGAACACGTTTGTTACCGGCTCCATCGCGGTTGATGCGTTGCTCACGGCCAAACTGCTGGCGTGTAAAAACAAATGCATAGACTTTGAACTGTCACAGTGTCCACTAAATGCTTTGCCTATTTGTGAAGTTGATTTCTGCGCCATTGTCGGAAACTTGCTTGATAATGCAATGGAGGGTGTCTTGCGCATCAAGGATGATCAAACTCAAAAGTGGATTCATCTGAGCTTTCAACGCGTATGGAATACTTTTTCCATACGATGCGAGAATACCATGGCACCATCAACCATCAACCGACGGGACAAGAGATTTCTTACATCTAAATCAAAAAGCTCCGCACCTCATGGTTTTGGAATTCCGAATATAGAGTCCATTGCTCAGAAGGCAGAGGGTTTTTGCAGCTTTGAAACAAAGGATTGTATTTTTATAGCAACCGTTACCTTGCCGTATCCTATAGGAGAGGAAAATGAATCAACTCATTAAAGCAATCCTTGCATTCCTTGAGGCGAATGAAATTGTGCGTGCCGAAGATCACGAAGTCTATGCATATGGTCTTGATGCGATCCTGTACACCATGATCAGCACACTCGGTCTAGTGCTGATCGGTGTGGTCATGCGTTCTACCACTGAGGCACTAGTAATTATCGGAATGTTCTATATAAATCAGACTCTAGGCGGAGGATTCCATGCCTCGACACATTTAAGGTGTTTTCTTACAATGGCAGTTGGCTTGTTATGTTGCTTGAGCACATTGTTCATCCCATTTCCTCTGCCCGCAAGTCTGATAATAGCTCTAATGTCTATGGGTTTCATGCTGCGCTTTCCCCTTGTATTGCATATAAACAAAGCATACCTGTCCAATAAAAGAAATCTATTTTCCAAACATTCACAACAAGCGCTAATCTTCCAGCTGTTAGCCATCTGCTTCTTCCTGATATGGAGAGATGTTCATATGGTTCAGACAATCGCTGTAGGGCTTTTGTCCTGTGCATTTTCAAGAGCAGTTGCTGTTGTCCAACAAAAAAGAGCCGGAAGATTGTAACAATCTCGTTTATTAGTTCTGTTGTGTAAACATGCCCTTTAGGTTTCGGCTTCATTTTTGTGGTGATATAGTTCCATCTAATCTAATATGATAAAATCAGCCTCCTACAAAGCAAAATTAATTGCTATGCAGGAGGCTTTTAGACTACTTTCCGTTTTTTTCTTAGAACGATACACCTACTGAACGTCGCGTTATCTCATAACCATCAGCATTGAATGTTGCTGCAAGGCGGTACGTTCCGCTTCCGATTGAAGACAGACAATTGAAAGATGCAGCATATCCATTTGTGTTGTGACTTTCCTCGGTAGGAGGAGTAAGGGAACAATCAAATTCCCACTCATCTCCAATCTCTTTTTCAAGCCAACAAGCAGTGACCTTGATTGTATCTTTATTTTCGTATGTTGCACAGTAGAGCTTCACTCGACCCGTGGGAGAAAGGTCTACTTTTGTAGCATCAAAAACATCGTCAGCCAAAGGCATAATTGCATCGGCAAGGCTACAACTAAACCCCGCAGCAATAACTATTAATCCGACGAATACTAAAAGGATTTTTTTCAAAACGCTCATATTCTTTCACCTTTCATATTTGATCAATAAAGAATGGGGTATCAGAAAAACACTTTCTCCTTATTATCGCACCTCCCTTTAATTGATGAACAGTCCCTGGGTTATTTTGAAACGTTCGATTACCACAGGTAATCATTTTCCCTCCTTCATAATCCATAGTGCGTGAAAAAGGATAAATACATTATTCCTAATAATTTTCCCCCAAAAAAGATTTCTCTTTTGCCGAAGCTCCAATTCATTAAGGCAAGAGATTATATGAAGCTACGCAACTATAAATTGTGACGCATTCCTTGATAATGACCGTCTCGATGGATCGAAAGAAATGCGGAGTCTTTTTCACTTCTAATAATGTTTGATGATTGACTTCTACAGCATATTTTGAATAGAGCTTAGAAAAACTGCAAATAATCAACCCAATAACATCCATACCATTCTATAGCGGCGTTTATTTTTTACAACGTGCAAAGTAAAATTGAAATGAAGTCAACGCTATTGATGGTAATCAATGTCATAGAGAAGAAAAGCCATAATACAAAAAAGGAGATCATATGCACTCGAAAATAGATTATCGTCGTATAGGTCGCCATTTTCGTGTTGCACGGCAGCAGCTGAACTTAAAGCAAAAGGATGTTGCCGAGTTGCTTGGTGTTTCGGTTAAAACCTATAGCAACATGGAACGAGGTGCACAGGAACTGAGCCTATACAGGATTATTCAACTCTGTCAACTACTCAAACTAAAACCGGGTTGTGTCTTGGATGATTGTAATGATGAACTGCTTGCATTAGAAACACTTCCCGAAACGGTTTGTGAAGCCAAGAAACAGCTAATGCTTTTGAGCCACAAATGTTCAGATGAGACTGCATTGCTACTAAATACCATTGACCAGTTGATTTATACGGCATTGGAATCCAAACGCCGAAAATAGCATATTCACGATTATTCATTTTCACCAGCATCAATGTCCCTAAGCGCACATAAAATGAGGAATGTTAATGAATGATGTGAAGATCAATTCAAATAGCATTGAAGAAATGTATGTTAAATACTACTCGTCGTTAAAACGCCACTGTATTAAGCTCGTTTCATATAATCCGCGTTTCGTTTCCATTGCCGAGGACTGTGTACAGGAGGCTTTTTATCGTGCGGTTTGTCATGCCGATGATTTTGCATCGAGCCCAAACCAGTATGGTTGGCTTGCTACTTGTTGTACGCACTATATGCTGTCACATATTCGAAAAACCAAGAAGCGCGAAAAAATAATCGGTAAATCCGTAAGTCTGGAAGCGTATGGGGATGTTCCAGATCTAATGGATAATATATTGGCCTGGATTGCCCATACAGACTATCAGGAAACGATAGAGGAATTCATGGCAACATTATCGCCGCTGGAGCAGAAGATATTCAGAGCATATTACGAAAAAGGGTTATCCCTGAAAGACACAGCGCAGCAATCTAAGCTTTCCATTACTTCTGTTAGAGGCACGCTAGACAGAATCCGAGCAAAGGGACGTCATTTCCGCTTAATGATATTTCCTTTTATTGGACAATGTACTTTGACCTTGTTTAAGCACCATATAAAGTGAAGGAAGTGCTAAAATGAGTGAGCGGAAAAAATCTAGCATTATGCAGATACTGGAGCTAATCGAATATGGGAGCATACCGCAGAACGAAGCTGCACGCCGGCTTGAAGCGTTGCTACAATCCGAAATAGATCGGAAAGACAGATCTGCCGATATGGAATTAGTAGAAGCATGTGAAGAACTGCTCTGGCAGATTGGTACGCAAGGACGGTTAGCATTTGAGGATAGAAGCAAAGAGAATCAAGCCGCATTGATACAGAGGTTAGAAAGGAAGCAGCATCAGAGCATTTCTTTGCATGTTGGAGTGCGTGCCATAGCAATTGTTGCTGCGATTCTGGTGTTGGTAATTGTAGGAGATGGAATACTAAATCGGGAATGGCTATCTGGACGATCTACAGATGACGGACAGCAGTACACACTCCAAGGGCAAAGTATAGATCCTGGTCTAGTGGAAAAAAGCGTTGCCGCGGGCGATGACACCATTACTAATATTCTAACGACAACAGACTGGGAAACTGTCGTAGCATTTTTCGGAATGGAGCCGGCGCTCCCTAGCTATCTACCAGATAGCTGGCATATTGTGCAGTACTATGCAGTCCGATTTGACGATGAACTAATTCTAAACATCTCTTATATGAGCGAAGCTGATCCGACCGCAATACTGATGCTTCTTTGGAACCATTACTTCAGCGCAGAAGCGGTGAGCTTGGCATTAGAACAAAATAATGATGGTGAACTGGTAGAAATTGGAGGTATCCAAGTATATAAGAGTTCAAATATTGAAAAAAACCGGTTTGTTTGGATTGATGGTATGTCTGTTTACTCACTGACCACTACATGTGACGCGGAAGAGGTTGAAGCAATTATCTCTTCATTTGAAACACAGTAAAGATTACGGTTTGCTTGAGCAGGTAATCCTCTATCACCGTTATTAACCTAAACCACCGTCATTTTTTGTTTAGGTCAATATAACGAGTTTTCATCTGGAGAGTGGTCACAAATTGATTAAACTTGAGATAATATTGGCAAGCAATGCAAACGTTTTACTTTTTGCACTTTGCTTGTTGGTGGCCCGGCCCCCAATCCCCTGTAATGCAGAGCAAGCTCTGCGGTTGTAAAGTCTGTCTGCGACATCCTCCGCCTGGTTTGATGTTCCAAAACGAAAAAAAGCCCTATACCGATCTTCCTCAACGGACATAGATAGGTATAGGGCTACTTGTTTACCGGCCAGTCTTTTCAGGGTGCTGGTCATATTCGCGATGTTTTTTCTCGTTTTTGAAAGGCTTCTCCAACGCAAAATGCTCATCGGCAAGCAGCGTATCCAAGTTCTTTTTGATATGGCGCAAACTCTGCAATTCCTCGTTTCGCTGACCCACCAGTTTGCCAGCTTCCCGTTTTTGAACGAGCAGGCGGCCATATTCCTGCGATAACTCCGAGAGTGTCGGCAGCTTCCCGTCCGCTGCACTATATACGGCCTGTGCCTGTTTGTGCGCTTCAATGGCTTCTTTGTTCTCCCGATAAAATGCAGGTGACCAGCCGGATTCCTTGTATTTCGTGTAAACATCCCGGGTTTGCCTGTAAACCAGAATCGCTTTTCTTTGAGCGCTGATCTCCTGCATCCGCCTTTGTGCCTCGCGGATCTGATCTATTAGGCCATTCCTGCTGTCCAGCGCAAACTGTATCTTTTGCGTAAGGTCAGCGTAAGAACCAATGTGATTCTCTTTCAGATAGATCATGGAGCTGGCCAAAATGTCGATATTATGTTTTTCAGCCCAGCGCTCGTATCCTTTTCCTTTCCCGGTACGCAGCTTGGCTTCAATGTCGATCAGAAGCTCAATCTGTTTTCGCGTGTATTGGGTTCTGGAACGCTTTGGAATATGAACCCGCTGGCCGGAAAGCGACGCTTCAAGCGCTGCTTCTGTGTACTCCGGTCCCAATGTATCCAGTCGGATAAAGCGTTTCCCGCCAGGTGGTCTTATGCTGATTTGCGCCGCCCGCTTCATCCGGCATCCGGCCTCTTCCAGGAGCTGCATCAGCGCATCAAAGCCATCCGGCCGCATTCGCAACGCGGCATCAATCGTCATGCGCAAGATATCGCGTTGTGAGATCCCGGCATTTTCTCCCAGCCATTGATCATATGTAATCGCTTTGTCTTGTGGACAAGCAATGACCGATAATCTATGTTTCTCACAGAGCTGGTCGCTAAGCTCAGCCAGCACTTTGTCTGAACGAAATACATTTCGGAATTTTCGCGATCCATCCAGCGCAGTCGCGCAAAAGACGATGTGATTATGCACATGGCGGCGGTCATTGTGCGTGGCAACGATGAACGCATGTTCTCCCTTGAGAAATTGGGAGGCCAGCTCATATCCGATTTTATTTGCTTCTTCGGGCGTCACTTCGCCGGGTTTGAAGGACTGGCGCAGTTGGTAAGCGATCACTTCGTTGTGAATCTTTCTGCCGGTGATGGCCATATACTCGCTGCGCGCAAGCAAAAACTCCTGATCTGCGGTTTCCGGGGAGCAGGCATATGCCGAGATCAGCGCGCCGCCTTCTGTCTTATCCGGGTTCTTCACGTAATCCACCCGCGCTTTCAGGCACTGTGCAATGGTCTTGCCCTTGTTGATGTGCATCGGGATGATGCGAGTCGTTGCCATGAACACCTCCGAATCAAAAGAAAAGCGGCGATTCGTGATTTCCACAAACCGCCGCATGCCAATGAAGCTCAGTGAAGCAAGCCTTCCACAAAACCGAGGATACGATCCATCTGGTTCAGCAGGAGATGCGCGATTGCCGGCAATCCGACGGGGCTGGCCAGGAGCGCAAGCACCAGAAAGGCGATCCCGTTCTGTCCATAACCAATGAAGAACTCGATTCCCGCCAGGAGCACAAACAACGTTACAGACAGGCCGATCACGGAAGACGCGATCGAAGTGACAAATGCTGCCAGCCCGAGCATCAACCGGAGGACAAGCATGACCGGGGCCAGCGCAATTCTCAGCAAAGTCTTCATCGTGGGACGCCTCCTTTTTTATCCGGTACGCTCGAGGATGGAGAGCAGTTTGCGCATCATCTGCCAGAGTTCATCCTGCTTTTGCAGCATCTCTTCCATTTCGGTGTCGTACATCTGACCCTGTGCGTTCAAGCGCCTGGCAATCTGATTGAGGTTGTTGGTCATGTTGCTGAGCAGTCGAATCATTTCCCGAATCTGCGGCAGATCCAGTTTCAGAATGTAGCCGTTCAGGGCAAGCGCCCGCATGTAAGCGGATTCGTTTGTGATTCCGAGCGCATCCATCTTCTTTCGCATGATTCTTGCTTCGGATTCGGTGGTTCTGAAGTTGTGCTGAACCAGACGCTTTTCCTTTTCCGCCATGATTATCTCTCCAGATCGCCCTTTTTGCAAGGCTGTCGCCGGGCGGAAAGCGCAGCGGCGCGTTCCCGCTGATGCGCAGAACGTCTGGCAAAGGCTTCGGCAATCTTCTGCAAAGCCTGATCCCGGACATGTTCCATTCTGGCGGCAAGCTGCTTTGCTTCTCCGGCTGTAAGCAGCTCCAGATTTTCCCCGTTGGTTCTCACCACAACCGCATTCCCCATGATGGGATCGCCATGCTGCTGTGTTCCATAGAGCGCACTTGCCGTCGCATTGATGAGCGCTCCGCCGGGTTTCAGCTTACCCTCTTCGTCAATCATCATCAGAAGGTCATCCTTTGCCAGCGGCTCAGCCTCAACCAGTTCAATCCAGTCGCAGCCAATGGCTTCCCGTGCGATATCAAACATTTCCCGTTCGGGATTGCACGCGATGATTCTCACATCCTGCGTTTCGGTGAGCAGGACGGCATATTGCTTATCATTCAAAGGCTTCGCCTCCTTATCTTTCCATGTCCATTGCTTTTTTCTTGATTTCTTTGGCGGCAGGTATAAGGGGCAGACTCGTACCCGCCCGGGTCTCGGAATGTTCCCGCTCCCGGATCTCCTTGCGAACCTGCCAGATGAACCCGTCCAAAATAGCCGGATGGGAGGAGACGGCATAATCATGCCGCCGGTCCATTCCGCCGTCCAACAAGCCTTGCGGGAGACTTACGGAAAATGCCCAGTCCTTATTGGACGAAGAAAAACGGCCATCCCAGGACTTGTCCTGAACCGTCGCAGCAAGCACAAGGGTTGTCCGTTCCATGCCGAATTGCTCAAGAATTTCCAGCGCCGCCTTTTTGTCCAGACGCCATCCGTCAAAATAGCGGGAAATGGCATCCTGAATCGCGCGCTTGCAATCCAGATTCGCTAGATGCGATAAGCGAAAGCTCTCCAGCTCGCCATGCTCACGCGCATATGCCGACGATTCATGGTAGACAGGAGTGAGGGTTTTTGGTTCCATGTCCATAGCCTCCTTCATTCGTTTCTTCTGTTCCCGCAGAAAATCCCGTATGACTTCCTGCTTTTCGGATATCGTGCCGGAGAGCAGCATATCCATTTGATCTTCCACCTGATCCAGCTGTGTTAGCGCCTCAAGGAAGCAGGGGTGGAAGTCGTCGTGGCGTGACTTCGGTGCATAGTTTTCTTTCCATGCCAGGAGCCTGTCTCTGTAGGCGGCCAGTTCATGAAAACAGTATCCCACCTGATGATCAAAGAGATCTGAAGCACGACGCAAACGCTTTCTCGATCTGGCGGGCGCTTGCTCCGGTTCGTTTTGGGCGATGCCGAAGTCAGCAGCCAGTTTCAAAGCCGCTTCCCGGGGCGAAAGATCAAAAAGGCGGCTGGCGAAGCTGATCACATCGCCATCCGCCTGACATCCGAAACAGTGGAACCGCTCATCAACTATCATGCTTGGGTTCCGGTCAGGATGGAAGGGGCACCTGCACATCCCATTTCGGCTGACGCGAATCCCATAGCGTTCCGCTGCTTCTCTTGTGGTTAAAGCACTTTTAATGGACGCATACAGTCCCAATTCATCACCTCAAATCTTACCCACGCGGCCAGGCGGGCTTACCGTTCTTCCTCCCTGTGCGGACGATCTGCCTGCCTGCCGCTTGAAGTGTGATCCATGTTCAGCGCGGCGTCCAGCTCAGCCAGGCGCGCGCTTTTTGTTTTGAGCTCGGCTTCCTGCGGGAAGGGTTTGCTGACTTCGGCTTTCGCGGCCTCAATCTGCTGTCGTACCGTCGCAAGATGTTCCTCCGTCGCAGCCAGACGTTTGGGAATCTGGGCGATGGCATTGTCCAGCCGGGTGATATTGCCCCGGGCATCGTTGCCCACTTCCATCGGGTGAGACACCGCGCCATGCAGCGTCAGCAGAAATCTGTTGACAAAGGAATCATACTGTACGCGCATGTTCAGCCCGCGATAGGAGCCGAATTCGACGGCGGTTCCCCTGGCGGCTTCCTTGCAGGCGGTGAGGATGGCTTTGCCCGCTTCTTCCTTGTCGGTGATGAGCGCGTCTCCGACCGTCATGCCCACGAAATCCTCCTGCGGAAGCGGATGGGCGTTGAGGGTAGCGATGTCCTTTTCAAACCCTGCAATCAGGTGCGTATCGCGTTCCACCTCCTGCGGGAAAACTTTGAGCAGCTGATCTTCGAGCCTGAACTGCTTGCTCAGATGATCGGCCCGCATCAGCTTCAGCCTGGCCACATCCACGTCCAGGTCCATCTTTTCCTTGATTCTCGGATCACCGGCGCACAGCGCTTTGATCTCCGCATAGGACAGCGCCGTTTCATCCATGTCCTCGCAAGAACGCACCGGGCTCTTGCTGGTCATAATCTGCGAAATGAACTTCTGCTTGTTTTCTACTGTCTGCCAAAGGTAGGCGTCAAACGTGGCCTCGGTGACATAGCGGTAGATGGAGACTTCCGGGTTCATGTTGCCCTGACGGACAATGCGGCCTGCGCGCTGCTCCAAGTCACCGGGCCGCCAGGGACAGTCCAGATCATGCAGCGCAATCAGCCTGTCCTGCACGTTGGTGCCCGCGCCCATCTTGGCCGTGCTGCCCATCAGCACGCGCACCTGACCGGAGCGCACCCGGGCAAACAGTTCCTTCTTCTTGACCTCCGTGTTGGCTTCATGGATAAAGGCGATCTGTTCCGCTGGGATACCGCGTTCTACGAGTTTCTGGCGAATGTCATCATAGACATTGAAGTCGTTCTCCGGCTGCAATCCATCGGTAAGGTCCTTGGATGACGGCGAAGGATTCAGGCCCGCGCCTTTCGGGGTGGAAATATCGCAGAACACGAGCTGCGTCAGCCTGCTCTCTTGCCCGGATTCCCAGATGCGAACGATGTTGCCTACGCAGGCATTGACCTTGCTGGCCGGATCATCCGGCAACAGCGGATTGATGAGCCGCTGATCGAGGCCCAGCTTGCGTCCATCCGACGTAATCTTGAGCATGTTATCGACCGTAGGATCGACCATCTTCCCATGGACGGCTGCGGCCCGCTCAGAAAGGGCCTGCACCATTTCCTGCTGCTGCGCGGTGGGCTTGACGACCACCGTCTCATAATGCACCTGCGGCGTCGGCAGATGAAGCTGATCCGCGGTCTTGATGTCCGCGACCTGGCGAAAGACATTCATGAGCTCCGGCAGGTTGAAAAACTTGGCAAACCGGGTGCGCGCCCGATAACCGGTGCCCTCCGGGGCCAGCTCAATGGCCGTCGTTGTCTCTCCGAACGTCGATGCCCAGCAGTCAAAATGCGTCATGCCGCTGCGCTGCAAGGCTCCGTATTGCAGGTAACGCTGCATGGTATGAGGTAAGCCGGCAGTACCGACTCCCTCCCGAACCGTGCGGGCACCTCTCGATGCACACGGCTCTCTGTTTGTTATCATTTTACGACTTCATCGAATTGTGAATCTCAATATGACAGGACGGACAGACCGCCAGCGTTTTGCGCCGACGCTGGAGCATGATACGCTCCCATTCCAGTTCACCACTAAGGTCTTTCAGTCGTCGAGCCTGATGTATCTCCAGCCCGGTGCAGTCCGTCCCGCATAGCTCACACTTATTGGCACGGAGGCGGATCACCAGACTGTTGGGTCTTGCGTACTTTTTATAGATATCCAGCATATCTACTTGACCAAATGCTGGTTCCGTTTTCTTTCTGAATCCACCATGGTAGAAAATTGCTTCTTTGGTCCCGGCTTTTGTCTCATAGGCGACTGTAAACTCACCGTCTTTTACAAACCGTTCCTTGATTTTTCTACACTGGCAGCGGTATTTGGAACCAAAAGTTTTGAGCATGCTGTACTTCATCAGGCTGGAGAAGTGATTGAGGGTCGATACATTTCCCGCAATTGCATAGTAATTGTATAGCCCTCGCACCTCCGAATTGTAACGACTGAGGATTTCAATATCCGTCTTGTTTATGAGTTTCCCTCTTGGCATGGCTTTCCATCGTTCTTTACCCGATTTATCCTTACTGATGCGGATTGCACCATATTCCAGCAGCTTCGCCGCCCACTTCTCGTGGGGCATGCGGAGTTGGACAACGCCGGAATACACCCGCTGCCGTTTCCCATTTTTCAACCGCTTGACGTCCTGGCTGCGTGATACGGATATATCGTAACCAAGGAATCGTGCGCTGTTTGACGTATTCGTGATCTTGGTCTTTTCAGCAGACAGGGTAAGCCCCAGTTTTTCTTTGAGGAAAATAGTCAGGTCTTGTTTCAGCATTTCTGCGTCTCTCCGGCTACCGATTACTCCCACGATGAAATCGTCTGCGTATCGGACATACTGGATAACTTTATAGCTTGTCTCCTGCACCGAGTGGGGCGGGAGACTCCGCTGCTCAGAACGCATTTGCCGAAGTTTCCTAGCGCACTGCTTCTTTTCGTCATCACTTAGCTTGTCCCACACTTTATCGTTTTTGGCTTTATAGTGGAATATTTTGGATGCCATATTACGATGGGCGGGATTTACTGTGCGTGTTGGCGAATAGAATTTTGCCTTGTACTCGTCCATATGCCTGTCAAGTTCATTCAGGTAGATGTTTGCAAGTATCGGACTCATTCCTGAACCTTGTGGTGTGCCAGTATAGGTCATGTGGTATTGCCACTGTTCCATATAGCCAGCTTTCAGAAATTTCCACATAAGGCCGATAAAAGCCTCATCATCAATTCTTTTCCGCAGAATGTTAATCAGCACATGGTGGTCGAAACTGTCAAAGCACGCCTTGATATCTCCCTCGACAAACCACTTTGCGCCGGTAAAGGTCTTTTGGATCTTTATCAGCGCTGTGTGGCAGCTTTTCTTGGGCCTGAAACCGTGTGAAGCATCTGAAAAATTGGGCTCGTAGATACTTTCCAGTATCATCCGGATAACCTCCTGCACGAGCTTGTCATCCCCGGATGGGATACCAAGGGGCCGCTTTTTTGCCGGATTGTTTTTCTTGGCAATATAAGTGCGGCGGGCAGGATTCGGCTGGTAGGAGCGGTCTTTCAGTGATTCAATCAGCTTTGCGATACGCTGACTGCTCATACCATCGACGGTAATGCCATCTACTCCTGGTGTCATACTGCCGCTATTTGCATAAATGTTCTTGTAGGCCAGCAGATAGAAACCGGGATTGTACAGATTTCGGTACAGTCGTTGAAATCTGTAGTTGGGATTTTTCGATTTATCGCTTAAACTATTCAATACATCAATTGGATTTCTCATAGTGCCTCACGCACCGTCCTTTCTTTTCGTATTGAAGAAACAAACTGCTTCCCTTCGCCATGTAGCAGAATTACCTGCATCCGTTTTTACGGCTTTCCCTGTCATTTCAGGGTTAGCAGACTACTATGGAAGCTGTGTTGCCTTGCCCACTGGCTGTGGGTTTAGGCAATCCCCGGTAGCATATATCAAACATTAGCGTTCTGCGTTGTCGGATGCGACGTTCGCCATTTCTCTCTATCTGGAGGCGCTTCATTCCGAATATCCCGTAGTTGCCCCTATACACATGGCACCTACCGGAATGCTGTGCGTTTCAGTTTCTTTCGCACAGGGACGCACGATGGGTCCCAGCTCTGGCTATCGTATCAGGCAGTTTAGCTTTCATCCTCATACGCAGATTTTCACCCCCGTATCCAGCGGTCATTTAGAAACTTTATTCACCGCTGCATACCAGCCGCTTTATGCGGACAACGACATGCTGCACTCCCCATCGGGTTTCCCCATCCGGATAAGTCGTGGGATGACAGGTGTATTTTTCACCGTCCTTTCCTGATATTTTTTACCTGCCGCTTGCTAAAGGCGGTGTTTGATATATACCCTTACGGGCGCACGTACAGCTCGGTCATAGAGTTGCTGACCGGTGTGCCCGTAGCAAAGATGATGCCGCGGCCGCCGGTCAGCTCGTCCATGTAGCGGCATTTCAGGTACATGTCGCTGGATTTCTGCGCTTCGGAAGTGGAAATCCCGGCCACGTTGCGCATCTTCGTGTACAGAAAAAGGTTCTTGTAGGCGTGCGCTTCATCGACGAATAGGCAGTCCACACCCAGTTGCTCGAAGGTCACCACATCGTCCTTTCGATCTTCGGCACGGAGCTTCTCAAGTCTGGTCTCCAGCTGTCGCTTTGATTTTTCGAGTTGCTTGATCGAGAAACGCTCGCCGTTTTCTCTTTTCAGTTCTTCAATGCCTTCCATGATCTCGTCGATTTCTTCCTGCAATAGCCGTTCCTGACGCTCATGGGATACGGGGATCTTCTCGAACTGACTGTGCCCGATGATGACGGCGTCGTAATCTCCCGTGGCAATGCGCGCGCAAAACTTCTTTCGGTTGCTCGTCTCAAAGTCTTTTTTGGTCGTGTCCAGAATGCGCGCGGATGGATACAGCCGAAGGAACTCGGAGGCCCATTGCTCCGTCAGGTGGTTGGGCACGACAAACATGCTCTTCTGGCACAGCCCCAGGCGCTTGCTTTCCATGGCCGCGGCGACCATCTCAAACGTCTTTCCTGCCCCCACCTGATGGGCCAGCAGCGTATTTCCGCCATAGAGGATATGCGCGACGGCGTTTCTCTGGTGTTCGCGCAGCGAGATCTCCGGGTTCATGCCCGAAAAGACGATATGCCTTCCGTCGT
>ENA-ORNK01000698-ORNK01000698.1-human-gut-metagenome-genome-assembly--contig:-NODE-698-length-38262-cov-4.788128_pt1 | contig 38262 bp, 41 predicted proteins | sample MGYA00242115_ERZ509022 | MGnify/ENA primary metagenome ERZ509022 (study PRJEB26280, sample SAMEA2338690) | human gut metagenome | biome: human gut; feature: human-associated habitat; material: faeces...
CGAAGTCCGTCAGAGTAAGCTGTTCTGGAAACTTCTTTAAGTTCGCCTGTATAATAATCATAATCTGTCTGAACATATGTAAATCCGTTGATTCTGGAAATGATCTTTGCAGCATCTTTTCCAAGACCGTTCAAGATAACACGAAGCGGTTTTTTACGAACTTTGTTTGCTTTTTCCGCAATACCGATTGCACCTTCTGCTGCTGCGAATGACTCATGTCCTGCAAGGAATGCAAAACAGTCTGTTTCCTCTTCAAGAAGCATCTTTCCAAGGTTTCCGTGACCAAGACCTACTTTACGCTGATCTGCTACAGAACCCGGAATACAGAATGCCTGAAGTCCCTCTCCGATTGCTGCTGCTGCGTCTGCTGCTCTTGTACATCCTTTTTTGATTGCGATTGCCGCACCCGTAATATAAGCCCAGCATGCATTTTCAAAACAGATCGGCTGAATGCCTTTGATCTGGTTGTATACGTCCAGTCCGGCATCCTTCGTAATCTTCTCTGCTTCTTCAAGAGAAGCGATACCGTAGCTGTTTAAAACTTCATTGATTTTATCAATTCTTCTTTCATATGATTCAAATAAAGCCATTTATGTATCCTCCTGATTTATTTACCTTAATATGTCGCTAAATCCCGATTACTCCTTACGCGGGTCGATGATCTTCGCTGCGTCATCAACACGGCCGTACTGTCCTTTTGCTTTTTCCCAAGCATCGTTCGGCGTATCGCCTGCTTTGATGAAATCTGTGAATTTTCCGAGGCTTACGAACTGGTATCCGATGATCTCGTTGTTTTCGTCAAGAGCGATTCCTGTTACATAACCTTCTGCCATCTCAAGGTAACGAGGACCTTTTGCAAGTGTTCCGTACATTGTACCAACCTGAGAACGAAGTCCTTTTCCAAGATCCTCAAGTCCTGCTCCGATCGGAAGTCCGTCTTCAGAGAATGCACTCTGAGTTCTTCCGTATACGATCTGAAGGAAAAGTTCTCTCATTGCTGTATTGATCGCATCACAGACAAGGTCTGTGTTAAGTGCCTCTAAGATTGTTTTGCCCGGGAGGATCTCAGATGCCATAGCTGCGGAATGTGTCATTCCCGAACATCCGATTGTCTCTACAAGCGCTTCCTGGATAATACCGTCTTTCACGTTCAGAGTCAGCTTACATGTACCCTGCTGCGGAGCACACCAGCCAACACCATGTGTCAAACCGGAAATATCCTTTACTTCTTTCGCTTTCACCCATTTTGCTTCTTCCGGGATCGGAGCCGGTCCGTGATTTGCGCCCTGCGCTACCGGACACATCATTTCTACTTCATGTGAATAAATCATGTTAAAACTCCTTTCAAATACATCTGTTTTTCTTTTATAAGGCGTTTGTGATTGTTTTAACACCATATGTATTTATTTTCGCACAATTTTCGACATTCGTCAATTGTTACTTTGTACAAGATTCCAGAACTCACTGTCTGTTTTATATTCAATTATTTCTTTCATAGTAAACGGCGCTGTGATCCATCCACTCTCCGCAGATGATTTTTTTCCATCTCCCGGGTAATGGTAAGTAATTCCGATCTCAATTCCATCCTTATCTACAAAGAATGCATCAAAGTACCGGTTCTCCAGGATTTCCCCATTTAAAATCTGTCGGAAATCATTTAATTTCACACTGCTTAACACCTCTGCCGATGGTGCTTCACCCTTCATCTTTTTCATCCAATCGTGCATAAATGCATCGCTTAGATCCACGATATCTGCCACTTCAAACTGCTTTGCGTCAGAAATACGGATGTTGCGGGTACGGAGGTCACAATACTGTGCAGAAGTATTTCCTGCATAATAAATATCATTGAATGCTACGCTGATAAAATCTTCTCCTGCATAAGAAACCTTGTACGTTACAAGACTTCCTAAAAACGGGTTCGATTCCTCCAACATTTTCTCTTTCATAGAATCACTCGGAGCCAGATATAAGGTATTGACCGTACTCATTGCACAGTCCTTCAGCATTTCATTGATCTTGTCAATATTTTCACCTTCCACACCTGTGATCTGCGGATATTTGACATCAAACTGCATCGGATATTCGCCTTTATTTCCATTGGAAAAATAAGTGTAATTTTCCTCCGTGATCGTATACGGCAGATTTTCTGCCTCGTAGCCTTCAATTGCCTCGATTCCCTGTGCTTCTTCAGAACTGCTGTCCTTATTATCCTCTTCATTTCCATTACTGCCAAAGATATCGTCAATTTTTCCGTCCTCATCCGGGTTATATTCAAAAATCTGTGACGAATCCTCCTGTTTTCCTTCACCACTCGCAAAATTGCTGATGATTTTTCCGAAAAGCAGTCCCAGGAATATCAGAAAAATAAGTACGGTAACTGCGATCCCGATAAAAAGTCCCGTATGTTTCTTTCCATTATAGGAAGATCTTACATTTGCCGGTGATATCATCAAATCCATCGGGACAAAACGGATCCCGTTCTTTTCCTGAACCGGTGCCAGATCCCGGAATCCCATATGGTGATAAGCTTCCGTACTCACAACCGATGCATTGACCGTCATACGCATCAGAGCAAACTGCATCGTACAGTATCTGCACATTTCACCAACAAGAGCCTTCGCAATCCCTTTTCTCCGCAAATCCGGGCGGACAAACAGAAGGGAAATATGTCCATCCCTCCGCACGGCTCCGACACCGCCAAGATCCTGTCCTTCTACCGCGCCAAAGACGATCATCTCTCCGCTTTCGACAAGAGGCATAAAATTCTCCATCTTGATAAAACGGGCAAATTCCTCGATTCCCTGCTGTGTACAGGAATTGGCGTTTTCTCTGATAAATACATCCCATACCAGATGCAGACCTTCCACAACCTCCTGACTGCTATATAGTCTTTTTATGATCATTTTTCTGTACCTCATCTTTTCCAGAATGAACTGGTTTTCTCTCTTACGCCCTCTTTAAAAGTTCTTCCCGCAAGAGCGTGATCGCACGTGCAACCGCATAGTCCCGGTTTTTCTCACGATTGCCGGTAAAACGGTACTCTCTTACCGTTACCTCTCCATTTACCGCACATCCGATATACACAAGTCCGACCGGCTTTTCCGCTGTACCGCCGCCAGGTCCTGCGATTCCGGTTACACTAAGTGCCGCATCCGCACCTGCCGCCTTTGCTGCCCCAAGCGCCATCTCTGCTGCTGTCTGTTCACTGACTGCCCCGTAGGTTTCCAGTGTCTCATGCTTCACACCAAGAATCTTTTCTTTCGATGCATTCGCATAAGTAATGTATCCTTCATTGTACACGCCGGAAGCTCCCGACACATTCAGAAGTCTGCCGGAAAGCTTTCCTCCTGTACAGGATTCTGCCGTTGTCACAGTCATCTTCTTCTCTTCCAGAAGACGGATCACTGACTCTTCCAGTGTCACATTCTCTTCGGTCGTATAAACAGCATCACCAAAACGCTTCTTCATCTCTTCGATCATCGGCTCCATCAGTTGTTCTGCCGCTTCTTCAGAGCATGCTCTTGCAGTCACACGAAAATGTACCTCTCCTGTCTTTGCATAAGGCGCAAGCGTCGGATTGGTCTGTGCATCCATCAGATCCGCAACCATGGTCTCTGCCCTGCTTTCCCCGATCCCGCACACTTTTACCATATGGGAATAGATTCCCTCCGGCTGCTTTTTATTGAGGTACGGTGCAATGTCGTGTTCAAACATCGGCTTCATCTCATTCGGAGGCCCAGGGATCAGGATCGCTGCTTTGTCGCGCTCTTTATCCTCCAGGATCAGTCCAGGTGCCGTTCCGTTCAGATTGTCGATCACGATCGCACCTTCCGGAACCAACGCCTGCTTCCAGTTATTCTCTGTCACCTTTTTACTCTTAATCTTCTCAAAATAGTCCCGGATTCGTGTCCTGGAATGTTCATCCATATAAAGTTTTCTGCCAAATACCTTTGCGGTTACTTCTTTTGTCAGATCATCCTTGGTAGGACCAAGTCCCCCTGTCAGAATTACGATATCAGCGCGCTCTATTGCCTGGCGGATTGCTTCTTCCATACGCTCTTCATTGTCACCGACAACAGTCTGGTGATATAAAGAACAACCTAGCAGAGCACATTTCTCTGCTAGGTATGCTGCGTTTGTATTCACAATGTTGCCAAGTAAAATTTCAGTGCCGACAGAAATCAGCTCTACAACCATTTTACATGCCTCCCTGTGTTAATACCTGTTTGTTCTTTGCAATATAATCGATCAGTGAAACAACGGTCAGGAGCAGTGCTACCCATGTAAGGACTGTTCCTACAACATTCCACACACCGCCCAGATCCATGATCAGCACAATGATCAGTGCCATCTGTGATACGGTTTTGAATTTGCCCCAGTAGCTTGCCGCAATGACGATTCCATTGTCAGAAGCAACCAGACGGAATCCGCTGATGATAAATTCTCTGGCAATGATCACCAGAACAACAATGACATTCAGTCTGTTCATAGATGTCAGACAGATCAGCGCGGTACATACCAGCAGCTTGTCTGCAAGCGGATCCATAAATTTGCCGAAGTTCGTTACCAGGTTGTACTTTCTGGCGATTTTCCCATCCAGCATATCTGTCAGGCTGGCAACACAGAAGATCACAAGTGCGATCCACTTATCTGCTGCTCCGGTAATATCAAATAACATAAACACTACAAAAAACGGAATTAAAATCACTCGTAAAATCGTTAACTTATTTGGTAAATTCATAATAACTCTCCTATCAAATCATAATCTGCTGATCCGGTCACTTTTACCTTTGCAAAATCTCCCGACATCAGTTCTTCCGATGTGTTCACAAAAATAAGTCCGTCTACATTCGGCGCATCCCGGTAGGTTCTTCCCACATAGGCATTCTCATCTGCTACCTTGCCTTCGATCATCACAAGCAGCTCTTCCCCAATCCGGTCTTCTGCCTGGTCAAATACGATATCCTGTTGAAGTTCCATGAGCTCTGCCTGACGTTCCTCTTTGACTTCTTCCGGGATCTGATCCGGCATAGATGCTGCAGGAGTATCCTCTTCCGGTGAGTAGGTAAATACGCCAAGTCTGTCGAATTCCATCTGATCCACAAAATCCATCAGCTCTTCATGCTGTTCCTGTGTCTCTCCAGGGAATCCAGTGATCAAAGTTGTGCGAAGTGCGATATCCGGAATTTCACGTCGAAGCTTCTCAATGGTCTCGATGAGCTGCGCTCTGGAAGTCCGTCTTCCCATTCTCTTCAGGATACCATCGCTTGCATGCTGAATCGGGAGATCCAGATAATGGCAGATCTTTGGTTCCTCCTTGATCACCTGAATCAGCTCATCCGTGATTTCCTCCGGATAGCAGTATAAAATACGGATCCAACGAAGTCCGCTGATCTTGCAAAGCGCTCTCAAAAGTTGTGGAAGCCGCTTCTCCCCGTACAGATCGGTTCCGTACATGGTGGTCTCCTGTGCTACCAGGATCAGCTCCTTCACCCCTCCGTCTGCCAGATTCTGCGCTTCCTCCAGCAGATGCTCCATCGGCACACTCCGGAAATCTCCTCGTACCTTCGGGATAATACAGTAAGTACAGTGCTTGTCACAGCCTTCTGCAATCTTCAGATAAGCGAAATGTCCGCCGGTCGTCACCATACGGTGCGTGTCTGTCACCGGGAGATAATCCACATCCTTCATAGTCAGGCGCACGTCTCCGCGCTCCATCGGACTGTCGCTTAAAACTCCATCGATCACGTGTGCGATCTCTTCATAAGAAGTCGTTCCGAGAACCGCATCAACCTCCGGGATTTCCTGAATGATCTCTTCTTTGTATCTCTGTGCAAGACAGCCTGTTACGATCAGGGCTTTTAATCTACCGGTCTTCTTCAGATCTGCCATCTCAAGAATATTCTGGATACTCTCTTCCTTTGCGTCATGGATAAAGCAGCAGGTGTTAATGATAATGACATCTGCCATTGTCTCATCGTCCACCATCTGATGACCGTCCTTTGCAAGAATCCCAAGCATGACCTCCGAATCCACAAGGTTCTTGTCACAGCCTAATGAAATGAATAATATATTCATAAAATAAATTTCTCCTCAAGCATAATTTCTGGGCGGCAGGGAAAATCATCTTCACCGGAAAATAAAATTCCCTATCATAAGAATACCCCGCAGACAGCTGCAGGGTATCGAACTTCTTTTATTTATCTGCATCTTCTGCAATAATTTTGATCTTTCCACTGTTCAGCTCATCAATTGCAATAGAAAGCGGCTTTTCGCCGTCCTTAACAGGAACAAGCGGCATCTCGCCGTCAATGATCTGTCTCGCTCTCTTTGCTGTTGCAAGAACGATAGAATAACGGCTGTTGACAATCTTAGTTGCGCCTTCTTCCACGTCCTGATTTACTACTTTCATCAAATCGGTATATGATGGATGTAACATAAATTCTGCTCCTTTCCTACAGTTCCTTCAGTTCTTTTCTGATATCATCTATAAAGTCAGCATTCCGGCTTACCCGGTCATGCTCACCCTGAATAATGCTGTGCATCTCTTTTGCGCAGCGCTCCAGGTCATCATTGATCACAAGATAATCGTACTTCTCTACGCCCTGTGATTCTTCTACTGCCCGCTTCATTCTCGAATCGATCACTTCTGCGGTCTCGGTTCCCCGTCCTACCAGTCTGTCTTTCAGTACCTGCGCACTCGGCGGAGTCACGAACATCAGCAGGGTATCCGGATACTTCTCTTTCACTTTCAACGCACCCTGGATCTCAATCTCAAGGATCACATCCTTGCCTGCCTCTAACTGCTCCATAACATACTGCTTCGGAGTTCCATAGTAATTTTCTACATATCTAGCATACTCTATAAGCTCATCACGCGCAATCATTTTTTCAAATTCTTCTTTGGTTCTAAAAAAATACTCTCTTCCATCTTCTTCCCCGACACGAGGCTGTCGCGTGGTTGCAGAGATCGATAATGCATAATTATCATAGTCCTGCATCAGCTTTTTCATCAGTGTTCCCTTACCGGCTCCGGAAAATCCGGATACTACAATAAGAATTCCTTTTTTTTCTCTCATAATCAGTTCTCCTGCATACTCAGACATTGAAATGTTATTTTAACACATCTTTTTACATTTTTCAAAGCTTTATTCAATATTTTGAATCTGCTCACGGACTTTTTCAATCTCAGTCTTCAGATCGATCGCATAATTGGATACTTCCAGATCATTTGCCTTGGATAAGATCGTGTTCGCCTCACGGTTCATCTCCTGCGCAATGAAATCAAGCTTGCGTCCGATTCCCTCTGTCTGTTCCAGAGTTTCTTTCATATGCTTGATATGGCTTTTCAGCCTTACCACTTCTTCATCTGTACAGATCTTGTCAGAGAAGATCACAACCTCAGCCGCGATCCGTCCTTCGTCAATCTGGGTGTCCCCAAGAAGCTCCTTCACTTTCGTTTCCAGCTTCTCCCGGTATTCAGCAACGATCTGCGGAGATCGCTCTTCAACCCTGGCAACAACTTCCAGCATTCCATCCAGCTTGCCAATGATATCCTTTTTCAGGTTCTCACCTTCTGTAGTCTTGGTCTGTACAAACTGTTCGCATGCGCCTTTCATTGCTTTTTCAAGACCACTCCACAGTTCTTCCTCATCCACAGACTGTTCTTCCATCGTAAGGACTTCCGGGCAGCGTGCAAGTGTGGATACCCGCACATCATTGTCAAGCCCAAACTGTTCTTCCATCTGCTTAAAGCTTGCCATATATTCTTCTGCCAGCTTCTGATTATATTTCAAAGTCATCTGGCTTTCTGTCATATCTTCATACCCGATGAAAATATCAATCTTTCCTCTCTGCACATACTGCTTGAGCAGGTTGCGGATCGCGGACTCAAAGAAGTTAAGCTTCTTTGGCATACGGATATTCACATCCAGGTAACGGTGATTAACCCCCTTCATCTCTACGGTAAATTTGCGGTCTGCTTCGGCGATCTCACACCGTCCAAAGCCTGTCATACTTTTTATCATTTGATTTTCCCTCTTCTTACTGACCTTTTAAGGGCCGTTTTACTATCGATTATTATAGTTCATTTACACTTACTCGTCAACCGGGTGACAGGGCATTTTCACTTGTCTATGCATGCCTCTCTATGCTATAATGAGCCCATTGAAAAAAGAATGTGCCCTGGCATATTCCCGGATAAATATGAGGTGAATTTTTAAAATGGCTTTTGATGGAATTACAATCGCAAATATCGTAAAAGAATTAAATGATACCATCCTGAACGGGCGGATCGCCAAGATCGCACAGCCGGAAAATGATGAACTGCTTCTCACGATCAAACCTGCGAAAGGACAGGTAAGACTGGTCATCTCCGCAAGTGCATCCCTGCCGCTGATCTATCTGTCCAGAGATAACAAACCAAGTCCGATGACTGCACCGAATTTCTGTATGCTTCTGAGAAAACATATTGCAAATGGCCGCATCGTAGGCATTTTTCAGCCTTCCCTGGAGCGGATCATCCGCTTCGAGATCGAGCACCTGGATGAACTTGGAGATCTGTGCCGCAAATCCCTGATCGTTGAGATCATGGGCAAGCACAGCAATATTATTTTCTGTAATGAAAAAGGAATGATCATCGACAGTATCAAGCATGTTTCCGCGCAGATGAGTTCTGTGCGTGAGGTTCTTCCGGGAAGAGAATATTTTATCCCGGATACTATGAAAAAAGAGAATCCACTTGGCATACCGGAGGAAAATTTCACACAGGAACTTCTCTCCAAACCAATGCCGGTCGGAAAAGCGATCTACAACAGTTTTACCGGAATCAGTCCGGTTGTCGCCGAAGAGATCTGCTATCTGGCAGGAATCGACTCTTCTGTTCCGGCATCGGAGATGTCCGGTGATCTGCTGGCGCATCTGTACCGGCAGTTTACCTATTTTATGGAGCAGGTGACAGAAAGCAAATTCTCTCCTGCTATTTATTACGATGGAAATGAGCCGAAAGAGTTCTCATCTCTTCTGCTCACCCACTTTTCCAGCTATCAGGTAAAATCTTATGATTCGATTTCTGAAGTGATCCGGACTTATTATTCTTCCCGTGATCTGATCACCCGGATCCGCCAGAAATCTTCGGATCTGCGCCGTGTGGTTCAGACAGCACTGGAACGTAACCGCAAGAAATACGACCTGCAGTTAAAGCAGCTTCGCGATACGGAAAACCGCGATAAATACAAGGTATACGGGGAACTGATCCACACCTACGGTTACAATCTGGAAGAAGGTGCAAAAGAACTGGAAGCACTCAATTATTATACTAACGAAATGATCAAAATTCCGCTGGATCCGCAGAAAACACCACAGGAAAATGCAAAGAAATATTTTGACCGGTACAATAAACAGAAACGTACTTTCGAGGCTCTTTCAGAACTGATCAAAGAAACGAAAGATGAGATTGATTATCTGGAGTCCGTCAGCAAATCCCTGGATATTGCACGAAGCGAGGATGACCTAATCCAGATCAAGGAAGAACTGATCGAAAGTGGATTTATCCGCAGAAAGCAGTCTGCCAAAAAGGTGAAGATCACAAGCAAACCGTTCCACTATATTTCTTCAGACGGTTTCCATATGTATGTTGGAAAAAATAATCTTCAGAACGAAGAACTCACCTTCCATTTTGCAAATGGCGGGGACTGGTGGTTCCATGCGAAAAAAGCACCAGGTTCCCATGTCATCGTGAAGACGAACGGGGAAGAGCTTCCGGACCGGACCTTTGAAGAGGCAGCCAGACTTGCTGCGCATTACTCGAAGAATTCCGGGGCTGAAAAGGTGGAGGTTGACTATGTAGAGAAAAAACAGGTTAAGAAACCAAATGGAAGCAAGCCTGGGTTTGTCGTGTATTATACCAATTATTCGATGATGATAGATAGTGATATTTCTGGGATTCAGGAAGTACAATAAGATAGGTTGTCACACCACCAGAGAAGAATAAAATCCACCCCATTCCAAGTTGTGCAAAGCATTCCGATGAGCCTCTTAGGGCGAGAATCGTGTTCAGCAAAAGCTTCCACGATTCTTGAGTCTCATCTCCATTGCACAAGATAGGAATGGGGTGGATTTTATTCGATATCAGTATTTACTTGATCTCATATACTTTATCTAACTGCGTCATACATGCCTGGATTTTCTTCATGCCCTCAGCGTCGGCTGGGGTTCCGGAGAAGTAGTAGGTGACTTTGCCTGGGGTACCTGGTCTGGTTTGTTCGGGGAGAACTCTTTTTAGCTGGCGGAGGGTGCCTTCGTTGCCGTCTACAAAGTGGATTTCTCCCGGGAAGATTTTGCGGAAGGATTGTTTGAAGTAGTTGAAGTGAGTACAGCCAAGTACGACTGCAGCATACTGGTTGAGTGTATAGCTCTGAAGGCTGTTTTTCAGATATTTATCTACTTCCGGGTCCTGGAATCTTCCAGCTTCGGCAAAGCGGACCAGTTTTGGAAGTGGCGCAAGGTCTACTTCGTGTTCGGTATCTACTTTTTCCAGAAGGCTGTGTAGTTTTTCTCCGGCTATCGTAACCGGTGTTGCTGTTACCAGGATCCGTTTCTGCATATCCTGATAGAGCTTGAGCGCGCGCTTGACTGCCGGTTCCATACCGACGATCGGTACGGCAAATTCGCCTCTGAATTCTTTCGTTGCCACGCTGGTTGCCGTATTACAGGCGATTACGATTGCATCAACCTCCTTCGCGATCAGGAAATTCAGAACCTCTTCTACATATCCTTTGATCTGTTCCCTCGTCTTTTCTCCGTATGGAACATGCTTTGTATCCGCATAATATATAAATTCTGCTTCCGGCATCTTTTTCAGTGCGCGGTGAAGCACAGAAAGTCCGCCGATCCCTGAATCATATATTCCGATTTTCATTGGTGTTACCTCGATTTCTTATTTTCTTATCTGGTTTAAAGTCAAAATCTGCATAATCTTCCGGCAGGAAACGATGATAAATAATATGGCATCCTTCATCTTTAAAGCAATAATAATACTTGTCTTCTCCCTCTTCAAACCGGATCATCCGGTCAAATTCTCCATTGTCCATAGGTTCTGCCACGATCTTGTCTGAATGCGAACGGAACAATACTTCGATATCTTCCATCGTGCAGCCATGCTTTGCGACAAGTTCTACCAGCTCTTTGATAAATTCATTCGGTTTCATATTTTCATGCACATATTCCGATGCTTTTTCCGATAAAGCAAAGCAAAAACGGTCTTTTGCATGTGTAATCCCGACTTCCCCGAAAATATCTTCTGCTGCTTTCGGAAAATCTGCAAGGAGCTCCTGCATTTCTTCCGAATCTGCATTCGTCTCCATAAAATGATTCAGTGAACTGAGCGGATAATAAAGCCGGATCATCTCTTTCCGATATCCGAGCTTTGCCTGCTCTTCCTTTACCAGATCGATTAAACTCTTTTCCAAACGCTCGTATCCCATATATATTAAAACTCCTGTCTTGATAAAATTATGTAAGTCTGCTGCTGCAAACAAAAATATTTTATCACATTCTTTCCATTTTCGCCACTCACACCGTTGAAGAATTCCCTTATTTTCGTTATCATAAAAGAAATATACATTATTTTCAGTATAAAAGACTCTTCAAAAATATAAACACAATTTGGAAAACAGGAATCGAAACTTAAATATCCAGATACCTGGGAGGTTAAAACACATGGATGAACAGACAATCAGACAGCGGATCTCCACGCAGCGTGATTTTTTTGCAACCGGCGCAACACTTCCGCTTTCTTTTCGATTAAAACAATTAGAACAGCTAAAACTTGCACTCAAACGCCATGAACAAGATCTGTACACAGCACTAAAAGCGGATCTTGGAAAAAGCCGGATGGAAAGCTATATGTGCGAAATCGGTCTGACGCTTTCCGAGCTTACCTGGATGCAAAAGCATTTACCAAAGCTGATGCGCTGTAAAACCGTCCCTACTCCGCTGGCACACTTCGCCGCCAAAAGCTTTCAATCGCCATCCCCCTACGGAACCGTACTGATCATGAGTCCCTGGAATTACCCGGTACTCCTCACTTTAGAACCGCTGATCGATGCGCTCGCCGCCGGAAATACCGTCATCCTGAAGCCAAGCGCTTACGCTCCACACACCAGTCAGATTCTGAGTCAGCTTCTCAAGGAATGCTATCCACCGGAATATGTAACGATAATCACCGGAGGCCGGGAAGAAAATCAGGCGCTCTTAAACCAGCGTTTTGACAAAATCTTTTTCACCGGAGGAAAAACGGTTGGAAAAGAAGTCCTTCGTCATGCTGCCGAATACCTGACTCCCGTCACTCTGGAGCTTGGTGGGAAAAGTCCGTGCATCGTGGATTCCACGGCGAAAATTTCTCTCACCGCAAGACGGATCGTATTCGGAAAATACCTCAACTGCGGACAGACCTGCGTTGCCCCGGATTATATCCTCTGCGATGCTTCTGTTCGAAACCAGCTGCTTCAGGCACTGGAAAAAGAAATCCACCGGCAGTTTGGCAAACAGCCTCTTCAAAATCCGGATTATGGGAAAATCATCAACGAAAAACATTTTCACCGGCTGCAGAACCTGATTGCTGCCGACAAGCTGGTCTGTGGAGGTGAGTCCGATCCGTCTGCCCTGCGCATTGCCCCGACCATCCTAAAAGATGTCATCTGGGACGATCCGGTCATGGGCGAAGAAATTTTCGGACCGATTCTTCCGGTACTTACCTATTCTGACCTGAATGATGCAATCCGGCAGGTCGAATCCCATCCACACCCGCTTGCACTCTATCTTTTCACCGAAGATCCTGCTGCCAAAAAGAAAGTCCTTGCCAGATGTCATTTTGGCGGCGGCTGCATCAACGATACCATCATCCACCTCGCCACCAGCCAGATGCCGTTCGGCGGTGTCGGAGAAAGCGGCATGGGATGCTATCATGGAAAAGAAGGTTTTGAATGCTTCACACATCAGAGAAGCATAGTCGATAAGAAAACCTGAATGGATCTGCCGATACGGTATCAGAAGTACCGGTTCTGGAAAGAAAAAATGCTGAGAGGCTTCCTGCGCTAGGATTAGCGCGGGAAGAGCTTCCCAGCAGATATAACATCACGAACTTACCTTCTCAATCAGACACTGATGTTCTATCACATCAAAAGGGCTCCTCATCATAAATATCTGCCGCAATTATCCAGAATGCTCTGTACTCCCCGCAAATCGAATATTGAAATTCCAGGAAATTATTTCTGGATAATATCAGCACTTTTCACTCAGACATGTTCTGAGACACTTGCATACGATCTTCCATATCGCCCATCCGATAAACATCCCAACTGTATTTGTTACCACATCATCCAATTGTAAATATCCTCTCTGCGTAATATGCTGTGTGATCTCTATACCACAGGAACATAAAAAACCAATCAGCACACATTTCCAACCGCTTCTGACTTGTTTAAAAACTATTGGTAACAATACACCAAAAGGAATAAACATAATAATATTCTCAATAAACATAGCATGCATATGGAAAGAATGTCCCCATGTTTCAAATAACACTAAACTAATTTCTTTTCTGCTCCCCGCTTCTCTTGAAAATAAGACAGTCTGAAAGGTAACAATAATATAGGCAATAAATAATATCCAAGCAATTCTATATTTTTTATTAATTCCATTATCCTTTTCCTGCTTTTGAGAACCTTTCTTATACACCCAACTAATAAAAAATACAAGACAAGCACTAAAAATGATTGCCGGAATCAGCCACTTTACTGGTTGATTAAAATCTTGAATTATTATTTTTTTGTACAACTTGATTTTTAATCACCTTCCTTTTTAGTATCATATCAAATCAATTATTTTAGATATTTTTATTCTTTCTTCCTTCAACAGGCTCACTTCAATTACAACAATGGTATCGCATACTTTTTCATTTTGTGCCTCCAAACGATTTTACCACTTATCCAAGATTGTTTTCAATATTATCTTTTAGTAATAATTATATCCTAAAATAAATTTCTAAATTCCACCTCTTCGTCTCGGAATGAATGACTCATCCTTGTCCACAGCTTTGTTCTTATATTTTCTGATGCTTCTTCTGTTTTTTATTGCTTCGATCATTTTTCCTCATATTCTCCTTAACCTCGTCCAGTACATCGATCAGACCGAACCGGTAGAACATTCCGTATATGATTAGGGTGTCAAAATAGTAAAAAAAGTTGCGATATTTTGATAAAGTTTTACAGTTAAAGCACCTAAATCCGTTATGCCTAACTTAACGAAATATGTTAAAAATGATAACATTATTTATGTTGTAGAAAAATACTGGGTAAAAAAAGTCGCTTAAGTGGAAGATAAGCGACATTTGTTTTTATGATTAATCCAAAAAGTGCCGCTCCATCATCGTTTTGATGACTTCGCAGCACTTCTATATACTCTACTATAAATAATTTCTTCCACTTCTAATTATCTCCCACCCCCGGTATCCCACGCTTCCATAATAATAACTCATCGGAGCATCTCCCGGAAAATACCTTACCATTCGGTACACATAGTATAGAATCAGTCCTACGCACAGAAGAATCACCCATTTTCCAAGACTCTTCGTTTCTTTTCTCTGTATGTATCTCCGCACGCCAAACCATCCCACCAGAATAATCACACCATAAATAAACGGATGCATTTTCCATGCCCCGGCAAAGTCCCCTCGCAGCACCATAAACATCGCTCTTGTAAGCCCGCATCCCGGACAAGGGAATCCCGTCATGATCACCATTGGACACAGACTGTATAAAAACTTTCTTCCTATAACAAAATAAATTGCAAATACAAGAATCGCAATGCGGATATTCCATAAGTCCTGTAAAAGCATCTTTATTCCTGCTATTAATCTATTTTCCACAGAAGTGTTCCCAACTTTCTTACTGAGGTGCATCTTTTTTCAAAATATCCTGCACATAATCAACCGGTCTTTTTACTGCTTCCGAAATCATTTCATCTGTGCATTTCATTTCATGTAAACTCCAGATAAATTTAACAGTTGTCTCCTCTCGCCCTTCTTCTCTCCCTTCTTCTCTCCCTCTTCTAACTAATATATCACTAAATCCCGTCATCGTCATAGCCACATCCTCCTTAAATTCCTCTTCCCATTCAATATGTGAATATGTCTCTATTTTCATTTCTATTTTGGATGATTTTCCACCTAACCGTCAACCAATAAATTTTTTTCTTCTCCATTTTTTCTATTATAACATACCCCACGATATTCTAAAAATTAAATTTTCCTAACTTTCTCTTTCCATCCTTTCATCCTTCCGCAGTCGAATGAACTCAATAAAAAACGAATCCGGATGTATTTGCAGAAGCCTAAGAAAAACTTGTTCTTAGCCTCCGAAACAGCATCCGGATCCTTTTTTTCATTATTTATTTACTTAATGATCTTCTTCGGACATTTCTCCGCACATTTTCCACAGTTTGTACATTTTTCCGGATCAATGTGTGCGATGTTATCTACTACATGTACTGCATCAGATTCACATACTTTTTCACACATCTTACATCCGATACATCCTACGGAACATACGCTCATAACGTCTTTTCCTTTATCTTTTGAGCTGCACTGTACGAGATGCTTCTGTTCATAAGGTACAAGCTCGATCAGATGTTTTGGACAAGTGGCGATACATTTACCACAGGCTTTACATGCTTCTTTGTCAACTACTGCAATTCCGTCTACGATATGGATCGCATCGAACGGACATGCCTTTACGCAGCTTCCGAAACCAAGACATCCGAAAGAACATCCTTTTGGTCCGCCATTCTGCATCATGGCTGCCATCTGGCAATCTGTAATTCCTGTATAATCATATGCCTGTTTTGCTTTTTCGCAGGTTCCTGCACATTTTACAAATGCAACTTCGTGTACGCTTTCACCAGCTTCTTCGCCCATGATCGCTGCGATCTTTGCTGCTACCGGAGCACCGCCGACCGGGCACTGTCCTACCGGAGCTTCTCCTTTTGCGATAGCTGCTGCAAGACCGGAACATCCGGCATATCCACATCCACCACAGTTGTTACCCGGAAGTTCTGCGAGAATCGCTTCTTCTTTTTCATCTACTTCAACTGCAAATTTCTTGCCTGCAATTCCAAGGAAGACACCGATGAATACGCCGGTACCGCCTACGATAAGTGCAGCAATCAATACTCCTGTTATACTCATAACACGGTCCTCCTTCTGTTAAATGATTCCTGAGAATCCAAAGAACGCGATGGACATCAGTGCTGCTGTAAGCAGTACGATCGGAGTTCCCTGGAAAGACTCACTGATATCGTTGTATTCGATCTTCTCACGGATACCAGCCATGATCACGATCGCGATCGTGAATCCGACTGCTGTGGAGAATCCGTATACAACACCTTCAAGAATGTTATATCCTTTTGTTACACAGTTCAGTGATACACCAAGTACTGCACAGTTTGTTGTGATCAACGGGAGATATACACCAAGTGCATTATAAAGCGGAGGCATAACCTTCTTGAGGAACATTTCTACAAACTGAACGAGTGCTGCGATAACCAGGATAAATACGATGGTCTGCAGATACTCAAATCCTGCCGGATGTAAGATGAACTGGTAGATCGCACCGGTAATGAAAGATGCGATTGTAATAACGAAAACAACTGCGCCGCCCATGCCGGCTGCTGTCTCAATTTTCTTAGAAACGCCAAGGAAAGGACAGATACCGAGGAACTGGCTGAGTACGACGTTGTTAACAAGCGCCGAACCAACTGCTATAATAAGTAATTCTTTCATCTCTTATCTCCCTCCTATTCCTTTTCCTGACCTGTCGGGAACACGTGTCCGTCGCATCCGCCGCATGAAGCGCATCCGCCTTCACAGCATCCCTGCGCTTTGACAACTTTCTTTCCTTTTGCTTCCAGTTTCTTCATGATCTTGTTACGTGCCGCAACAAGGAATGCAAGGACAAGGAATGCACCAGGAGCAAGGATGAAAATAGTAACAGGTTCGTAGATATCAGGCATAACCTGAAATCCGAATAATTTTCCGGAACCAATCAGCTCTCTGACGATACCGATGCAGGTAAGACCAAGTGTGAATCCAAGTCCCATACCAATACCATCAAATACAGATGGAAGGACCGGGTTCTTTGATGCATATGCTTCTGCACGTCCGAGGATGATACAGTTAACTACGATCAGAGGAATATATACACCAAGTGATGCATAAAGACTAGGTACAAAACCTTCCAGAAGGAACTGTACCACAGTAACAAGTGTTGCTACGACTACGATAAATGCCGGCATACGAACCGAATCCGGAATGATCTTACGCAGCATGGAAATCAAAAGGTTTGAGAAAATCAATACCACTGTGGTAGAAAGTCCCATACCAATACCGTTGATTGCGGATGTTGTAACCGCCAATGTCGGACACATACCAAGCATCATAACAAAGGTCGGGTTTTCTTTTACAAGACCGTTATAAAGTCTTTCTGTACATTTATTCATTTCCACTACCTCCTAACGCTGTCTGGTAATATCCAAGTGCTGTGTTGACAGCTCCTGTGACTGCACGGGAAGTGATGGTTGCACCACTCAAAGCATCGATCGGCTGTCCGTCTCCGCCATCTTTGGATACATAGAATTTTTCAGCCTGCTGTCCTGCAAACTGGTTGTAAAAGCTTGGCTCTTTCGCACGCATACCAAGACCTGCTGTCTCGCTGATGGAAAGGAAAGAAATGCCATTTACCGTACCGTCACTCATGATACCGACTGTGATCTGGATATCTCCGCCGTAACCATCTTTGTCGGTTACTGTTATAACATAACCAGCTTCGCTTCCATCCATAACAGCAGAATAGACTTCATCTACCGTTGCATTCGTTCCCATCTTTTTGATTGCTTCTTTGGCAGCTTTCTGATCTACGTCCATTGCCTCAAAGGAATCTGCTTCCGGATAAACGGCCTGACAGGCTTCCTGTTTCTGCTTTGCCTGTGTCTGTGCGATTGGACCTTTTGTCACTTCGTAAGCAGCTCCAAGTACCAGACCGGATACAACGGTGATTGCTGCAAGGATCAGTGTATTTTTGATAATCTTATTCATTATTTTTCTCCTCCTTTACCGAAAGGCTTTGGAAGAGTAACTCTCTCGATCAGCGGTACAAGAAGGTTACTGAAGATGATCGCATAAGATACACCTTCTGCTGAACCACCGAACAGACGGAACAGACCAGTCAGACATCCAAGAAGGATACCATATACGATCTGCCCTTTTTTGGTGATCGGGGAAGTTACATAATCGGTTGCCATAAACCATGCTCCAAGCATCAGACCACCACCACAGAGTTCTGCTGTCATGTACTGAACATTGAAGAATCCAATTCCATCTACAAATCCACCGAAGATTCCGATGAAAAGTGCAAATGTCACAATATATGTACCCGGGATACGAAGATCAATGATTCCTTTGAGGATCAGAATGATCGCTCCGATCACGATTGCGATAACGGATGTCTCACCGATGGTTCCGGCAATATTTCCGATCAGCATGTCCATGCTGTTCACACCGTCAAGTGCTGCATTTCCTGCTTCGATATTAGCACGGATCGTTGCCAGTGGTGTTGCACCGGATACGCCGTCATATACGAAGCTTGTCATTCTTCCTGTGAAGGAAATAAGAAGGAAACATCTTGCTCCAAGTGCAGGGTTCATGAAGTTCTGTCCCAATCCACCAAAGAGCTGCTTTACAACCAGGATTGCGAATACACTTCCGATGATTCCCATCCAGATCGGGGCTGTCGGCGGAAGGTTGAGTGCAAGCAGAAGTCCTGTAACTGCGGCACTGAAATCCTTGATCGTAATCTTTTTATGCATCAGTTTTTCGTAAATGTACTCCGTAAGAACTGCTGCTGCTGTTGTCACAATAACAAGCAGCCATGCATGTGTGTCACGGAAGTTGTAAATTCCAAAGAAAGTTGCCGGTAACAGAGCGATGATAACCCACAGCATGATATTGCCGGTTGTCTCTTTAGAACGGATATGTGGTGAAGATGATACTTTTAACTGTTCACTCACTTTTGTTCACCTCTTCCTCTCTATTCTATTTTTTCTTTTTGTTGGCAAGTGCGGTTTTTCTCATCGATCCGATTGCCTGCTTCAGTTGTCTCTTAGCCGGACATACATAACTGCAGGATCCACATTCTACACATTCAAGACCATTGAATTTGAGGAACGCTTCTTCGTCATGGCGTTCTGCAAAATCAGCTAGTCTTGACGGAATAATGCGGCTTGGACAGGCGTCAACGCACCGTCCGCAGTTGATACATGCTGTCGGTTCACAGGCTGATACTTCATCTTTTGACATGCAAAGAATAGATGAAGATGTCTTGGTGATCGGTGTATCTGTCGTATACATCGCAAATCCCATCATCGGTCCACCTGAAATAACTTTTTCACAGCCTTCTTTGAGTCCGCCGGCGGCTTCGATCAGTTCGTTCTGGTTGGTTCCGAAGAGTACTTTGTAGTTACCAGGATTTACAACTCCATCCCCTGTTACAGTAACGACACGTTCCATAGAAGGAATGCCTTTTACTACTGCATTGTAAATGCTGATGATGGTCTCTACGTTGTCTACTACACATCCAGCATCTGCCGGAAGCATGGTAGAATTGATCGCACGTCCTGTATTTGCAAAAATCAGCTGACGTTCTGCGCCCTGTGGGTACTTGGTCATCATCTCTCTGACTTCCATACGAGGCTCGTCCTTGGTCAGCTCTTTTAATTTTGCAATACAGTCCGGTTTGTTATCTTCGATTGCAAATAAACCTTTCGCATTGTCAAAAAGCTTCAGGATCACACGCATACCTTCTACCAGAAGTTCCGGATTCTCCAGCATTCTTCTGTAATCGGCAGTAATATACGGCTCACATTCCGCACAGTTTGCAATGATATAATCAATCTTGTCTGGCTCTTTTGGTGAAAGCTTCACTCTGGTAGGGAAACCTGCTCCACCCATACCTACTACGCCAGCCTCTCCAATGATATTCAGAATCTCTTCTTTTGTCAGTTCAGAAAGAGGTTTTGGCTGTGGATATTCTACTTCTTCGTACTGACCGTCATTAGCAATGATGATACTGTTCACTTTAGAACCTGTCGGATTCACACGTGGTTCAATCGCTTTTACAGTACCTGATACGGATGCATAGATCGGTGCAGACACGAAGCCCCCCGCTTCGGCAATTTTCTGCCCTTTAAGCACATGGTCACCTTTTGCTACTACTGGCTTAGCCGGTGCTCCGATATGCTGGGATAACGGGTATACAAGATCACCCTGTGGCAGAAGTTCTACGATTGCCTTGTCTTTCGCAAGACTTTTTCCGTCGTTCGGATGAACTCCGCCTTTAAATGTCAAAAGTCCCATTTTGATATCCTTCCTTCCTATTTTCTCTCTTATAAATATACTAAAATAAATCCTGCAATTCCAGTAACTTTCGTCATTTTATTGTATATTTTCCAGTACATCTTGTCGTTTTTTTAACACAATAGTCTCCCCACACAAAAAAGAGAGGCTACTACGACCTCTCTTTGTGAATTTTCTGACTATTCGGTAAAATTTTTCATCTTACTTATCGAGATCACTTATGGATCCGAAAACTTTTTCAGCTGTAGTTAGTTATGTCTACCAGTTTTTTCAAACAAAAGATAGAGACTTCAATCAGTCTCTATCCTTGTATATCTTATTTAATTATTCTTCAGTTTCTTCCTGAGCTTCTGCATTTTCAAGTGCTTTCATGCTAAGGCTGATCTTCTTGTCAGCTTCGTTAAGATCTACGATCTTAGCTGTAATCTCCTGACCTACAGAAAGTACGTCTGAAGGTTTTTCAACATGTGCTCTTGAGATCTGTGATACATGAAGGAGTGCATCTACTCCAGGAGCAAGTTCTACGAATGCACCAAAGTCTGTCATTCTTGCAACTTTTCCTGTTACAACTGTACCTACAGCGTACTTCTCAGCTGCGTTAGCCCATGGATTTGTCTCCGGGAATTTTAAGCTGAGTGCAACTTTTGTATCATGGATATCTTTAACAAGAACTTTAAGAGTTTCACCAACTGTGAATACTTTCTTCGGATTGTCAACTCTTCCCCATGACATCTCAGAGATATGAAGAAGTCCGTCTACTCCGCCGAGATCGATAAATGCACCGAAATCTGTTACGTTCTTAACTGTTCCTTCGATCACATCACCGACTTTAAGTTTAGCGAAGAGTTCTTTCTGCTTTTCTGCTCTTTCAGCAACAAGAAGCTGTCTTCTGTCACCGATGATACGGTTTCTTCTTGGATTGAATTCGCTGATAACAAATTCGATTTCCTGATCTTTGTACTTAGAAAGGTCTTTTTCGTAAGTATCTGATACAAGACTTGCCGGAATGAATACTCTTGCTTCATCTACAACAACGCTTAATCCACCACCAAGAATCTGAGTAACCGGTGCTTTCAGGACTTCTTTGTTCTCGAATGCTTCTTTTAATCTTTCGTTACCTTTTTCTGCAACAAGTCTCTTGTATGTAAGAAGAACCTGTCCTTCTCCATCATTGACTTTCAGTACTTTAACAGTCATCGGATCACCAACAGAAACAACAGTTGTAAGATCTACACTGTTATCATTGGTATATTCACTTCTGGTGATGATACCGTCTGCTTTGTATCCTATATTTAAGATGATTTCATCTGGCTTAACATCAATTACAGTACCATCTACGACCTCTCCATTATGAATTGTTTTAAATGACTCGTCTAACATTTGTTCAAAAGTTAATTCTGACATTATTTTGAACCTCCTCAATTATATTGTTGGGCGTGGATGCCCCTGCTGTAATACCTACTGTTTCCACGGACCTTAATTGATTCATATCAAAATCGTCAAGTGTCTGTATATAGTACGTATTGTGACATTCCCTGCTGCATATTTCATACAGTTTCTGGGTATTGGAACTATGTTTGTCTCCGATTACAATCATAGCATCCACCTCTTTTGCAATGCTCCTTGCTTCTGTCTGACGCTCTCTGGTTGCATTACAAATCGTATTTAAAACACTTATATCATAACCCTTTTCTGAAATAATTTCAACTAAATCTTTGAATTTATTGTAATTAAATGTCGTCTGAGACACAATACAAATTCTTTCGGATGTAGTATTTTCAAATTTTTCTGCTTCTTCTGCATTTTTTATAACAGTTACATTTTCTCCTGCCCAGCCCCGGATTCCTTCAACCTCAGGGTGATCCGGATTACCAATGATAATGATCCGGCTGCCTTTTTTACTTTCTTCGGCAACAATTTTATGGATTCTTTTCACAAACGGACAGGTTGCATCTACATATTCGATGCCTTTTTCATCCATTAGGTCACAGATTCTCTTTGGAACACCATGAGAGCGGATAATCACCAGTCCTTCTTCCAGACCTTTCAGTTCTTCCTCACCGCGCAGGACTTTTACGCCATGTGCTTCCATGTCCTTTACAACCTCTTCATTATGGATGATCGGACCATAAGTATAGATCTGTTTTCCCATTTGTTTTTCAACCTGCTCATATACTGTATCGACAGCGCGTTTTACACCAAAGCAGAATCCGGCACTTTTTGCGCGTATTACTTCCATTTTTAGTTTCCTCCTGTTGTTTTATTTTTCTGATAAGTGATTCTTTTTACATACCTAGAAATTTGAAACATGCATAGCGCAGATTCATCCGCATCTTCAGATTACATTTTTCGCCCGGAACAGTAAGTTTTTTCATGAACCGGTTCAGTGTACGTTTCTCATATTCTTCCATCAATTTACACATAAACCGAAAATCTCCTTTCGTCATACACAAATTATAATTTCTCACAGTATCCGAATAATCTGCTCATATATCAGTATTTCTTTCGGTCCAATATTCTTATTATCATGATAATGACCAAAGAACCACTTCTTAAAATTTACCCGCTGCTTCACTAACTCCAGATAATCCGTCATGGAATCTGCTGAAAAAGTCTTATCTACAAATTGTTTCTGGGTACTTGTAGCACAACAATGACTGATAATAAAATCTACCTCATTGTTATACTGAGATAAATTGCTTAACCCTTCTTCCATTTCCTCTTCCGAAGCCATTTCTTCTTTCCACCACGAAATATGATTCACACGATAAGGCAGCCATTCCTTATCCAGTCTTTTCTTTTTCTTCTTGAAATCCGGGGCTTCTGGATCTAAAATCCCACCGTCTGTATCATGACTTTTTGCTCCGCCAAATACAAAGAATTTCTTTCCGCAAAGTTGAAAAACCTGTCCTCGCATAAGATGGATCACCGAAGGTCTAATCTTATGTACATTTCCACCATTCCATTTTTCTATAGGATAGCTGTAAAGCCTGTCAAAATTCTCATGGTTCCCCTCACAAAAAAGAGTTGTAAAAGGATGCTTTTCTAGCCAGTCCATCCAATGCTTCTCATATTTATTTTCTTCAAAACGATTCCATACTCCACCAAAATCACCGCAGATAATGACATAATCATCTTTTGTCATTTCATATTGTTCCGGGAAAATTTTAGTATTGAACCTGGTAAAATCAGCGTGACAGTCGCCGGTTACATAAATCATCCTTACTGCTCCTCTTTGATTAAATATTTTACAGGGACTTCTTTTGTTAACCATACTCCATTTTTTGATAAGAAAAATGAATATCCATCGTCATACATATCTTTTGTTTTTACGATATAAAGCACTGGTTTTCCGTGACGTGAGCCGACTTTCGTAGCTGTAGCTGCGTCTGATGATAAATGCACATATAACCTACCCTTTGGAATCAATCCTTGTTGATCAATGGATGCAACATATTTTTCTCCAGTTCCATGCCAGAGCGTTTCAGGCGGTATTGCTGCTGGTAATTCTACATCAACAGGAATCGAATGTCCCTGATTTGCCCGAATCTTTGTTTTATCTTCATTAAAGGTAAATCTTTGCTTATTATCTGTCCGAACAATTTCTTCCAGTATTTCTCTGTTAAATTTACGGGTTTTGGAAATTCCGGCAATCAGCTCGTCTACATTTGCCCAGCCATGTTCATCCAACCGGATTCCGATTGTTTCTGGTTTATGGCGCAGGATTAAACTTACAAATTTACTTGTACTTGTTAAATTCATTTTCATTCTCTTTTCTTTTGGAAAATTCATATCTTTATATTACCATAATCAAATATACTGCACAATAAATGACCCAACTTATTTATACCGATTTTTGTATAAATAAATCAGGTCATTTTCTTATCACTCTTAATCAACGCAAGCCGTGTAATTCGTTAACTTAAACTTGATAATGAACGCATAACTAAATCAATATCTTTATTTTCCAATTCCTGAATAATATGTAAATATGTTTTCTGTGTTGTTGTCATACTCGAATGTCCCAATCTTCTTGCTACACTAGCAATAGATACTCCTGCAAACAGCAGCAAAGACGCATGCGTATGCCGCAATCCATGAATTGATATTACTGGTATATTGCATTCTTTACAGTGTCTTGGTTTTGGCTGTATCCTTCCCACTACTAGAGTAGATTAGGGACTTTCACCCATTAGAAACGTGCGCCGCTAGGCGCACGGTAACAAAAAAGCGCCGTATTGCTACGACGCTTTTGTCTTGCTCGGAAGATGGAGCAAGGGAACGCTATTCAATTATCTGTTGTACTTTTTCTTCCTGCTTACAACCGTTGTGCCAATGGCTGCACCGCCGCTGATGAACAACAGGGCAATCCACAGTGCAAGGTTGCTTATATCGCCGGTCTGCGGACTCTTATCGGATGTTCCCGGTTTGGTACTGGCAGGTTTTTTCTCAAGAGCAGCAATCGCATCTTCGATAGTCTTTGCCATCTTGTCTACTTCGGATTGCTCCGTAATGTTCTTGCCACGGACAACAGCCTTGACAGCAGCTTCTACACCGGAGAAATCCTTGTAGTCATTCTTGTTTAGTGCATTTGCTTTGGCAATGGCTGCATCAACCTTTGTGTAATCAGCATCCTTGTATTGCAGGGCAGCAATGGCATCTTCAATAGCCTTCGCCATTGCATCCACTTCGCTCTGTTCAGTGATGTTCTTGTCACGGACAACAGCCTTGACAGCAGCTTCTACAGCAGAGAAGTCCTTGTAGTTGTCCTTGTTCAGTGCATTTGCCTTGGCAATGGCTTCGTCGACCTTAGTGTAGTCGGCATCCTTGTATTGCAGGGCAGCAATGGCATCTTCGATAGCCTTTGCCATTGCATCCACCTCTGCCTGCTCTGCCAGTGTTTTCCCCTGAACCACCGAATTGATTGCACTCTCCACGGAAGAAAAATCCTTGTAATCATCTTTAATCAGGGCATTTGCCTTGGCAATGGCCGCATCTACGCTGCTATAGTCGGCAGGGCCATTGATTTTCGGATAGTCGCCAACCTGTGCAAATGCTTCTCCCAGCAATCCTGCCACCGTGCCGTTTCTAAATTCTTCTTCTGTCTTTTCACTGGCCGTACCAGCGTTCTCAGTTGTTCCGCACGCTCCGTAGTAGCAGTTTATATCAACAATCGTACTGTTCCCCCACAGGTGACCTGCGAACACGCCAGTGGCCTTGATTCCGGGCACAGCAGTTCCCTCGGTAGAAAGCGTCGCCTGATATACATAGGAATTTTGAATGGTCAGTCTTGAATCCGTCATCTCACCAGCAAAACCACCTACCAAACTCACTCCCTGAACATCATCAGTTTTAGAGCTTACAGAGCAGTTTGCAGTATAGCAGTTTGTAAATGTAGAATTGCCGACTCCATAGTCAGGGTCATCGTCCACTTCACCGACAAAACCACCGCCGTAAGCCATAGTTCTAATTTGGTTGTTTTCGGCAGCGCACTTTTCAAATGTTCCACCGGTGGAATAACCCACAATGCTTCCCGCACAGTTATTATTGTTGTTGCGTCTGCTCTCCAGAGAGGAGTTCTCAACCGAGCAGTTTTTGATGGATGAACCATAACACACACCTGCAATACCGCCCACATAACTGTAATTATTCTGACCGGTTGCCACAAAGTTTGCGTTTTTTACATGCAGATTTTCCACCGAACCAAAAGCGACCCACCCGAAAATGCCCGCCGTAGCGAAACCGTCCGGGTCAACTTTTCCGGTAGAAACCGCATTTGTGATGCTGTGCCCGCCACCATCATAGTTTCCCGCAAAATAGTAACTCCCAGAATAACCGATCGGTTCCCACGTTACCCCGGTCAGGTCAATATCAGCCGTTTGTTTGAAGTAATAGCCATGGCAGTTTCCAACACCTGCGTTCTCAGTATCAAACGTTTCTGCATTGCCAGAGTTTAGAAACTCTGCCAAAGCAATCAAATCCGCTTGCGAAGCAATCAGCCACGGATCTTCCTGTGTACCTGTCCCACCACCAAACGATGGTGTTTCTTCTGCAAACGCTGTCATCGGAACAAGTGCCATCACAAGGCACAGCGCAAGCAAAAAGGTTAAAAATTTCTTCTTCATTTTCATTCCTCCATAATAATTTCTGTTCGTTATTTACTTTCTCCGGCAACGGACACGCCGGAGAAGATAGAAAGTTTAACCGGAAAAGATGTGTTTGCCGGCCGTGATTAGGACTTCAATATCAAACCACCATCCTTCCGGCAAACGCAAAAAGCCGAAGCCAAGGCATAATGCGCCCTGTCTCCGGCAACTGGTTCGTTATAAATTGTATGAAATAAGACTTGACACGCTGAAAAAACGGCGCTATGCTCCTGCCGAGGCGAGCCGACAATAATCGTCGCATTTCCGTTTGCCATAGTCAAGTCCTCCTTCCATAATTTCTAAGGCAAAAGGATATGAATTTCCTTACCCCATAGATATACAAAAATATTTTAGCAGATTTTCCCCAAAATCTCAAGTAGTTTTCAGAATATTGCTCTGATTTCTACTGGCTCAAAGGGGATTTTCTTCTTTCGCCCCGGCTTCATTGCTTCAGCAATGTCACACAGGCGAAGAGCGAGTGAGTCAATCTGACCGTTGGCTTCTGCGTCATAGCTCCTGTGCTGCTGCATCAAGCCGTTTATCAGCACTCGCACCTCATAATCGTCCAGCTTGATATTCATAGCCGTCCTCCAAACAGTAAATCAAATCGTTTGCAACGATTTCCATAGCAGCACTGCGGATGTTGTTCATCCTCTGCACCCACAGCATTTGATTTTCCGCTTTGAGGGCCTCCGTAACGCCCTCTTTTTCGGAAAGCTGCTTTACCAGCCGAGAAAACAATGCTTCTGCCTGCTCGTTGAGGTCTGCAAGGTAATCGTTCAGCTTGCCAGTAGTCAGCAGCTCGGCATACAATCTGACCTTGTGCTTTCGGATATATCGCAGGTGTCGCTGTCCCCAAATGCCGATGGGTCTGCCCTCCGGTTCGTCCTCTCCGGCAATCAGATAGTAGTCCCCGACAAGCTCATAGCGCAAGCCTGTCCGTTCGTCTGTGATGAATTCTTCCATTGTGTCGTCCTCCTTGAATTATATTGCTTCTCCGGCTTTCTGCCCAGATTGCTTACGGTGATAATAGGCAAGTTGTTTCTGCCTGCGGTTGATGGTTTTGCATTCCTCGGAGCACAGCACCTTTTGACGGAAAGTGTGCTCTCCCTTTTCGGCAAAATCATTTGATAATTCCTATAAAAAATGGTGCTCAAAAAATGGATATCACTACCAATCCAATAAAACAATTGATATCTATCAATTAGCTTATGAGGCAGTTACCAGTATGCCTTAGCTGATAAGTATCCTGATATTTCCAAGATGTGGTCGGATCAGAATGAACTTTCTCCTAATCAGGTACTTCCTAATACAAACACTGCCGTTTGGATTTGCCCTACTTGTCATGGTGATTATCCTGCTCGGATCATTGATGTTATAAATGGAGTTACCGATTGTCCTTATTGTTCTGGTCGTAAAGCACTTCCTGGAAAAACATCCTTTGCCGCGCTTCATCCTGATTTAATGGAAGATTGGGATTTTATTGCAAACTATTGCCTTATAAATCCCGATGAAATATTAGATACATATTCACAAAAGGTTTGGTGGAACTGTAAAAGAAGCTCTGAACATAAATATCCATTGAGTCCAGCTGATAAAGTTTTCTATCAAAAGAGACATCGGGAATCCTGCCCTTATTGCAAAGGACGTCGCAGAAAAAAGAAATTTTTCTAATGTAAATGAAATAGTTTCAAAAAAAGAGATTTTCAAATGACATATGCCAAATGAAAATCTCTTTTATTTTGTACGTTTTTCAATTTTTCATCAAAAATCAACATTTAACTTCTCATGGAATTATGTACGTTTTCGTCGATTTCCGCGAAAGTTTAAAAAAACGTACATTATTCGAAAGCGTACATTTGAAAATGGGATTATTTTGTACGTTTTGGAGTGTTGTTTTCTCAGATGTGTGAACTTCTGAAAATTCTGAACGTACAAAATAAAATGAATAGTAAGACTTGATGAGTGCTTGAAGACGTACATTATATCAAAAAAGAGGCTCCGCTACGGGAACCTCTTACATACTTACAAATTAAATATGTTTACTTTTCTTCAGTTCTGTGTAAACGTCCAAAACTTCGTCAATAGGTAAACTACAATCTTTGGATACCTCTTCCGGAGTTTTGCCATTGCCCAACAGGTTTCTCACAAGCTGTTGGATTCCTTGCTTCATACCTAGCTGCATTCCTTGCTGTATTCCTTTCTGATATAAAGAATCACCGTATCCTGTCATGGTTTTAACCTCCTTCTCGAATGTTTCATCCCATTCAATGTGTGAATATTCTTCCAGCTTCGGAATATCTCCATCGAACAAACCGTTAAGGAAATCAAAAATATCTTTGTTTTCTGACTCCTTTCCTCGTCTGATAATAATACAAGCAATTAAATCATAATATTCTTCCGGAATATCCGCTTTTCCGATTACATCTGTCTGTTTGATAGAGCACATTGTCATTGTGTTCTGCAATTTCTTAGGAACATCTTCTGTATAAATCCAGATAGAATAGCATTTCTCCAAATCCGTATAATTAGTTTTTCCTGTTGCAATACCAATCTGCGCAGACAACTCTCTTGCTACATAATATATGGCTCTTGTTTCAATTGGATAAGTAGGATTACTTGGGCGATAGGTTTTCTGTCCCTCTAAGTCAACATGAAGTCTAACCTCAATTTTCTTACCATTTTGCTTATCCGACAGTACTGGATTCTTTACTAAGAATTTCACATCAAAGCGAATCAATTTTTCATTAAGAGAAGAATACTCCGAATTAACTTCCATAATTCGGTAGTCTTTTGGTCCATTTCCAACATCACTTACAGGGATTTCTCCTGTAATAGTTCCAAGATCAAGACATTCTAAAATTTTTTCTTGTGAACAATCCTTAAATTCTGGAGCTGCCATTTTCAAAAGTGGTACAATAACTTCTTTGCAGGAAAAAACTTTTTTAACTTCTCCTTTCTCCTCTTTTTTTTGTATAATAAGCTCAACAATAATATGAGAGAATTCTATATTTTTGTTCTTCAAAATTGAAGGAATTCTGCAGAAATGGTATACTATAAAGAGAAAGGGGATGCTAACATTATGTTAAAGATTCCAAAGAAATTCGAGCCTTGTTTTTGGGATACAGAATTTGAGAAACTTGATACAGAAGAGAATAAATATTACATTATTTCCAGACTGTACAATAAAGGCGGTATTTCTGGCATTACATGGGTTGAAGACAATTATTCTATTGAAGATATAACTGAAGCCACAAAATTACGCAGGGATTTTCATCCCATTGTTGCTAACTACCTTAGAAAAAAATGTGGATTAAAAAAAGAACAAATGAATTATTACAGAATGTCACCCGGAATAGCATGGAGGTAACTATTATGTTTTGGGAAACACTTGATGATCACCGTATCGAATTGCTAAAAAAAATTGTAAATAAAGTAGATATTGGAGAATATTATATGGCTGGTGGGACAGCCTTATCTCTTCAATTAGGATTAAGAAAATCTGTAGATTTTGATTTTTTTGTTCCACATAAATTCAACACAGATGCCTTATACGCACAATTGAAGGAATTGTGTCCTAATGAGATTTCTGTATTAAATGTTGACGGGCGCGGGACATGTGATGTAACAATGGAAGGAGTTCAAGTTAGTTTTTTTGAGTATCCATATGACACTGTATATGAATACGTTAACGATGAAGACCTTCCTAATTTGTCAATGGCATCCGTAGAAGATATTGCCACAATGAAAGCCTTAGCAATCGGAAGCAGAGGTGCAAAAAAAGATTTCTTTGATTTGTACGAAATTTTCCACTCAATTGATTACAATGTAGCAGATCTTGTATCTGATTTACATGAAAAATATGGAGAACAAAGGGATTTTTCTTATATAGGTATGGGATTAAATTATTTTGAAGAAGCAGAACAGGAACGTCTACCTGAAACTTTTGTTAAATATAATTGGTCCGAAATAAAAAAGAGTTTTTCTAAAATACAGCAAGAATTTTTCCATGAATTACGAGAATATCAACGTAAAGAAATTGTGCAAAATCGTGACCATGATGATGAACTAGAATTGTAAAATATAATCTTTATTGCAAAGGACGCCGTAGAAAAAAGAAGTTTTTTTAGGTTAATAAAATAGTTTCAAAAAAGAGATTTTCAAATGGCCTATGCCAAATGAAAATCTCTTTTATTTTGTACGTTTTTCAAGTTTTTAGCAAAAATCAATATTTAACTTCTCATGGAATTATGTACGTTTTTGATGATTTCTTAAATTTTCTCAATTTAACTTTCATCGGAATAATGTACGTTTTTGCCGATTTCCGCGAAAAAATTTTTTTTACTTACTTTGCCACTTTCCACGGAAATTATGTACGCTTGAAAGTTAAAAAAATCGTACAAAATGAAATTGCTATGAGAAACGTGTCAACCACAAGGGAAACTGGCATTTTGTACGCTCTTTTGAAAAAGTACATTATTCGAAAACATACATTTGAAAATGGAATTATTTTGTACGTTTTGGAGAGGTAATTTCTCGGATATATAAATTCCTGGAAAGTTCGAACGTACAAAATAAAATGAATATTAGGACTTAGTGACCCATTGAAAACGTACATTATAATCGAAGTACCCTTATAACCTTTGGGTTCAAAAATGGAACCAGGTGCCAAAAATGGTACTTTACTGTTATTCACATAAATCAAATATCTCTTGTATGTATTCTCGCATAGCTCTATCAGGAAGTGTATTCATAAAGTGTTCTTGCCAATACTCTGGCACATCTAATTTATCTTGTAATAGGTATTCGTCCTTAATGCTCTGTCGGTTCACTTCCTGTTTAATGTTCCCCGCAAGTTCCTCCAGTAAATCCTTATGCTCCATATCGAAAGCAATTTTATACTCCTCAAATCCCAAAGCATCCAATAAATATGAAATACGCTCAAAATCACGAATACTCATTATCTCTTCCCCAATAAGCTTCTTCCGATCTCTTAAGCTACATATACTGATTATTCCGGGGCTCTCTGAGCTACCTGTCCGGACTTTGAGAGCCACCATTCTGGAGAATGGGGACCATATATTCCGGTAATTCAGAGCCACCTTATTGGACTCTATTACATATATTTCCTTTATACTGTAAATACACACCTTTGGTGTGAATACAGATAAAGGAGGTCGTAAGTTATGACCAAGTATCGTGAAATCCTACGCTTGAAAAGCTTAGGATTCAGTGAGAGGAACATCGCACAAAGTTGCGGTGTATCCAGAAACACAGTCGCCAAGGTTTTGAAAAAAGCAGCGGAAATCAATCTTTCATGGCCGCTGGATTTTGACATGACCGACAGTGCGCTAGAGGAGCTGATGTTTCCCAAAGATAAGTCGGCAACGAATAAACGTATGCCAAATTTTGACTACATCCGCAAAGAACTTCTGCGGAACGGCGTAAACAAAAAGCTTCTCTGGGTAGAATACTGCGAGGAGTGCCGCATGAGCAGCGAAGAGCCTCTAATGTATTCTCAATTCTGCTACTACATCCAGAAGGATGAAGAAAAACGCAGGGCTACCATGCATATCCCCAGAAAACCAGGTGAAGTCTTCCATTTTTTCTATATCCATTGAATTATCTTGATTTAATACAATATTTGATGCCCATTCAGCATTAATAAGTATCAGTCCTGGTATAGCAGCAGATACATTTGGGCTATGAACACCTGCTGACCAAAACCAAGAATATTTTATTTTTCCTTTCCAATAATCAAATAGATTTAATTCCTGCGTAAGTATGTCAGATATTCCTGCAACCTTTCATTTACACTTCTATGTATTAATATAAACATAATCTTTCATAAATGGATTAATCATTTAATTGGTAGTCCTTTGCTTAAGTCCTCTAATGCATTTTTCTCATCTTCGAGTATATAAATCAAGAAGTTATAAGACCCTAAAATCGATAAATGAGTCGATTTCTTCAATGATTCTGCCGTATATCCACAAACCGTAATTGCTCCTGCTACTGGAAACTTCTCATATATTAAGGTTTCATATAACTCAAATTTGATATCTACATGTCTATTTAGTTTATCTATATTGGCATTGATTCTTTTTTCACTCATATTACATTCATAAAACATATAGTCAGCCAGAAAAGAATCAATAAAATATCTAGATGTCCATTCAACCTTTTTCTTATATTCATCTCTAACATTTTTTATTGCTTCATTTGAAGAAATAATGGACATAGCCTCTTTATTAGAAATTGCTAAATCACAAGGATACTCTTCTCTTTGACCTCCAATGAATCTAATGTAATACTTGTCATATTTTTTTATTAATGACAATCCCTTATATTCTAATACTAATTCCATACTGTTCCTCCTCGCTATTTACGCCACTCGTCACCACCAAATACATGTTTATAAGAGTACTCGCCTTTTTCCATAGGATCGATAACTGCTTCATCAGTTCCATCTCTTGTAACACCACAAGGACACCACTCGTCTTGCCATGCATTAGGTTCATTTCCAGTAGCCATTCTTAAGTTATGTGGTTCATCACACCGAATAATATAAGGATTATTTCCCAAATATCCCGGTTTCATAGCTAATGCTTGTTCTAACTTTCTAGGATCTCCATCCGCATCCTGAATCATCTTTTCAATGTCGCTACCATTTAAAACAAAAACACCTTCTGCTCCGATTGTTCCAGTTGGTTCTCCTCTTTTATCGCTAATTATCTTGTAACAACCTGACTCTTCAAATTTCGATAAATGATTGTCTATATAATCTTTTGATAGATATTCGTCAGGATTAGGTTTTTCACCATTTGGTATTTCTCTAATCTCTTGAACCTTGTCTGGTGATATTCCTGCAACCTCACATTTCTCTAATGCCTTTATAGAAATAGGTAATACTTCAACCTTACTTTCTAAATCAACTGGTCGATTATCAAAAACAGCTCCCTTTTCCTGTGATAACTCACTATATGCATATGCATTTCCATCAGAAACATTTAGTTCATTATCATTAGCAAAGCTCTCTCTATACTCACCAATATTCTGACAAACCTCTAAGGCATATTGACGTGCGTCAATCTCTACTGGTTGATTCTTATACTCTTGGTAATCGTCACTTGGAGAAACATAGTTCTCAAAGTTTTTCCTAAATGCTAAGTCCTGCTCATTCTGTGGATTCTCTGCTCTTTCATGTTGCCAACAATGTCTTGATTCATGTGCAATTGTATCTGCCGTTTCATGAGCATCTCCCATATTATACTCATTAATGTAAATTGCGTTTTCCTTAGCTGAATATCCACCGAAATCTGTCGCATCTTGTACATTATAAAATATTACATCAGGTTTATTTTGTAGCCCCAACTCATTAGCAACAGAATCCCTAAGTTCAGTAATTGACTCCTTCTTCTCTTCTGGTGACATCTGTTCCCATTTTTCTTGATTAAAATTTTCAAGAGATTCTTTCAAGTCTGAAGATAACTCTGATTTATTTACAACTTCAGTCTGATTTGATGTATTATCAGAATCTGTTTCCCCAGTCTCATCTACTACAGATTCTGGATTTGTTTCTCTTGCTTCGTCTTCTGTAGTCTCAGGATCTGCTTTGCCGGTCTCGTCTGCTGTAGAATCTGTTGCCTCTGTCTCATCGATTGTAGATTTTGGTTCAGATTCTCCTGTTTCATCGGTTGTAGGCTCGGCTTCTGTTTCTTCCGTCTTGTCTGCAGTATCCTCAGTCTCTGCTTCATCAATCTCATCCACAGTGTCTTCAATATCCGCTTCGCTGTTTTTTTCATCTGTTGACTCTGGATCTGTTTCTTCCGTCTCGTCCACATTGTCATCTTCTGGATTATCTCTGCTTTCAGTATCTTCTGGATTTGATTCTTCTGTTCCTTCCGGTTTATCCCTACTTTCAGTGTCCTCTGGATCTGTTTCTTTAGCTTCTTCTAGATTATCCCTACTTTCAGTATCCTCTGGATTTGATTCTTCCGTTCCTTCCGGTTTATCCCTGCTTTCAGCATCTTCTGGATTTGATTCTTCTGTTTCTTCTAAATTATCTCTGTATTCAGCATCCTCTGAATCTGTTTCTTCAGCATCAATAACATCATCTGAATCTAAAGACTTGTCACCCTTTTCAACGCCTTCCTCATTACCTACATCATTCGAATCATCATCTTCAATTGAATCTTCTTGATTCAAATTTTCATCTTCTGAATCATTGGTTTCTGATAGAGATTCATCTTCTATAGAATACTCAGAATCTAATGAATTTGTAATCTCTTGCTCATTCTCAAGCATACCATCTGTTGAAGAAGCAACTCCATCAATCGTATCCTGATTATATAATATGGAGCGTAATATGTGTCCATTAGACGATATTACTCCCAGACAGGCTTCAAGTAGATTATTTTATTGGAGATGTCCCGATTGCCATACCGATTTTACGGCATATATTGCAACTGTAATCCGTGCTCTTGATGACATAACTACTATTTGTCCAAAATGTTCTGGGACAAACTCATCTCCAGATGAAAGCTTTGCCAGTAAATTCCCCGAATATCTGGAAGCCTACGCAGATACAAATACCGTAGATCCATATACTGTAGCTCCTTACAGTACTATTTCAGTCTCATGGAAATGCAAAAATGGACATATTCGCGAGGATTCCTTTGGTAGAATTAATCAAGCCGGTATTGAATGTCCCATTTGTAGAGGTACAAAACTTGTAAAGGGCATCAATACTTTTGCAGATTATTATCCACAATATATTCCAATATATTCTCCAAATAATATATGGAAACCCGATGAACTTTTTTATGATTCCAGGCGTTGGCTTAAATGGATCTGTAATACATGTCATGGAGAATACAGTGCCTATGTTAAAGAAATAGTAAATGGAAAAGAATGTCCATTTTGTTCTGAAAAATATCCACTTCCTGGATTCAATACCCTTGCCGTAAAGCACCCAGATATTGCTGCCATGTGGTCTGAGGAAAACGAAATTTCAGCAGACGAAACACTTGTAAATGGTAATAATGCTGTCTGGACTTGTCCTGTTTGTCATGGCGACTATAATGCTCCTATTAAAGAGGTCGTAAACGGTAATGCTGATTGTCCTTATTGTAACGACAAAAAACTACTTCCTGGATTTAATAGTCTGGCTACCAGATATCCTGATATCGCTGTTATGTGGTCCGACAAAAATAAATTTTCTGCGGATCAGATCCTTCCTAATACTACTATGGCATTCTGGACTTGTCCTACCTGCCATGGGAATTATCCTGCTCGGATTATTGATGTTATAAATGGGGTTGCCGATTGCCCTTATTGTTCTGGTCGTAAAGCACTTCCCGGAAAAACATCCTTTGCCGCGCTTCATCCTGATTTAATGGAGGATTGGGATTTTATTGCAAACTATTGCCTCGTAAATCCCGATAAAATATTAGATACATATTCACAAAAGGTTTGGTGGAACTGTAAAAGAAGCTCTGAACATAAATATCCATTGAGTCCAGCTGATAAAGTTTTCTATCAGAAGAGACACCGAGAATCCTGCCCTTATTGCAAAGGACGTCGCAGAAAAAAGAAGTTTTTTTAGGTTAATAAAATAGTTTCAAAAAAAGAGATTTTCAAATGGCTTTTGCCAAATGAAAATCTCTTTTATTTTGTACGTTTTTCAAGTTTTTGGTAAAAATCAGTATTTAACTTCTCACGGAATTATGTACGTTTTTGATGATTTCTTAAATTTTCTCAATTTAACTTTCATCGGAATAATGTACGTTTTTGCCGATTTCCGCGAAAAAAATTTTTTTACTTACTTCCGCTCTTACCAGTATCTTCTATACCAGTGGTATGCATAATTAACACTTGTATAACATACGACCTCACCCGGCTGCGGTGCATGAATCATCTGTCCGCCTCCTGCGTAGATTCCCACATGTCCTCCGTAACATACAACATCACCCGGCTGTGGGTCTGACACTGCCTGTCCGCCACTTCCCTGACTGTATGAGTTACGTTCAATTGGAATACCACATGCCTGATGTGCCAGGTATACAAGACCTGAACAATCAACACCACTTCCCGAAGTACCGCTCCATACATAAGGAACTCCAAGGTATGCTGCTGCTGCACTTAAAATAGCGCTTCCGTTGCCATATGTACTTCCACCGTTATTACTACTGCTGTTATTATTACTTGTATCCGGAGTCACTGTCGGGGTACTTGGTGTACTTGGCGTACTCGGTGCACTCGGTGTAACGGTTGTGTTGTTATTACCATTGTTATTTGTTGTATTACCTACAGTCTGTGAACCACTGTTGCTTGTCGATGCAACGGTCGAATTTGACTTTGTTGACTCAGCTGCTTTTGCTGCCTTTGCAGCTTCTTCTGCCTGCCTCTTTGCTTCAGCTGCTGCTACAGCTGCCTGAAGCTGTTCATCCAGATCTGCGACTTCTTCTTTCTTAGATTCCAGCGTATTACTCAGCGTCGTCTGCTCTGCTTCATAATCAGACTGCATAGACTCCAGATTCGCCTGATCTTCTTCAAGCTGTGCTTTTAGATCTGCAATCTGCTGCTTGGTATCAATATATTCCTGAAGCTGCTTTCTGTCATAACTATGTACGTTCTGAACATACTCTGCTTTGTTAAGCAAGTCTGAGAAATTCTCAGCACTGACCAGAGTCTCAATCGCAGTCGAGTTGCCTTCTTCATACATATACTTGATACGCTTCTTCATATCTTCGTACTGCTGATGTTCTTTTTCTTCAGCAACAGTAAGATCATCCTGTGCCTGTGTGATCTGCTGACCTGTTGACACCAGATCATCTTCCAGCTTACTCATTTTTTCAATTAGTGTCTTCAATTCTGACTGAAGAGAATTCACTTCGCTCTGTGCTGCATTTTTACTATTCTGCAGATTGCTGACATCATCTGCAAATACTGGCGTAACTACCATTGAACTTGCAAGAACAGATGCCAAAAATACTTGTTTAAATTTTCTCATAATCACCCATCCTATATTTTTTACTAATTATTTTCCTAACCCTGTGGTCGATTATATACCATTTTTCTATTTTTTGCAATACAATTTAACATTTTTGTAATATTCTACTAGGGTATCATAATATACTGATATTTTCGTTATCACTCCTAATAACCATTCCTTGCGTAATCCTTATTATTTATGCTAAACTGACTTCATAATCAATAAATCTAGAATACTAAATAAGAAAGAAGGATTCCACTATGAATTTCAAATTCAACCATAACAACTTAAATGTACGTGACCTTGAAAAATCAATTCAATTCTACAAAGATGCACTCGGACTCACCGTAGTCCGCGAAAAAGATGCTGCTGACGGAAGTTTTAAGCTCGTCTACCTCGGTGATGGAAGCTCCGTTCATCAGCTCGAGCTCACCTGGCTTCGCGACATGGACCGCCCATACGACCTCGGCGACAACGAAATCCACCTCGCCTTCACCGTAGACGACATGGATGCCGCCCTCGCACACCATAAAGAAATGAACTGCGTCTGTTTCGAAAATGAGTCCATGGGTATCTACTTCATCGAAGACCCAGACGGCTACTGGTTAGAAATCGTACCTGAAAAATAAATCTATTGCACATTTTCATTAAAA
>ENA-ORNK01000700-ORNK01000700.1-human-gut-metagenome-genome-assembly--contig:-NODE-700-length-38165-cov-8.104093_pt1 | contig 38165 bp, 50 predicted proteins | sample MGYA00242115_ERZ509022 | MGnify/ENA primary metagenome ERZ509022 (study PRJEB26280, sample SAMEA2338690) | human gut metagenome | biome: human gut; feature: human-associated habitat; material: faeces...
CTCTTCGCTTTCGGCTTGGGCCTTTTCGCTTTCGGCCTCTTCGCTTTCGGCTTTTGCCCTCTCTTCCATCAGAACCCGCACAATGTTATATTGTGTAGCATCCTCGGGGAAATAGCCAAAATGATAGAGCGCATGGGCTTTAGTTAATGCGTACTTTTCGGTTACCACACGTTCTATATCCGGAAGCATTTTTGAGGCTAGGCCTAAGAAATATCGATAATTCACGTCGATATCTGCGCGCTCTCCCATAGCCCGGGATATTTCCATAATTAGCGCTTTAGAATCGGATATAACATCGAGTAACTGAGGCCTGCTCTGAATTAATTGGATACCGTATTGCCCAGTCTTTTTCAATTTCAATAAAAAGTCCGGGATAAGCCGCTGCATACTTAACCGATGTTGATTATCGTAAAACGCCAAAAGCAGGGTTAATTGTTCACTTTTTTTCATCGTTAATGGTTTTAAATGGTTCTTTATTTGGTTTCACACTCTTAAAAGTATAACTATATAAACATACATCCGGAGACGCGGGAGGGGTAACAGATGTAATTTTAAATCCTGCGCTGTCTCCTAATTGTAGGTTATTTTCGTCGCTGAATACTTCGAACATGTAATCGTTCTCTATCCACTTCAACAGGTCGGTTTTAGAAGCAATACTAAACTCTATATCATACCCTAATCGAAAAGGTTCGTACTGATTAAATACCGGATCAGCGCCGAACCATTTTTGTACATCTACGATAATATCATCCGACGCATCCTGTTGATGTCTTCTGCGATAGAATGGCCGAAGTCGTAAATTGCTGATTGCTATGTTCTGAAATATATTCATGATGCTACATTTTAGTCTCTAAAACAAAATTTGTATACGATATAACCGTTCCGTTTGTTTCGGTTTGAGATACCAAAGCAATACCAAATTTTTTAATTTCTACATCCGGGAGCGGATCGATAGCAATTGTAAATGTATGTTTACCTTGGTTTAAAGGCTCAAACTGAGTTGTGTAAGGGTTATCGTCTAATTCGTTTAAATAGAACGCTATAGCACAAGTCGGAATAGCTTGTACATTTAATTCTATTTCTCCATTTAAAAACAGATTTTCTCCTTTATGTGCATTTAAGATGTCGATTTGGGATTGATCTGAATATTCCCCATAAATTTGTATAGACGTTACTCCTGCCTCTTCTACAGGGTCAAAGATAATATTTTTCCCATTTATTTTGCCTCCATTTATCACAGTGCTAAACTTCAATTCTCCTACTAAGCCCTGCATATTATTGTTGGTAGCTGTAGGTTTACATATATTAGCTTGGATGGCTTTAAATAAGTCGGGGAGAGCGTTCGGGCTATCTATGTTATTCGCATTCTCTATATATTCGATTGTAAACTGGGCTTTCGGCTGAGAGAAGGATAAAGTAGTCATTCCTTTACTGTCATTGTTGCCGGAATACATCATCTCGGCGATTTCGTCGGCTACCGGGAAGTAACCACGAGGACCACCGTAAACGTGCAAAATTTGGTTGTCGTAACTCAGTTTCAAGAAAACCCAAGACTTACTCTGCATAAACTGGGCGAACATGTCGTAGTACATGTCTGAACCAATTGGAATGCTGATAGTTGACTGCTGATAAGGCACACCGTTGGCCTCAATTGCATTGCCCACAGTAGGGTTGAAAATCAAAGCGTTACCCTTGAAATACAACGCTACGTCGGTCGGAAAACCTTCCGGGAAAAGAGTAGACAAAGTTTCCGGAGCGTTATACTGGTAACTTACCAGTGGTGATCCCTCTTCTGCTACCAACACTTTTTTAGGCGATTCGGAGGCACCATTATTCAGGTTCAACCAAACACCTTTTAACTGATTCCATACGGTTGAAGGAATGGCAATTAAGTCAAAGCCTTCCCCGTAAGAAAATAGGTCTTTCAAACACCATTCATTTCGATCTAAAGTATTCGGGCGACACGTAGTTAATTTCATGGTTATATAATTTTCAGCGTTTTTTGTATATAATTTTCAGCGTTTTTTGTATATAATTTTTCCGCTAAAAATTAATTAATACCAACCACCGCCATAAATCCCGAGGAAGCCTAAGTTGGTCCCCATTTTACCGGATGTATTGGTAGAATACCGGGTCGGTTCTACATAGCGGTAAACTTCCAATTTAAGCGGGTTTTTCCCTTCTTGGCCTAAATAGTCATGCAGCGCAAACAAAATATTACGGGCCTGAAATGCTAAGGCCTGCGTAACTTCGTTTTCTTCGCGCCTAGTTATTATGCGGGAATTAACGGGTTGTTTGGTGACATTTTGCCGGGCGATCTGTAATCGGCCTTGGCTTTCTAAGTTTAGCGCAATAGCTACGCTCAGCAATGCAATTAACCCGGAGAACAGTATATTATCTCCGTAGATCAATTCGTTTATCTCTCCGAAATCCCATCGCCGGGGCTGCTCTACCGGATTCCCCCCAAATTCATAATCCTCCGGCAAATTAGATGTCGGCAACGTAATAGGCATTTTGTTTGCGTTAATGTATTCGATCAGCCGTTTAGCGCCTTCCTTACCGAATACCAACAGTAAAAACTGGCGTTCCAATACGTCGATATTTTCCTGCGTAATGCCGGAATTTTTTAAGGCTATCGAATATCGGTATACATCGTAAGCAGTTATTATCATAGCTTATTCAGTTAAATTTTCCGTAGCTTCTTTTACGTCCTCTTTACCCTCTCCGGCGGCTAAGATTGTCAATCGCCAATCGAAGATTGAATTTTCCAAAATCTTGTTAATTACGCGCTCGATGGTTCGGCGATCATCTTCTAAATTAGCGTTTATTTCTGCCATCATGGTGGCTCTATTTTCCTGATTTATAACGCCGCTTTCCATCTTGTAAATGTACTCATATGGCAATTGTAAAGCTACACATATTTTCCTTGCCGTCCTATCGTCGATCTTATTTATTTCGTCGATAAATTTAGGCATATCAGCCACCTTTACGTAATTCTCTATCGGTTCATCGGTACCGATATTCAAATACTCCGTTTCTCCAGCCGCTTTCACACCTGTATTATAAAAGTCACTTCCGGTGCTTGCGATAGAATCGATGCCTCTTCCGTCTCCCTCACGTCCCCAAATCCGGTTGAGATTAGTCCATCCTAGTAAGGAGTTAGCCGTATCGGTCCCGGTAGCGCCTTGTTTCTTTTTGTATGTTTTACAGATATCCGCGTTACCGAGGTAACTCATTATCATCGTGTCCGATCCACCATCGGCCAGCAAGATCGGAACCATAGCATTGAAAATACAATCCGGGTAGTCCTGATCGTCAGCACTGTTGTAGAACAAAATTTGTCCCGGAAATTCCTCTCCGGTTCTTTCGGTCTCTTCTTTTATCTGATCTAAAACCCTAGTAGGATCGTAGGGGTAATATATTTGGCCTATTCTATTTTCTTCGTTCATTAAGGCGATCATGTACCGATCGCGGGTTTGGGTGTAGGTTTCTTCATCCCGGATAACATAACGGACGTTATCCAACGATAGACGCTTAAATTCGTTCACTTTGCCGTTTTCGTCGTAGCCTACCCACAGGGCAAAGGATTTGTCGAACATTACGTAATCTCTGCATATATTTTGCAGAAGATTTTCTACGGTGTTTGTATAAGAACTTTCGAAGGTAGTTCTTTGGACCTTTATTTCTTGCGGGACATTCCCGACTATTAAATTCACCTTCTTTCGAATAAGGCTTGTTGCAGTAGGAGCATATTTAACGAAAATGTTAAACAGATTCGGGTACATGTTATAACCTATCGAAAAATTCCCCCACTGTACTAAATTCTTTTCGAACGTGGCTTGTTCCTCTAGGTTATTCGGAGAAAAAGGGGTAAACTTCTGCAACCAAACAACACCCGCTATAATTCTGTCATATAGTTTCATCGATTTTTAGTTTATATCCGCCCGGGATGCAAGGCCCGGACGGATAGATCAAACAAATAGTTAGGCTCCCGGTGAAGTTGTGGGAGTGGTCGGAATACAAATGGCCGTTTGAATTTCGGCAAACAGTTTTGGAAGCGCTTCGGAGTCCGTAGAATCTTCTGCGTTCTTGATGTACTCAATTGTATATGCGGCCTTTTCCTGAGTAAAGGAGAGTTGAGTTTCTCCCTTAGCATCGTTGTTACCGGAATACATCATCTCGGCGATTTCGTCGGCTACCGGGAAGTAACCACGAGGACCACCGTAAACGTGCAAAATTTGGTTGTCGTAACTCAGTTTCAAGAAAACCCAAGACTTACTCTGCATAAACTGGGCGAACATGTCGTAGTACATGTCTGAACCAATTGGAATGCTGATAGTTGACTGCTGATAAGGCACACCGTTGGCCTCAATTGCATTGCCCACAGTAGGGTTGAAAATCAAAGCGTTACCCTTGAAATACAACGCTACGTCGGTCGGAAAACCTTCCGGGAAAAGAGTAGACAAAGTTTCCGGAGCGTTATACTGGTAACTTACCAGTGGTGATCCCTCTTCTGCTACCAACACTTTTTTAGGCGATTCGGAGGCACCATTATTCAGGTTCAACCAAACACCTTTTAACTGATTCCATACGGTTGAAGGAATGGCAATTAAGTCAAAGCCTTCCCCGTAAGAAAATAGGTCCTTCAAACACCAACCGTTGTGATCGATATCGTTAGGTCTACAAGTTTTTACTGCCATAATTCTAAATTTTTTAGGTTAATATTATCCCTGAGACGGTTTAGCGCCCGGCAAATAAACAAACACTTTATCCGGTTCACGGAACAGAATAGAGTGGTTCAACGAAGCAATCACATTGTATTTCAACTGGGCGGTTTCTACCTTGTTGATTGCAAACAATTCCCCGATCTGATATGGAAGATCGAAAAATCCGCGTGAACGGTTAGCTACGTCGACGGTTAATTCGTCGTTACGAGTGAAAGCACCTTCGATAACCAAGTAAAGGTTATTCATCAGGTTTGCAGGCACTTTATCGTAGAACACCCGTCCCCGGTCGATTCCTTCCTGATAGGTCGTGATGATGGTGTCTTTTGCCAGTCCATTTAACGGAAGGATAAGCATGTTACCAAATACGATCTTTTCAAACTCGAATTTGTTTCTTTCCTCTTCCGGAGTGGAAGCTTCTTTCACGTACTGGAAGTAGGTGGTTTGCAAACCTCCGGCATTCTGATATTGGTAAGCGGATGCTACACCATTTTTCATCACCAAAAAGTCCTGAGCGGATACCCAAGTAACTACGATCCGGGATGCGCTACCACCGGGAAGCATTTGAATGGGCAAGCTTGCGTTAATGGAAGACAGGATAGCCGAAATATTCGTACTTCCTTCTGCTGCGGTTTTGGTCGGGTCCCATTCAATTTTACCCTGCTGTTCGTATACGATGTTAGCTTCGGGCAACAATGCTGTAAACTGAGCAGGCAGGCCAGTAAAGAAGTTGGTTAACAACTGCTCACTCATTTTCCGGCCAATGGTATCTAAAACTTCGTAAATAGTAGCTTCGGTTAAACCGGATGCATCGGTTCTCATTTCGTTCGGAACGGTTACGATAGCACATTCCAAATCCAATTGAGAGAAGTATTTGTTTTTAGCCAACTCATACCCTACTGTTTCTACGGTAGTTGTAGAGCCGGACAACATTGCCGCAGTTAATGTGGTGCATTGCGGCTGACTGCCAATGGTTGCCTTTACACTAGTCACCAAACCAACGTTAGTATTGGTAACAATTACGGGGATTCCGGCCCCTAATACCACTTTGTAGATGGTATTGAAAAGCGGTTGGACTGGCTTGTCCATCATCGCCTTACTGATCTGATCTGCTGATATTGCCATAGTAATTTAAATTTAGAGTTTATTTTTCAATCATCGCACCTACAGCGCCCCGGCCGCAGTATTTTTGCGCTAAGTAATACTCGCGTTCTACCTTGCTGAATTTTGATCCGGACGTTCCACGGTTTACGGGAGCCTTAGTTACAACTTCGTGTTTGGTGATTTCTTCGGTTTCGTTTTTCTTATCCTCCGGCTTAGTTTCCTCTTCGGTTTCGTTTTTCTTTCCCTCTTCACCGCGACCGTGGATATAGGCAGTTGTACCAGTGGAATGCAACAAAAACTCGTCGTCTCCGTCATTCACTTTGTAGTCACCTTCGGGCAACATTTTTGCTTTTCCGTCTTTGTCGATCGGAATTACAAAGTGGTCTTTTTCTACATCTTTTCCCGGGTGGGCGATATACTTAATATCTTCCTGACCTTCTACAGTTACGGGAGTTTTCCGGAAGTGAGGCGCCATGCTTTTTGCCTCTTCCTCGGTCAATGCTTCACCTTCATTTTTTTTGTCTTCTTTTTCGTCCTCATTTTTTTTACCTTCTGGCTTGAGGGCTTCTTGAATGACATTCTTAACTTCCGCAAGAATCTCATTTTTCATGTTCGTAATTTTTTCGTCAATGTCCATACCGAAATCATTTTTGAATTGTTTATAATTTCTAGTTAATTTATATATCCCTGTTTTTCTGTTAGAAAACAAGTCCTTTAAAAAGCCGCGCTTCATGTTCATGGGGGCCGAAACAGGCTCCAATTCGGTAAGCAAACCGTACCCCTTGGCCAACAAAGCCGAAGTAATGTTTAATTCATCTTCCCCATAGAGGAATTTAATAACCTCTTCTTTTACACCTTTACTCCGGTAGTGATTTTCAATACCGTACGTAATATCCCAAATGCTAGAAGCAATATCATTAGCCTCTTTCGCGTTAATATCTCCGGCTTCGTCTACATTTACCGTTACCGGATGGATCAGGAAGCTAGCGCCTTCGGTGCATTCACGAATAACACAGGATAAAAACGGGATAATCGCTGAACTGTTACAGCGTCCCGTAACAATGCCTCGGGTTACAATTCCCTCGCTTGTTAAAGCATCGATACACTGCGCAATTACAAAAGCAGGCTCGATATACCCACCCTCCGAATCGAAATAGAAATCTACTTCATCTCCCGATCCAAAACCCATCCCAGCCAACTGTCCGGTTATCTCAACCGCTGTTTCCGGTTTTATTTCGTCTTTTATAAAAATTTGATGGATCATAATTAATTTTTTACTTGAATTAAAATTATAAATTTGGATACATTTTTATAACCAACATGAATAAAGTTTGTTCCATTTGATGCATAAATATAATGTGGATCAGTTCCTAATCCCGCTAGTTTTAAAATGCTCGCTAATACCCCTATTATATTTGAGGGGCTAATACGTAAACCTATATTTACCCCATCAGTAACATAACCAGCATTTCCTAATACTCCACCTTCCGATGTAGTAATTTCTTTATTCACAACATCTACTATTGCAGTCATAAATCTATAAACATTCCCTCTATATAGAGTTCCTTGAAGTTTGCTAAGGTTTATTGAAGACTCCGCAATTTTAGTAATGGTAACGGCTCCCACAGCTATTTTTTCCTCCGTAACTGCCTCGGAGCCTATTTTAGTTTTAGTGATGGCAAAATCGTTTATATTGTCGGAAGCTACGGCTTTGGGAGCTATTTTTAATGTCGTTACGGACCCGGTGGCTAATTTAGCGCTTGTAACATTCCCATCTATAATATTCCCTGTAGCTACACTATTGCTAGCCATTTTTTCATTTGTTACTTGCCCGTCTCCTATTTTTTGTGTAGTAACCGCTCCGTTACCTATTTTAGAAGTAAGAACTGAACCACTATAAAGTTTCCCCGCTGTAATGGCCTCTGTAGCTATTTTGTCTTCTGTTACTGCTTGATCAGCTATTTTAGCAGTTACAACTTTACCATCTCCAATCGATGGATTAGGGTAAGTACCCGTTAAATCCCCTCCAGCCGGACCTACCGCTCCCAAATTAGCTAGGTCATAAATTTCATTCAACACATTTACTAACAGGTCTTTCTTTTGGGTTTTTAAGTTCTTAATGTTGTTTCGGTAAAAATTGTTATTGTTGATATCGATTAGTTGTATATTCCCACCTACTAAATCGAATTTAATCATCCAAATCGATTCACGTTGCAAATACTGATCTGTATATTTGTCTTTTCCGATAAAATCCGAATTGTTCCAGTCTATTGTATTCCCTTGGGCTACATACATTATAACATAATACTCAGCACTACCTACCATTGCATTAAATGACTGACCACCAATCGATATATTCTGAGTATTAAATTTAATAGGAATTTTTTTTGAACTTACATTAACCACATCAGAATTTGATCCAATTATATACACGTTAACCGGGAGATAAGAGACAACCGTATCCCCATTTACAATTACATTTCTAGGCTCGATCATCGGCAGCTTGTAAGGCTCAGGAGTATAGCCATTAGGTAAAGGCATAGAATAACTTCCTGAAATAAATTGAGCCGCCGTTACCGTTCTCACCACGGGCACCGTATGTGTCACATTTAACTGACTTAAAAATAAACCTAATCCGCTTTCTTGCGAATATCTTACGGGTACCTTAATGTTATTTTGCGCGTCTACGCCGGATTGGTTAGGTGTTGCGTATAAATTAGCCATAATTCTAGTTTTTACAAAGTTACAAACTATATATAAATTATTTCATCATAGAAGCAGTTTTTTTTGCAGCTTCTATTTTTCCAACTAAAGATATTTCATTATCTGTTATAAATGTGTGTAATGGCCTGTTATTAATTTCCTGACCTATATAATATGCTAAGGTCTGATAATCAATTTCAAACGGCGTACTTGGGACGTCTCCAATCAGGGGGACGCCGGAATAACTTGCATTTACTGTAGAAATTTCCCTTAAAGCATCTAATACCCTAGGATCAGAGGACGCAAATTTATTCACTGCGAAAAGTTTTTCTCCTCCTTCTATTTCTGCGATCGGCGTACCTCCAACAGTAACCGGGATACCACCATTGGCATGAGATGCCCCGGTTGCAGTATATACACCTTCGCCTGTGGCAATCACACCACCTGTTGCATATTTTTGGGGTAAGCTTTCTACTTGCTGCGTCAGTTCATCGATGGCGTTTTGGAATGCATCGGCGCTAATCTGAACCCCGGCTACTTTTAGATTTGCCAATATGGAATTTAAGTCGGCTAACTCTTTATTCAGACCTGCCACTGTATTATTATATTCCTCTTCAATTATCGCTTTTTGCTTTTCAAAATTTTCCTCCCATGCGGTTTGTTCCTCGGCTAGGTATGCAGCTTTTTTGTCATGCAGTAATTCGGCCTGTTCAAGTTCTTTGTTATAGCCTTCGATTATCGCATCTTGTGCGGCTATCTGATCGTCGTAGGTTTGGTTTATTGCTTTTAGCTGTTCATCCAGTTCTTTGCTTAACTGCTTTTCTAAGGTCCAATTGTTGGCCTCCTCTTCCTGTAGCTGAGCGCCTAACTCTTTTATTTTGGCTAGAAGATCGTCGAAATTATTCATTTCGTAGGCTTTCAACGCCTCTTCCATAGAGTTTTCGCGCTGTTCCTGAAAAGCATCTTTAGCACTTTCAATCGCCTCCTCTTGGGCTGCCCGTTCCTCTTCCTTCGCTTTTAATTCCTCTTCCAAACGGGCTTGTTCTTCTTGGATTCTTTTTTGCTCTTCCTGTAGTGCTAATTGTTCCTCCCGGCTCAGGATTATACCATCGTTTAACTCCAGTTCAAGATCGGCATACTTTTGGGTGAGCTTAGCGGATTTTTCGTTTATAGCTAACTTTTCCTCTTCGATCTCCTTCACCCGGTTGGACATTTTTACCATTTCCTGAAAGCGTTCCAAGTCAGCCCCGGTTAACTCCGAAGCTGCTTTATTTGCACTACTCAGGTCGGATAATATTTCCTCCGTTGTGGCCTGATAATTTTCTGTCCATTCTTCGCGTAATTGCTCTAGGGCCTGCGTCCGGAAATCTGCTACTTCCTGCGCGGCGGCTAATTCCGCTTCCCGTTCCTGTTCGATCAGGGCTTTAGTAGCTTCTACCTGTTTCTTTTTCAGGTTAATAATTTCCTGCGTACTGGCTCCGTAACCGTGGGTTATCTGATCGATATAACTGGCGTGCTCTTCTGCGGAAATCTCCCCGGCTTCCAACATTTCATCCAAAATCTTCTTGTTGAAATTCAGGGTAGTTGTTTCCAGTTCTTCGTCGATTGCGGCCGATCTCTCTTTAAATTCGTTGATCTTTTCGTCATACTGCATGCGGTCTTTTAAATCCTCTAACCGGGCATCGGCTAGTTCTTTATAGGCGCTAATCATCGTCTGCAATTCCTGTGCACGCTGTTCCTTTTCGGTTTGGGTAGCGGTAAACTGGGCAAAATCCGATATCCCCATCTCCCGGAGGATTTCGTTATCCCGGACCTTTGCATTTTGGGCAGCCATCATTTGGGCCTCCTTAGCTTCCAATTTAGCCAACTCAGCTTTCCGGTAGGCTTCAAATTCTTTAGTAGCTATTTCCTCGGCCACATCATTCACGATTTGGTCCTGTGCGATTCCCCGGCCTTTGTTAGGAAGCTTGTACTTTTTACCATTTACCCACAATTTACGTCTTTTACGTTTAATCTGTAGGCTTGCTTTAGCTTTTTCAAAGAAATCGTCATAGGTCAGATAACCACCATCTTCAAACTCGGGGCCTTCTGATGTACCGCTAATCTCTTCGTTGGCTCCTTTTAACATAGCTAGCAACGTCCGGATTTGTTTATTTTTCATCGCCTTCTTGGAGATGATTAAAGCACCTTCCCCACCTTCAACTTCTGCTACTTCATGTCCTCCAATAGATACTGGAACCCCGCCTTCTTTGTGGCTTGGGCCTTGGATTTCCATAAAGGGAACAATACCACCTTTTTCATATTTTGGTTTTTCAGGTCCTTTTCGGGCAGATATCGCGGCGATCTGAGCGGCCCCCAAAGCTGATATCACCGGGACCACAACGATACCGGGCAAACCAGTTGATAAGGCGGCGGTTATTCCCAAAGCAATGTTAATCCCAGCTTTAGCAAGATCGGCCGCTTTTTCCATTCGGAATTGCTTCATTTCAATGGAATAAAGCTGATTTGCCTTCTGACGTTCGATCTCCTTTTCTTTATCTGCTTGTTCGTCTTGGGCTTTTATCTGCTCGATCCGGTAGCGGGCTTCGGTTATCTCTCCCTGCTGTAAACTTTTGTTTAGCGCTTCAAGGCGGTTGTTATAACGGCGTTCTGCCTGTTCTTGTTCGAAGGCGGCAAATTCTTCTATCGCTTCCTTTTGTCTTTGCAGACTGGTAGAAATTAAGGTCGTAGCCATGTCAATACCCTCGGAAACGGTTTGCAATGCTACTTCCGTTACTTGCTGCTTAAACTGGCTTAGGGATAATTGCCCATCTTTCAGCAATTTCTTAAAATCTAATACCTTCCCTACGCTTTTTACGATGCTTTTACTAGACTTCAAGAAAATATTAGCTGTGGAATCGCCTAATTCCTTCATTTGGTCGATGGCCTGTGCGATACGATCGGCGGTAAACTCGCTAGCATCTTCGACGTATATTTTCTCCCGTTCCCACAATTCCTCAATATTGGTCCCGTGGGCTTCTACTATTTGCGTAATGGAAGACAGGGCTTCCCGTTCATTCCGGATTTGTTCCGCTAATTTGGCCTTCTGTGCGATGTTTTCTTCGTTGTTGTACTGTACTGTTAACTCGTACAATTTTTGCCTAGATGCAACATAGGCCTCTTCCTGTTGCGTCCAGTATTCCAACTCAGCCTGACGGCGTTCCTCTTCCTGTTCCTGATTGTATTCTAATTGTTCGGTGTTGAATTGATCCAACTTTGCCTTCCGGACTTCGAGTAACTGGGTATATAGGTTAATTGCCTCTTCATCTCCCTTTTTCTGTGCGTCAATAATTTTCTGCTGAGCCGCCCGGACATTATTCACCAAGTTGTTGTAGGTGGCTATCGCTGTTTCGTTCGCAGCTTTTCGGATATCTTCGATCTCTTTGGCTCCGATCAACTGGGCCAACTCGATATCATCCTGTTCCTTTTGGGACAACTTAACATTAGCATCCGTGTATTTTTTTAACAGGTCTTGTTTGGCCTGTAGATTGGCTTCGTATGCAGCTAACGATCTTTGCGCTACTTCGATTTCTGCCTGCTCTGCCTTCTTGTTTTCTAGGTCTCTGATCTGTGCCCGGGTGGAAGCGATATTTTTTTCTCCGGCGATAACCTCCGTTAACAAGGTTTTGTAGGCATCTTGGTTAGATGTCTTAATTTTTACGATTTGGGCTAATATTTCTTTTTGTTGTTCGACTGCCTCCCGTTGTACTTGCACCATTGCGGCCCTTAGGTCAGCCTCTTTTTGTAAATCTTCCTGAGTAGATTTGCCAAGGGCATTCTTGGCCTTCTGTATTTCATACTCCCGGGTGGCTAAATCCACGCGGATTTGGGCATTTCGCTCTATTAATTTTTGGGCTTCCTGTAGCTGATCTATGGCTTTTAGCTGCTGCTCTATACTTTTTCCATCTCTTTCTTCGGCCTTGCTTCTTAGACTAGATATTTTTATTTCGTTTTCTGCTAGTTCTTGGGTAGTAGCCAATCTTTTCCGGACTAACTCGTTTTCCATATTAGCAATATCTAAGCCTTCCCGGGCCTTCTGCCGGGCCTGTTCGACCTTAGATGTTATCCCATCCCATACGTCTAGAGCGGTTTGCTTTAAGTCGTTAAAATCCTGCTTGATTTGGTTAAAGTATTCTTTGCTTTTTTCCCGGGATTCTTCGGAAAAAATACCCGCAATCGCGTGCCCCACTCCCATAGCACCGTTGTACAATACTTTAAACTGGAAGGTAAGAGGATCAAGGACATATCTTTTAAACTTCTTGTAGGCTTCTTGGGGTTCTTCGAAGATAGAAATTAGGTATTCTCCAAACTCAGCGAAGGTGTCTTTTAAGACCGTAACGATACCGTTTAGCGTTCCCAGTAGTTTATTATATTTTTCCTGCCCCTCGGCGCTAGATGTAAAGGCGGCTTTTAAGGCTTTGAAGGCGACAACAATACCCGTCAGGACTATTCCGATAGGAGTGGCAATAAAAGCTTTCGCGGCCGACAACAACTGCTTGAATCCACTTACAGCACCGGATAAGCCGGGGGATAATGCGCTCAAATTGCCCTCCAGTCCTTCGAATGCCGATGCGTAATTTCCCACATTCCGGCTAAATATTCCGACTGCTTGTTCAGCCTTATTTAATTCCTCGGTGGTGGCCTTTAGTTCATCGCGGACTTTCGCAAATTCGGGGCTGTTTTGGTTTAGACTTTTCCATTCGTTTTTAAGGCTAGACACTTTTAGCCGGAGGGCTTCTACCGATCCGGCTTCCGCTTCCATCTCTTTGGCCTGTTGGCGCTGATTCCTACGTAAGGTGTTAATAGTAGTAGAAACCTTCGCCAATTCTTGCGATAGTTTAGTATATTTTGGCGTACCGAGTTCTGTCTTATTTAACTGGTCTTGCAAATATTTTTGGGCGGATGATAAATTCTGCATACTAGTTTTTGCATTATCCATGCCTTTCGAAAGTTCAGCCATTACTTTCTTGTAATTAGCTGCAACATCCTCCGTATCTTTTATTTGCTTAGTAGTTTTGGCCTGCTGCTGAGACAGGCTATTTAATTCCTTTTCGTACTTCTTGGTAGCCGCTTCTAGGTCTACAATCTGTTTTTTAGTAGCCTCGAAAGCTTCACGGGCCTCCTTCCCGGATGCAGCAGTTAAGGTCTTGTTGAAATTTGAATAGGTCTTAGAAAGCTTGCTTAATTCCTTATCGCTGTCCTCTAAAACCTTCTGCAAAGTGCTTTGCTCAGACACCAACTTTTTTTGCGTATCGATTAGCTTTTCTAATTGCTGTTGTGTCTCTTCATAACCGCGCTGCGTAAATTCAAAAAGGGTTACTATCTTGCTTTCCGTTTCCATCTTATTTCAAATTTATAAAGGTACCTACAAATGTCTGATTTAATACATCATACTCACCGTCAATCAGCACCGCGTCACCATTATAGAAAAACAAATTACTTTGCTTCATTAAATTGTAATACTGGTAGTAGGACATTCGTAGGGTAGCCTTGAATACGTTCGGATTCTGTAGCTGATTACTGGATAAGAAAGTCAAAATGTTATTCCAGTATTTTTTTACTACGTTAGTCATCACCAAATTGTTAAACTGCATACCATTAACACCGTAAGGAGACCACGGATATAGTACATCGCCCATCGTTATTTTTATGTTTTTTACACTAAAAACGAAGTTTTTCTTCTCAACTGTTGCTCTATTTCCTTGTATATACAGATTTCGATTTAAGGAAGGATTAGTCGGGAATGAACTAACGTAAATTATAACATCATGCCATTCATGATCTTGGGGGAACGGTATCGTATTCTGATAAGTATTGGTTTGTAATACCCCATCAAAATACCATTTAGAGATTGTCCCCAAGAAATGTCCACCAAAATTTAGTAGGTCACCCGATTCATATTTTATTTTATAACTAAATACAAAATTTGGCTTCCCTTCATTTAGCCATATTTCGTAATTTAAGAAGATACCTGCATTATATAAATTATTAGCCTCCGCCTTATATTCGTAATTATTTACAGTTAATTTAATCCCGGATTGAGGCTGTATTAAAGAAGGCTTTATTATATTCACTCCGTTTGGATTATACATCCCGATCGCCGGATTTATATCACTCCATTCCAAATATTCTACTGAAACATCGTCTACTTTTTTGACCTTATATTTTAAAGCAGGCAAAGTCAAGGCGCTCCATGGGTTATTTAGTTCACAGTGTGAAAATATGCTTTCGAAATATATACCGTTGGCCGGAAGCTGAGGCAATTTTATTTTAAAATACTGCTGCCGCTTTACATCGTCTTTATACCGGATCAGGTTTAGTTTATTTAATCCCTCCGGGGTTCCGATCGTTTCGTATCCGTTCCATTGAATGTATCTATCGATTTCAACGAATTGTTGTTGTTTTCTCAATACCCTGTTGATTTCGTAGAAGCTAACCTTTTTAATCACATCGTCGGAATGCTGGGCGATTTGGAATAAGATTAATAATTCGCGGTATAATTCCAACGGCGTGATATTAGGGTAATTATCCACTACCGGATACATGAAATCAACCGGGGTGATATATTCGTCCTGATTGGTTTCGTAGATATTAAAAAGATTGTAGAACCTCCATTTTTCTATTTTTACCGATATCGGATAATTGTTTGGATTTTCCAAGAATACCGAAAGCGGGTTCAACCCCTCCTTGGTATTAATCGAATCCGTAACCTGATTAATTACACTATCCCCTAGAGACAAAACATTTAAAAGGAGATCAGGTTGCCCCTGTTCCTCGATGCCAAATACCACCGGATCGGGACATTCATATAAAGCTTTCAGTTTGAAACTTTGTAATCGATTAGGCTGACGTATTTGTACGGCGGTTATTTCCTCATCATTCATCGGAATAGGTGTACTACTTTTAGCGGTAGCCGGATCGTATAAACCTATTTCTTTATATTCCAAAGTGGCAGTATTTATGTTTGGCTCTAAAAATATAACAGGGCCATAACTAGTAATAGAACTTACGGTCGGTGTAAATTCTATCTCTATTTCTACATCATTCCATACACCCCCATCTAATAAAACACTCCCCCCAAAAACTCCTTCATCATAATCCGTTACGTAAAACCCGAAGCTTATTCCTCCGGCTTGACTTGGTTTAAATTTCCCTTTTAGTAGAAGGGTTTTATTTTTATTAGCGTTCAAAACCTCCAAAGCCTGAGAATCTGTAAAAACTCCGTATCTTGCCGCTATAGCATCTTCCTGCCCTAATCCTATCAATTCCGTTCTACTAACCGTAGCATTCATGATTACGTCGGTCAAATACATTTCTCCGACCAAACCCATCGATGGAGTCCCCGGATAATCTATAGCTTTTACTCCATTTTTCACTGAATTAAAAAGGCAATTGTCGGCACCTAAATTCATATACAGACGCTCTCCGGGCTGTATAATATACTCTGCGTTGTTTTCTCCCAAGACAAAACTAGCACATCGGTAGGGTTCTGTAGGAAGTAATCGTAAATTTTTGAATCCTTCCGGAAGCGAATCCCAGTCGGCATCCCATTTGTTTAGCTGAAAAATCTTTTTGAAGTAGTTTAAGATATTCAGAGAGGGCTTGCAGAAGTCGTTTATATTCGACTGAGAAAATTGAAGCTGACCAGTATTCGTGTCCATAGGGTTATAATATCCAAAAGACAACATATCTGTATCCAAACTGGCGTTAAACTCTTCCGGGACAATGTAGTTGTATTCTTCCAAATCGATCTTATCCAAATACAAAACATTGTCTCCCATGTAATCGACCATATCTTTAAAAGCAGACACGATCGAAACAGTTATAACCCGTTGCTGATTGTCGATAGAGTATTCTACCAAATTGCCATAAATCACAATCACGTCATTGTAAAGTAGTTGGCATTTTTTTTCTACTCCTTCTAAATTTTGGAATATTTGTAAATTCCCATCCAAGGGTAAATTAAATGTCTGCGTTATATAAAGGGGGCGCGCTTGTGCTCGATCTGTCGTTAATAAATTATACTCGTTCCGCTGAACCTGAATGTTAATCCCTTCGGCAGGCAAATACAGATGAATGTCACCGTTTATAATAATGTCTAGCTTTATTCTCATAACTCCTCTCCCGTATAGGTTACATTTAATTTATTGCTTTTATGTTGGCCGTAGTTGGTGTTCACGAACCCCTGAATTGTGCCTACTTTCGTTTTATCGGCTAGGATGGGGACAATAATATCCGCTTCAGTATTTTCATCTTCCAACAACACTTCATTGTAAGTGGCACCGGATCGGTATGCTACACCATAACCATTCTGATAAGTGTTCTTGGTTAAAATTTGATAGGATAAATGCGCTAATATCGTATCCATCCCACTACTTTTTATTTCGGCCGGAGTAGGATGATAGTAAAGATTATTCGGATTTCCCCAAGCGACCATGATATTTTGTATTATGGCGCCCTGTCCCTGTGTTTTCCCTAATTCACCCGCATAAATATAAACTCCAAAATGTACTGCATTCTCCGGGGGGGCAGGCATTGGTTGATTTCCGGTTATATTTTTGCCTACTTTTAGTGTTTGTACTCTTCCATCGATAGTCACACCATCGGCATCTGAATACAAACACCTTAAAGTAAATAATTCATAATTTTTCCCAGTACATTTTAATTCTCCTATAAACCATGATACCGTTGAATTTTGAATCTGAGCAATAGGTACACTTAATATTAACCTTGAGTTATAGGCATTTGTGCTAGATGCTACTATAATTTGTTGTTCGGAATTTGAGAGGGTTATGGCATTTTCAATGTTATTTTGTATGTAGGTTAAATCTAACTTTATCCCTCCATGTTTTTCAAATCCGGCGTTAAGAGGACGATATAAATCAAACTCGATATCGTGGAAGATGTCCCCGTTTTGGTAGCCGTACGAAACGGATTTCATGATGAAGGTTCGTTCTTCTAGTTCTGCTGAAATCTGTACAATCTCCTTGCTTTCGAAAATTCCGTTCTGTTTAAATATTGCGTCGATATCATACCCAAACAAGTGTTGCAAGGCATCGATATCTAATTGCTTCCATTGCAATTTTACTGTTTCAGTCTGCCGGGCTACGACGTTAGAAATATCGTACTGATTTCGAAGCGACACGATTTCATTATCAGTACTCGGTTTATACAATTTGCACAGCATTGTAGAATAACCGCCGTAGCTGTTGTTATACCTAAAATAAAAATCGCGTCTATTGTTTAAAGTATATTGCTCACAGGGTATAAAATATTCCTGCGATGCCTTTGGCGTTTCGGTATTTCTTCCGATATAAAATTCATCAGTAAATTGCTCAGTAAATTCTTTTTCATCCCTATTCGCACAGGTAACGATTACGCCGATTGTATCGGGTTTAACACTTATAATTGTAGAGCATAGCTGAGATATGTCGCAAATATTTATGGTATTCAATCCCTCTATCAATTCTATATCTTCATGATATATATTAGATATCTTCCCATCTATATACAAATTAAATTGCATTCTTCCTAATATTTGCGCGGTATCGTATCCGATATCCTGTAAAATAAAATTTACCCAAAAGGGCATGACCATATTAGAATCGTAGTAAATCCGACCCTGAGTGTTCGGTAAAAGTTTACCTAAATCGAACGGGTTATATAGTACATAGTTTAGGTAATTTCCCCCTATCATGTAGCCATTTATAAAGTTCAGGGTAGAACTTGTAATCGTGGAAGTGTTCCCGAAATAGTCTTTTTCAGTAGCAACGATGTAAATCGATTTACAGCCTTCTACCTCCATTATCCCCCTGACTATTTCGGACACATTTAAAACCGATAATCCGTTCGCCTGTTGTGGCTGATTAGTAGTTAGCAAAAGTTTACCTACTCGTTCATCGCCGACCAATGTCGCATCGTATATATCATACTGAATATTATTCAGGTATTTATATACGATCTGAGCCTGACTATTTTCGAAATACTTATCTCCAAAAAATGCGGCGGCGTTATTATCTATATTTTTTAAATAAAATTGTGTCTTCCCATCATTGTAGATAATGTTGTAAATTCGGTATAAAGCTGAGTAATTATACCCATCATCAACCGGATCAAACAGATACACATTAAAATTATCGGCCCCTACTTCATTCTGCACTTGCAAAAGCTGTGTCGTATAATCGCCTTCGACCTGAATAAAGATGTCGCCTGTTCCATTATTCCCGATCTTGTTAACCGGGATTTGTACGGATTCAAACACAACCGAAATATTATTTAAAGTTGCTACGGTTCTATAAACAAATTCTTTAGTCGAACCGTCTGAATCGATGTATTTTTTTCTGAATATAGGGGTCTGATAAATTTTTAACATGGCCTTCCAATCAAATAGGATTGAACATAATTTACACTTACATAGCTAGTATATTGTTGCAATACGGAATTATCATCGCTCCATTTTTGGAAGTCAGAACTACCCAGCACAATATTAGAAATATATCGGCGCTGCGTCCTCCAAAACATTTCCAAAAGCTGTACCGTGTGGGTCCGGGCAATTGCTTGTGCTTTAGGGGTGTCGTATGCACCGAAGTGGATCACAGAAAAAGAAGTCGTAAGATGGGGATTCGTGGTGTTGATCTCCGACCGATCGGACATGGGGAAAATAACAAAATAACCTTCATCTCTTTGGATAAAAGGTTTTATTTGGTTTGTTATTACTTCGTAGGCTATTTCCGCATTAGCACAGTAAAATAGAGAGTGTACACCCTCTATTCCACCAATGCCATACTGAGCCCATAAATACCCTTCTTTTGCCGCTTTAACCTGCGGTAAGAAGATCGCTACTATGTTATTCAAATCCGTATCCGTCATATGCTTTACAAAATTCGGGATCGATAATAAAGTCGTATTTAAATTCTTTAGCAGCAATAATCTTTACTGTCCGATCCTGCCAACTTTTTTTAAATGCTTCTATCTTCACATCGTCTCCCTCTAATTTATCAATCAAAGACTTGTATAAATATTGTTCGACATTAAATTTAGCGGTTTCAATGTCTGTCCCTTCAACCAAATAGTCTTCCCCCGCAGTCAATTTATCTGCAACAAACATATCCAAAGTTAAGAGATATTTTTTTAATCCAATCTCTTCACCATCATTTTCTTCAAATTCTTTTTCGTTTGCCTCTTCCTGTGCTAAATCTTCCGGCCTTTTAATCGTAGATTTAATTATCGTCATGGCTTTCATAATTTTAGCACTTTCAATACCGAAGTTATCCTTAGAATTTAGTTCTAACCAATCGACAACAGCCGCTAATGCTCCCCTTATCGAATCTCCATAGGCAATTATTTTCTTCTTAGTTTTACCAATGGTTATTGTAAAATATATAGGATGCTTATAATTTGCAGCTAACTCCGAAGCGGTTCGGCATTGATTAGAGTAAGGAATACTCTCTATGTCACCCGCCGACAAATAAAAATTAATTTCCGACAAGACGTCCGGTGTGATTTCGGTTCCTCTTTCAAAAAGGATTTCCCTTCTTTCAACTGTTACCACCTCATCCGATTCAGGGTCGACAAAATCTTCTGTCCATTTTTTGCATACCCTTTCAGCAATATATTTTCCTTTTAATTCGTTTAAATCGGAAGTCGTGTTTTTCTGTTCTGTGAATCTATTTTCCATTGTTTATCAACTGTTTATGGTTATTCAACATTAATTCTTGCATCGTCTGTATAGCCACTTCCCGAGCGGGGGTTGTATCGATAGGGGCTTTTAATTTCCGGTAAACATCATTTCCGTATAATTTCAGCTTCCGGGCAATAAGAAAAGAAATACTCTTAGCTGCTTTTTCATCGACCCCTAATTTATCCTGTGCCCACTTCATTAAGGCCGTCCGGTTATTACTTTTCTGCTCATAGCCCCAAGGGGGATATTTCCCGGGACGACGGCCATAGATCAAGGTGGCCACAGCAATAGATGCCTCAACCGAATGTTTATTTCGTCGTATGCTGTCATAGACGGCTCCCCTAGGAACATACCCCTGCGCAACATAACTGTTCTTAAAAGTTATTACTGCATTCTCAGTTACTATGTCTAAGATGTCGTCGATATTCATCTTTTCCTTTTTTTAGCTTTTTTGGCTATATTTTCCTGTTCTTTTGCCATCCATCGGGCGGAATATTCAGAAGCGAAGTCGGCCACCATAGCGGCTATCGCTTCATCATATTGCAGAAGAATAGCTTTGTCTTTATCAGGAATGTATTTACAAAGAAATTTAATCGTCTGCCAACGGTCATACGTCGACCGGACCTGAGTAGAAAGGCTGTCGATTGCAGTTTTAAAGTAGCCTTCGCTCTTTTTTGCTCCTTCTGTCTTCGTCGGTAAGTTTTTAAAAACTGTTTCATGGAAAGTCCGGAGTTCGTAGATAAGTCTTTTTTCCAACTTAAAAAAAAAGCATAAACTGAATACACATCCTCGAACGGACATTCTTCTAAGGCTTCCGACACAGCCAAAGCAACCCGGCTGATATCCCATTTAATGTCAAACATTCGTTGAATCAACGGCGCGTACATGGCCGCAACGAATATTGTAATTCGATCAAATTCATCCGGGTTAAATTCCGACAACAGGATTTCGGTATGAACGTTCAGGTCTATATCAAAAAAACGGGACAATATAACCGCGTGCTCAACTCCTTCGATCTTCACGTTAAATTGCAGCTTAACATCGTCGATGTTTTTAGGAGATTGCATATTGCGGCAATACTCCAAAAATAACTCGTTCATTTGATGAATTTCCGAAAGCGTTAATTGTTCTTTGCGTTCTGCTCCGAATACCGATAATAATACTTTTTCGATCTGAATTTCGTTTTCTCCGGCGCGGATCAACTCTATTCCTGTTTTCGTGGTTAATTTCATGTCTTCTGTTTTTAATGTTACAAATATAATTTTTATTCTACAAATCGACAATCATTCTTTTAATAATCTCCTTGTACTTGTTCATCGTTTCGTTTAAAGCAATGTTTAATCTGTTTATATGTTCAACAATATCTTCTAAAGCTGCAACACGATCAACATCCATCAGCATTTTATTTGTTTGTACGTCTATCTCTTCCGATAGGTTACGTAATTTTTCTTCGATTTCTTTTAATGTTAGAAATCTTTTTATCGTTAGTTCATCCATAGTTATAAAATCGATTCTATAAATTCAACGTTGTGCACATCTTCTAAAATAATTCAAGTTGTGTATGTTTCTGTGGTTTACCGAGAATGAAATCATGTATAAAATTTCGTGCGTAATCGGGTGAAATCATGGAGCGTTCTTCTGAACAAATACCAGCTTCTTTACCTTTCTTGCAATTGTTAACAATCTTAGTTTCTTTCTGCTTTTGGAAACTTTTTCCGCTTGTCGGCTCACAGTTGAAGAACCAATAGGCTGTCGGCTTCATGAAATAATCGCCACGCCTCCGTCTATCTTTGTCAATAATAGTTGGAGCCTGCACGAAATTTGCTTTGAGGAACGTCTGTTCTGCCCAGGGATTTTCCATAATCATTGGAATACCCCTCATAATTGACACGGAAACCATCTTTACCGCAAGCGAGAAGAATTTTTCTCTGTTTGCACTCCTTTTCAATATTTCATCCGTTTTCTGCTTTTGTGACATCCTGCAATAATTTATGCATCCGAAACTAAATGCCATTTGACTTAATGCAGAAAAGTAAATGCACGGGAAGAAAGCCATTATCAAATCGTCTTTCGTAATACTATCAAACACGCTTCCTTTACCGTCATACGCTTTTTCAATCTCCGCAAACAAGTCTATTTGATAGTCTGTTTCTCCAAAATTATTTTGAATGTCGTAGTCGAAGGCTTCATATCCAAGTTTCCTAAACTCGTCACGAAAAGTAGCCGATTGCTCAAAGAATAGATGAACTTTACCTTTTATTTCCATTACACTATAATATCTAATGTTTTTCCTTTAGAACTAGGAGAATTATGCCGTTTCATATCCTTAAAATGAATATATATAGGCAATTGTTTATTAATCCATTTTGCTAACATATCAATGCAGTAGTTTAAATTCATACACGAATACCCAAGGATTATCTTTCCAAGTGCCTTTACCATTTCCGCCCGTATGATCGATCAGATAGGCGAAAGCATCTTGGGCAAACCGAAACTCTATGGGGGTTATCTTACCTTTTCTATATATAGCGAACTGAAAAAACTTAAGCATTGAACATGTGTATACTACCCCTTCTTTCAAACAATCTTCTAGGTCGATATCTTGTAGCCTTTCTACTCGGATGTTGGTTATTTTTATGCGATGGGGCATCAATTCGGGCCGGACAAACATTTTATTTTTATTCCCTGCTTGTTCAAATCCCATTGCACAACATCTAAAATCTTCGTACAAATCCCAATCGGAGCCATCCTTCATCATTTCGTTGAAGATATTGTTATAGCTTTGGGCAATGGCCACCTCTTCGCCTACTTTGTATTTGCAATATTTTGAATCCCGGATATCGATAAATTCACCATTGGCATTTTCATAAACCAAGGTGTCGCCTCGTCGATCCCAGTTTAATGTAAAGAAATCTTCCGGAATTATTCTTCTTGTTACTGTCTTCCTGCCTTTAACTACAGCTTGTGTTAAGTTATATAAATCATCGAACATTATCTTTTGCATAGATGTTAAATTTTAATTAATTACATTTTCATGGGATTCTTCAAGAAGCAGATATTTGTCTATGTACTTTATAGACCTCTCTATTTGTGCTATAAGTGTATTCTTTAACAATGCAAATTTCTCCGGACTAAGGTCGGATACAAATTCTTCTAGGCTTACAAAATCATCTCTTAAGGATTTTATTTCTTCTATTTTATCCATGTTGTAAATTTTAAATTTTCAATTCTAAGTATGTTTGCGGCCATGATAAATTGCTGTTCATTCACTAAGAAATCAAAGAAAAAACGGTAGATATTTCGTTTGGCATCTATAACAAAGCACCTCCATAGCCGCGATCCCTCTTCCGGACCGAATAAAAACTTAAAAGTGTTTTCGTTACTCCAATTTCCGAAAGCATCTAGTTTAGCGATAGGAGCATAAAAAGCCTGACAATCTTTTATCAGGCTTTCATCATCACAAATTTCATCTATCGATATCGGGGTCATCGGTTGTATTTAATAAATGTTCGTTGCCTTCGTATGGAATTATTTTTTTGTATATCTTTCCTACACATGTATAAGGATGAAAAGGTTGGCTACTATCATAACATCCAAATAAATCACACTTCCATACTTCCGTATTTTTATCACGACCAAGAATTTTCTGATATGGTTTAAATTCCGGTTCAACGGGAGTATTTAAAATATCCTCTACCGTGATTTCTCGATGGGTAGATTTCTTAAAATCCTCCATACTAGTCAAATATGTTATTATCATGTTACCGGCATTATCTTTCCCCATAAATAAAAATGGAGCTTCTGTATGTTTAACTTTTTTCTTGTTTTCAAACCACGAGAAACCTAATCTAAATAATTTCTCTTGGATTTCGGCACTCCGGCCGTCAACATACACTTTGGTATTTATTAAATCTTCTCTTTTCATGTTCTGTTTTTTTATTTGTTATTACATGGGCAGTCCGGATCGTGAACTACCCCTTTAAAATTTAACTATTATTTCTTTACGTTGGTCTAGATATTGGCCTAATTCGTTAATATCCATTTTAAACGGATTACGCTTGGTGTAGAAATAAAACTTATCATTTGTCGCCCGGGATCTTATTGCCCGCTTGGCAGCCTGCATAAATGTCCTGACGTTTTTATACTCTTTTTGAGTATATACGATAAACACCTTCCCATCTAAGGAATTTACTAACTCAACGATTGTAACTAGATTTTTCATGACTTCAATGTTTTTATTGTTTCAACACTACAAATGTAAGCACTATTTTTTTAATTAACCAAACGTTTTGAGGTTTTTTTTCAAAAAAAATCATGGTTTTATATTCTGCAATGTCTGCTCTATGAATTTATAGATAGGATCGTAGATTAGGGTTCTACGGTTTTTATCAAATACCTCCTCCAGTATATACCGCATTCCGTAAAGGGTAGCATCCAAAAGGTGGTCATCGCCGTCCGGCAGTCGCTCGCCTTCGAGGTAGTAGTATTTCCTTATTTCGTTCAGGAAAAATTTAGATTGCGGGTCGACGATTATTTTTAATTTCTTAGCTGCTTTAACCGACAATTCCTTCGGGCCGCTTTTATTGGCTCCTAACACTTCTACTACTTTTGTCCGTTTTGGGACAACTGCGCCTTCCTTAGTGGTTTCGTAGTTGAAATGTATGTCGATGTCTTTTATCAGGTCGGTACGGGCTGAATCGACGATTATAAAGGGGGTGAGATGGAAACGTGTTACTTGCCCCCGGGTCGCATAGGGAAGCAAGGCCAAAAGCTGGGATAAATAGCGCTGATGTTGTTCGATTATTTTTTCCACTAAATCGAAATACTTATCGTTTCCCATTCCCCGATCGTAACATAGTTCACGAACATTTATCTGATGGTTGCCACCGAAGCCGATTTGCACGGCACCAGTCGGCGATGAAAAGCCGGGATCAATCGCGTATATATTAAACATCCTCATGGGAAAGTCTGAAATTTCATATTGATAGATTTGGTTATAATCGATTTCGTCCGAGGCAACACCGAAGTAAAACCGGGTCGCGTTTCCCCCACTTTTTAGGATTTCCAAATAGGTTTCATCCTGCAATACGTTATCCCATGCCTCGATACGCAAACAGGTAGATTTTTTTTTCTGAACCTCCGGGAGAGGCTCTAAGGTTATAGGATGCACACGTTTATTAAAATACTGGTAACTCCATGCGCGAGGGTCCGGATTTTCGGTAAGAAGCAATAACGGTGGACATCCCACGGCGGATCGGCATCTTGTTTCGAAAAATTCGTACCAGTCGTATTTTAGGGTAGTAGCTTCGTCCACATAAATGGTTTCTCCCTCCATACCCAAAAGATCAGAATCGGTTTCGTTTTTTGGACTTGACGATTTAACGGCCCGGAGATAAATTTTACTACCGTTCCGCAGGGTTAATGTACTTTTCGAATCGTCGTAGTAATATAGGCCCGTCATCCGGCGCTTATACTTGCTTTCCGGTACATTATTCTGCCGGAGTAGTTTTAATACACTCTTTTCAAAACTCGACCGGATAACTTTTAAATCCGTCTTGATTAAAAAATGTTCGCTGTCCTCATATTGCAAAGCCCGCATTAAAGCGATTATGTGGGAAATATATGTTTTCCCGGAACCGCTTCCCCCTTGAATTAACAAAGTCCGGTATACGCCGGACAATGCTACCTCAAAAGCTTTTCGCTGATTATCAGATGTAAAATTTAATGCAAGCTTCACAGTATTAATTTCTTGATAACTCAATATCCGGGGATACGGTTTCTATGAATTTTTCATCCCACCGATAAACAATTGCATCATCATATACGTTACACGTGGTTTCAATGCTGCATTTTACAGTAGACTGCCCGTAAGCCTCTATTACGACCGATCCATAACCTATTACAGTCGACAATTCGAACGCGTACACGCTCGACCATCCGTGCGCTTTCACGATGGCAGAGTCTATCGCTATTACGACACCCCTTCTACAGCACCACCAAAAATTATCTTTTATCACATCGCATAAATTCTCGAATCTTTCAGTGTTATACGCATCCCGGTAAGACAGAATGCATGCCTTTGCTTCATGAGCGGCCTCCAAAACCCTTGCTTTAAATTCTTTAAATCTTTGTTCTTTTTCTTCCATGACTTCTATTTTTATTGTTCAACGATGCAAATATAGATATTGTTTTTTTGAATGAAACAAGCGTTTTGAGGTTTTTTTTTAAATTTTGGCGTATTCTTTTTTTGCATCGAAGCAGGGACAATCTTTTATAAATTCATCCGGCGTTATAATACCGTCTCCGTTAACATCCGGTGAAAAGTCACGATGCCCCTGAATAATAGCGTCAGGGTATTCTCCTCTAAGGATAGTAAGCAAATCTATTAAGGTTTGCTTCTGTGCCTCCGTACGGGTATCTTTAGGCTTTCCATTTTCGTCTAGGCCACCAATATAGCATACACCAAGGGAAACGCTGTTATACCCTTGTACATGCGCTCCAACTTCATCCAGTTTTCTCCCCTGCTCGATAATGCCGTCTAGCGTTATAACGTAATGATAGCCGATCTTTTTAAATCCCCGTTCCCGGTGCCATTTATCTATATCGGCTGCGTGATAATCTTTGCCTTCTTTGGTGGCGCTACAATGTATTGCAATATACTTTACTTCCATATCATTGCATTTTACTCAGTTCTTCGACGACTATTTTTTTTATTTTACCCCGGGCGTTCCACTGCGGCAGTTCTCCGGGGCAAAATACAATCAGTATACATTTCGTTATTTCGTCAGCATTCCGGCCGTGAGAATGTTCTTCCCGGATTATCTGTTTTATCCGCTCCAAAACCTTCGGTGTCATTTTTCAACTTCTGATTTATTTTGTCGGCCGATTTAATGGCCATTTCTTCAATCATATCCTCAATCACCTTTAACCGGAGAGAGGTAAACTTTTGTTCCGGGTAGCCATCGATAAAGATATTAATTTCTCCCCATCCTCCGCGTACCGCTTCCCAAATTTTTTGCTTTAATGTTACTGGGTTGATTTCTTTATCGAATCTAACCACTAAGCTGTGTAAGTTCTTTTTCTTCATTTTTCCAATATTGTACTATTCGCAGGGTTTATTTTTGTCTCACCCCGGGAATTTTTGAGACAAACTAGGCATTTTCATCCAATCTTGTAAGCTTTCGGAATCCATTTTCGTCCGGTTCTCCTATTACGATTTTATCCTTTGGCTCGAAATTTAGATAGATCGGATTAAATTTACCTAGGTAAAAACTACTTCCACTCCGATTCAATTTGAAAAAATCATCGTGAAATTTAGAGTGTACCTTGATGTACAGGTTATTTTCTTCATCTTTTGCTATTTCTAGCCAACTACCTCCCTGTTCTAGAGCACTAGTGGCTAGCGAATTGAAGATTACTTTATAGTCCACTTTCGTAATCAACATCCGGCGCTCGTGAAAATCACTGGCTTTAATTCGATTCAATTTCATCTTGTTTGTCTTTAGTTAATACTCGCATTGTTACTTCCAACTTCTGCATGTCTTCGATCTCTTCACCTTCGCTATTTACGTTGCGCTTCCAGTTCTCCGGATCACGATTAGTAAGAGCAAAGATTATAGCTGTTGTATCTCCCGGTACATGCTTCTTGGTTTCAACCCGTTCTTTCACAACTGGCTCTCCTTTTTCATTCAGCTTTTTGTCGTAGGTGATTTTGGTTTCCAATACATCGTAACCCCGTATTCTCTTTAGCAGGGATCGCTTTGCCTCCATCAGAATGATTTCATTTCGTTCTTCGTCAGCCTTTTTAATCAAGTCCAAAAAGTCCAATTTTGTCTTTTTCCATCCAAAAAAAGTCGATCGGGAAATCCCGACCAACTGACATATCTCATCCACCGTATAGGTGTCTGAACGAATAAGTTCGTATATTTCATTTCGTATTTTTTGCGTGTACTTCATAAGGATTTTTGGTTAGACTATTATTAAGTAGATCGCTTTGGTTAAATGGACTAGACCTTCCTCTATTTGTCTTATTTCTGCCCTTAATCGATCATTTTCGCTACTTTCTGATGAATTTAAGCCGTTTTCCTGATGCAGTTGATATTGAATGTTACTCTTTATTTCTTGTATCCGATAAAGTGATTCCTTCAAATTCCTGACCTGCTTTCCTAGCTTTAGCTTGCAATTATTGTCCATATGCTTTCACTTTACACCTGACTACAGGTGTCCTCATATTTACGGATAGCCCGTAGGAAGATGTTCGCTTCCTCGATCGCTTCGTCGGCAAGCTTTTCCTTATCTACGATCAGGGATTTCTTAAACCCATTCGAATAAGCTTCTAACTTCGAAATGTACAGCTTACTAGCTAAAGTGTTAAATTCATTCTCTTTCATGATTCTGTCTTTTTTTATTTTAGTTCATAACTGAAATATGCTTCGATTTTGCCGGAGATGTATTCGAATCTCCATCCTAAATTGATCATGCGCTGCGCAATGGCTTTCCTCAATCCCCTTTCACATAAGGTGGGGATATCTACCAAATATACTAATACGTCTCCCTCATACCCGATTAGAGGCGATCCCTCACAGGGATTCAGCTTGGCCAATTCATTCAGGCCGTAGGTTAAGCCATCAGCCGGAGATACATACCGTCTTTTCGGACGAAGCTGCATAATTTGCGCGTAACTATATTTAGGTTCTGCATCGCGGTTACGACGGATAATATCGGCTTTACCACCTAAGAGGACGTTCCGAATATAGATCGTCGACGTCTCACGCTCCCCTAACTCGTTTTTGGGCAAGAAGTAAATTTGACGCATGGTGGTGCCTACCTCTTCCGGGGTAAAGTTGGCAAAGATGCCTAGATAACTGGTGAAGTAATAACGCTCCCCAGTCTTTTTAAATTCTATCTCTAAAATGTTTTTGATCATGACTTAATTATAATCCTATTCTTATTTCAACCTTACAAATATACGAATCATTCTGTAATATTCCAAAAATATATGCAGTTATTTAGAAGTAAATTTTGAGTATATTCCACTTTGGGGCGGGTATTTTTTCGTACTTTTTCCCTTGCGCGGACAGCGTTGCCAGTAATGAAACATCGGCTGTAATACCTTTGGGATAATATATACGGCAATCGTACACATTCATATAACCCAGTACGCGATTTGGAGATATCCCCTTACGCATGCATGCGCCCCGGAGATCAGTTATTATTTCCTGTACTATTTCTTTTGTTCCCATTTTGTTTTAAATTAATGTAGTTTTTCTTTACTTGTTCATATAGATGTTGTTGTTTTTTGGTAAAAGGCATAAAAGAATGATTGAGCCACCGACAGATATAATAGCATTTATCAGTAGAATAATCTTGCTTATCGGCTGTAATTATCCAATCAGTACTCAAATCTCCTTTCTCCCGATTTAGAATAAAAGCGTCTATTAATTTGGGGTATTTTAATAGATAATAGTAATTACTATTAAAATTAGCTTTAGGGCACACAATACAGCCCACACGGTTCATATACTTATATTCAGGATTAATTGGAAGTTTGTGCATGTAAATGTACTCCCATACATCCGCGTCTGTCCAATCGACAATTGGTTTTAACTGAATGACGCTTTGGGTTCCCACTGACTGGCAATTCTCTTTAAAATACTCATCGATCAGGGGTTTATTTTGTTTGGCTAAAGTTTTATTTTTAATTTCAAACACTGTTCTTTTCCTCCTTTTTATACTTTCTGCTTTTCTAACTCCGACAATGCTACATTTGTCTACATATTTAGGGTTATGTTTATAATCTTCACAACAATAAGCTATTGTCACAGTTGGTAATAATCCCCCGTGGCCTTTCCAAATATTAGCCATAAATCCGTATGGATAATCCCGTCTTTTTATAACTTCCGGGTAGTTTTCACGAATAAATTTTAAGGTTGTTGGACTTTCTAATGACTGATTGAAATAAGCTTTAAACTCCACTCCCGATCGTTTGCAAAGATCATATACTACCTGACTATCTTTCCCGCCTGAGAATCCCACACACATATCAAATCCCATTGTTTTTGCAATCTTATAAAATCGCTTAATCCTATCAATCGCCTCCTCTTCCAATTCTCCCAAAAACATATTTTTCATTTCATTATTTTTCATGTCTTTTAAATTTTACACATTCTATTTTTCGGGTTAAACAATTTTCTATAGGCACCACGGCTCGATCACACACAATGCGATTAAACCATGTTAGTTCTTTACAGTGCTCACACTGTAGGCAATCAGACGGTTTTTTCTTAGGTAGCTTATCAGGGAGGCGTTTTCTCATGTCCAACTGAATTTACTAATAATTCTTGCTCCTAATTCACTATGAACATCAACAAACAACTTTTTCAGTTTAAGGATGGTAAAACCCGGTAAGGCTCTTCGGGCCCACATCCATTCGTCCTCTATCTTTTCAATCAGAGAAAAATCGTTCGATTCCGGATGGATCAGGATTCGATAATTATCTTTTCCCCATACATTTTTTTCCCATTCTCCACTTTTATCTACCTCTTCAAATCCATTTCGATTCAACCATTCTTTCAACTCTTCTATTTCCATATTCAAAATTGCTTAATTAATCATGTATTCCAAATTCACAATCTCCCCATTGATCATCGTCTGCGCCATCATAGTTAAATGGATATTTAGGGATATTCCATTCCACTCTTCGCCTATTATTGATAGCAACACGGATAGGATTATATCCGGGCTTAGATTTTTCTCTTTTCTTCGCAGCGCAAATCTTACTACAACAACGTCCCTAACCACGTTTTAGGTTTCTTGGGTCGGCAATATATTCTTTTCCACAATTATCACATTTCCGTAATATACCGTTTTTTATCTTTCCCATATTAAAATTCATCCAATTGTTTAATTAAATTCTTTATTCCTCTACCTGCTTTTAATCCTTTGCCCTGAAACCATCCTCTATAAGGGAAATATTTTATTACATGCCCATTCAGAATAAAATTTACCTCCTTATCTCCCCACAACTACCGGAGTGTAACCTTTATTAGCCAACATGCGGACTGCCAAATCGACCCGGTAACTATTCTTGCGGGCTTTCATTTCTTCAAAATCTTCCATCAGTAATTAGTTAACATATGCATAAAATCGCTTTCACTCACATTTTTCAGAAACACATCGAATAGAACATTTTTTACGCTCTTATACAGATCAATAAATTCCTCTTCGCTCATGCTTTCGAAGCTTATACTTTTAGCCTGCTCGACAAATTCTTTACGGCTAATTACGTACACAGGCTCCGATATCCCGGCGGCGATCTGAACTGTCTTGCGGAATTGAGTAAAGTTATTGCGGAAATGATTTTGTACTGCCTCACTTTGCAAATCCCATGCACACCGGAGCATTGCAAAATATTTCCGGTGAAACGCCAAATTCCGGGTTAACTTTATCTTGGCGGTGTAGGTTTCCCCTAACTTCAACTTTAACTTTTCGTCGTAATCTTCATCATATACGGGGATTAGCCCGTATATGGTGTTATGCAGCTTGAGGTCCATAAGCTTCTAATATTAATCCTTGTATCTGTTCTAAATCTTCGATTGTAGGCGTATCTTCAAATTGATACTTTATCACCTGTGATTTAGGTGTTCCTACAGTGATTTCCTTGAATCCTTCGTTTATTACGATGGTACATCCGTAATAATACATTAGCCAAATACCGTTACCTATTCGTTTCATGGAGATAAAATTTATGGTTTTTGTCCTGATAAATAATTGCGCCTTTAAATTCTTTCTGAGTGATGATGTGATTATCATTCAACCCTACTACTACTACTAGATCGTTTACTATAGCGGTAGTATTATCGTACATCTTGGCCATACAACCGCCACTCAATTCTAGCCTAGCATCGTCAAATGCAATAACATATGCCCCTCGGTAAGCATCTACCTCTGCATTATCACTAGCTTCTATGTTTTCATACCTGTATGCGTGTACAATGGTGTTATCCCGGGCGATGATGTGCGAATAACTGTCCGACACAATATAGGCTTCATCTTTAGCATAGACCGTCACATTTCCACCGACTTTCACACTATTACGACCGTCCACCATCAAACATCCCGAATTTACATTCTTATTATAGTTAATAGCGTATTGGCCCAAGATATCTCCATATACTTCAAACAATTCTTTGTCAAATATGTTATTACAACACCAAATAAAGTTGTTGCGAATAACTTCGCACAATCCCGCAAAATCTGTTTTCTTCCAAAACCGTATATATTGCTCAGCGCATGCTCCATGTAAGATTGCCCTTCGTCGTATTTCATTTTTAAATTCCTCAAAATTTTTCATGATTCTATTTTTTTGTTTTAAACTTTATTGCCTCTTTAATGGTACAATGGCGATTTCTTCATACCAAAGTCGGCCTTCCCCTATTTCTAAGAATAATTTACCTTTCCTTAACCAAATCTGTCCGGCCTTCCCCGTGATGGGGATGGCTCCCGGGGTAATAGGATTAGGGACATAATTTAGGCGATACCCTAGCTTGCCTAACACCTCTCCCTTTTTATAGTAGGGAAGCCCGGTCATAGCCTCTAATAAGGTGCTGACTTCTTGTTTTTGGGCAGAAGTCAACATTTTTTTACTAACCTTAAACATGGGATGGAGTAAAATATTTTAACCCTAACTGCTCGCGAACCATGCTCCAAAATAAGTAATTATCAACATGGCCCTGCCGGATAAGATTGCAATTTAGTATAATTTGTACCCGCACATAATGAATATATTCCGGGTCCTTCTCATTCCTCAAGATGTTTTTTAAATATGCCATGTGCCACCTTAAACGATCTATCTCGGACAACTTATTGTATTCTTCATCGGTTAAACTTAACAACTCTTCGGCTGTCCTTTTAACTTCTACAAATTCCGATTTATCTACCTCCAAATTTCTACTATCCACTATTTCATCGCGTCCATCATCATAAGAGGCGTTAATTTGGAGAATGGCGTTGGCCACTCTATTTTTTTTCATCCATTCTTTAGCCTGCTTTTTAGCAGTGGCCAAATTGGTGTTGTCTGCTATATTTGCCGGATTTTCATTTCCATTCACCAACAAATCAAAATTTTCATCGAATAACTGATAATAAATTGTTTTCATGACTTCAATGTTTTTATTGTTTCAACACTACAAATGTAAGCACTATTTTTTAATTAACCAAACGTTTTGAGGTTTTTTTTCAAAAAAATGTCCCTCTGAAGAGGGACGGGTGTTGAAACATATAAAAAACAGAATCATGTTACTTTCGCCGGACGGAGATTTGTTTAGGGCAAATGATATGCGCCTTGTGGTTCTTAGAAAAGATTTCAAGCCGATAGGCTTTCACTCCGTAGCGAATAAACAGAAATCTATGCGGTATTTTCTCAATAACAGGAATAATCGTGTCGGTGTATGTATAACTACTTTTTAAACTGTCCCGAGTGATTATACCGGATTGCTTTAAATATCCATCGTCAAAGGTAAAACTTTTTACTGGATTTGCAAAAATAATTGTGTCTTTTAGCCTACTATCTACCCTCCCGATAATCTGAGTAGGATAAAATCCAATGCTTTCTACACGTTTCAGTTTTATATTTAAGCGCTCTATTTCTTTCTTCAATTCAGGGATATGTTCTTCGATCTCTTTCTTTTTTAGTTCTAGCACCCCTATCCGGGCTACATTTAAACTATCTTTCGTTTTGTAGTAAGATACACCATCCAGTAACGAAGCTTCGTTATTTCGCTTTATTTGCACCTCTTTTCGCAGATGCTTATTTTCAAAGGTTAGCCATCCTATAGAAAGGATGGCTATTAACCCGATTACAATTTTCACTTTATTCATAGGCATCTTTAATCAGTTGAAACACCTTACCTCGCTCTTTTATTAGATCGATGACCTTTTCGTCCCGATCGATTTCGACATCGACATAATCAGAGGGAGCAAAGAACCGCAGCCAATTTTCGGAATCGTCGTAGGTAGAGACCGAGGTATAACGTATTTTCCCCTTGCTTAATCCCGTGCATAATAACTGTTCCTGAACCTGATTATATTCGTGTTTCCGTTTTTTTAAGATGTACTCTAGGGGATTGCCTTCATCTATTTTTTTCTTTAACTCTCCAAATTCTTCCCACCAAATAGTTTTCATCTCTATAAATTCGACTATCTGCCCCTCCGATATTTTAGCGAAATCTAACGAGGCCTTGAATACGTCCATTTCTTGGCAGACTATTTTGTACTGTGCGAAATAATCGTCCGGCAATTGAAGTAACATTCGTTCCTCTAAGATCGCCCCGGTCCTTAACTGATCGATGGGAGAAGCCAAAGCATTATAGTAGGGAATAACACCGGAAACAAAACGTTTAAGCAAGGCCTGATGCGTTTTGGTATTCTTCCCCATCAGAAGCGCGGCGACGTCCCCGGAGCCAATATACATACTCTCTATCATAACAATCCTTTTTTGTGGTAGGTATTGTATATCGTCTTTATGTCTTTATCGGTGATCTCCGCTAAATTTTCCGCAGCGAAAGATTTCAAAACCTTGGGCAGCTCCTCCGGTTTATCAGCAAAGTAATTTGTAATTGCTATACGCATATCCTCAGTCTTTTTAACTGTTTTCTTTTCGGATTTCGTTGCCTCGGGGTCCTCCTTTGCTGATGCCCCGATTTTATAGGCATTACGCAAAGCATTTTTTCGGGCGTAAGTAATAGCCTTATTCAATCCTTTATCTCCGTAGTCGATCCCCCTTCCGGCCGATTCTACGACTATTTTGTCGGACGGACGATCTAGATTTACAAATTCCCATATCATTTTTACGACGTCTACGAAATAGACATCCTCGGAATTATTCGAATTTAAGGTCTTTATTTCCTTGCTTTCTACGATTTCCATTTTTACCGGAACCGATACCACTCCGTATTTTTGTTCGGCCTCTTTCACTTTTAGAATCACATCCACATCCGCCAAAGCTTCGTAGGCAGACACACCGGAACCTACTACCATATTTTTTTCAATTGCCCCGATTTCGTTGGCGATCTTGGCTACTCGAACATAAATATTCCCTTCACCGTAACTTTCTGTTTTTTTTGTTGTTTCTGTTGCTTTCATATTTTTTTTGGATTTAAAATATTACATTAATTTCTACTTTTTTCATGGCTTCAATGTTTTTATTGTTTCAACACTACAAATGTAAGCACTATTTTTTTAATTAACCAAACGTTTTACCAATTTTTTTTCAAAAAAACTTTTCGATAAACTCTATCCTATCCTTACACGAATGTTTGTGAGCCAAGGGACATGTACCACAGCTTTTTTTACAATATATGTTGGCTATTTTATATATATTTTCTTTAAAAATATACCCTTTATTTTGAACCAATATTTCATTGAATAGGTCAATATTATTCCCTAGATCGACTAGTTCACCGGACCATTTTTCGGAAATTGTACGATTCGTTGTAATTACTCTATCAGCCGGGAATATATATAATTCCCCGGTTAATCTTTTATATACATCGATCGGACGATAATGCAAACTGTCTAATATCCCTCTTATTAGAATACTATCCTTTACTACAAATTTATAATCCTGATTCATTTCAATTTCTTTTCTTCTTTCAATCTTTTTATCTCTTCTTTTACCTGTGTTCGCATCTCCTTTAATTCGGCGTCTGATAGCTTAAAAGTCTGAAATTTCATCGCTTCCAGTTTTTCATACATCTCACTGCCATGTAAGGCAATTATTCCCTCACGATAGGCGTCAATATTTCCGCGCATATATCGGTTACAGTCGATGCACTGTGAGTTTACGTTTACCTCGTTAAATCGTGTGGCCATGTGTTTCCGGGGAATGTAATGCCCGGCGTCCGCGTCTTTCCAATATACTTTCCGGCCGCAAGATATGCAGGTTATAAATCCAGCCTCATTCGCATCTCGGAGGCGGATATATATACTAAACCATTTATCTAGGTCTGCTATTAGTTTTTCGTGTGCTGTCATCAGTTTACGAATCTTTTAAACGCCAATATATAGACGTCGTAGGTTTTCTTTATTATATAAAATTCAATCAGGCCGAAGGAATGCCCTAGGTCGTTAATCGACAATACCGGGCGAACATCCTGAACAATGTCTTTTTCTATGCCGGTGGTCGTGGCAAAATAATCCTCTAGGCTTTTTAATATCCGGTCTATTATTTCATCTCCGTACGGTTCGAAATAGGACCGGATTTTCTCTATATTTCTAAGTGCATACCTCATTTTATAAGATATTAAATAGAGCCTGATATTTGGGGGCAAACCAATCAGCCGAATAATCGATACGCATTTTATAAGAACCGGGTAAATTTTTGAATGCATTTATGCCGGAATCTACCATCTTTTCTACGATCGGCTTTCTTTTAGCCTTAATCCGATCTCTTAATTCGATCAGGAAACATTTTTTCCCGGCTTTGAACTCTCCCCAAGCTACCCGTAAAGATTCGGCAAATGTGGAGAAATAATGGCGCCGGAAATAACCCCAAGCTACCAACAACACTTCTTTTCTTCCATAGTTGAAAACATTCCCCTCAACATCTTTTTTGGGTTCTTCGATCGGGGATTCTTCCATTTCTTCCATTTCTTCCGGTTCTTCGGGTATTTCTACGATTTCGATATCGTAGGAGAGTGATTTAGCAATAGCGCGAGGATTGCTAGATAATACCATTTGGCCGCTCACCAAATCCACGTATCCAACTTCTATTACTTTCCCACCGCAATATACTTTACCGTATACTCTTTTCTTATTTCCTTTTTCCCATACCTGCCAAGAAATGGTACCACGCACAACATCGTGCATATCCTTATATTCTTCCGGTAAGTTGATCGATTTTTTTCCGTCTACTGTAATGTAATTTTTCATGGCTTCAATGTTTTTATTGTTTCAACACTACAAATGTAAGCACTATTTTTTTAATTAACCAAACGTTTTGAGGTTTTTTTTCAAAAAAAAATTCCCCCTCCATGTAGAAGGGGGATCGGGGTATACACCAAATTATAATCCACACAAATCATTTCTTTGTCTGCTGCTCGCTTTCGTAGCTTAGAAATTTTTTTAGTAGGGGCAGTGTTTTAGTAAATTCCAAGCTACCACAAAAATATAAAAAAGCCAAGACCCGGCTATCCGGGTAAAGGCTTTTTAAATTTCGAAGGATATTTAACCCCAAGAAATAAATAACCGCATAACTTATAACACTTGTACAGTATATCGCTTTATCTTCGATCCCTTTCATTTTTAACACTATGTATACGCCTATTACTAGGATCACGTATACTAAACCCTCACTCATTGCCTTGGTGAATTTATCGATCTTGAATCGCTCTTCCTTCACCTTTACGCTCTCCCACCATCCGAAAAAGAAATTCCCTACAATCATAATACAGATCACGAGGATATCCATGTGTATCGGATTTAAAAACGATATCACCGTCAACAAGGCCGAAGCGCTTACACTCTTTATGTTATAATATACGTCATTCATCTTTTACCTTCTTTGGACGTCCTTTTTTTACTTGTTTTTCTTGGGCAAATTCGGAAGTCATTTCCGACGATGGGGCTTGGAAATTAGGGTCAGCGTCCGTCTCCGGCTGTTCTTCCGGCTGTTCTTCTTGTACCTCTTCGCTTTCGGCTTGGGCCTTTTCGCTTTCGGCCTCTTCGCTTTCGGCTTGGGCCTTTTCGCTTTCGGCCTCTTCGCTTTCGGCTTGGGCCTTTTCGCTTTCGGCCTCTTCGCTTTCGGCTTGGGCCTTTTCGCTTTCGGCCTCTTCGCTTTCGGCTTGGGCCTTTTCGCTTTCGGCCTCTTCGCTTTCGGCTTGGGCCTTTTCGCTTTCGGCCTCTTCGCTTTCGGCTTG
>ENA-ORNK01000705-ORNK01000705.1-human-gut-metagenome-genome-assembly--contig:-NODE-705-length-38066-cov-4.460288_pt1 | contig 38066 bp, 28 predicted proteins | sample MGYA00242115_ERZ509022 | MGnify/ENA primary metagenome ERZ509022 (study PRJEB26280, sample SAMEA2338690) | human gut metagenome | biome: human gut; feature: human-associated habitat; material: faeces...
CTTACGCGACCCGCCGCAGGCGACGAATCCGTCAGAAGCCGGATTCGATTTGGCAGCATTACAGTGGTGTAAAGCACGGAGCAATCCGTATATAGCATGATATCGCACTGCGGTAGCGCGGAAGGCGCCGTTTCATTTTATAACAGGTGACATATGGAAGATTTATTGGAAAAGAGAAAAAAACTGATCTGTGAGCTGGTGGAGGACGAAAAGTACGTCCCGATGAAAGAAAAGGAGCTCGCAATCTTCATGCAGGTAAAACCGGAAGACCGGCGCGAGCTAAAGCGTATTTTGGAGGAGCTTCTGGAAGAGGGAAAAGTAGAGCAGACCAAGCGCGGACGGTATGTGCGCGCAGAAAAGAAGCTCCTGCGTGCAGTTGGTTTGTACCAGTCGAGTGAAAACTTTGGCTTTGTCGTGCCGGACAACAAAAAGCTGCCGGATATTTTTATCCCGCGGGAAAAGAAAAAGGATGCCTATGACGGTGCGAAGGTCGTTGCAGAATATATCGAGAGTCGGGAAGAGGGCAAAAGTCCGGAGGGCGAGATCATAGAGGTGCTGGGCGGAAGAGATGAGCCGGGCATCGATATGCTCTCTGTTGTGCGTGCCCTTGGTATTCCGGATGAATTTCCGGAAAAGGTATTGAATCAGGCACAGCGCGTCTCCAAGCCGGTCAGCGAGACGGATTGCGTGATGCGGCGTGACCTCCGGGCGGTACGGATGGTGACGATCGACGGCGAGGACGCGCGGGACCTGGATGATGCAGTCAGCCTTGAAGAAAAAGACGGCAGATGGCTGCTGGGTGTTCATATTGCGGACGTTGCAGACTATGTGCAGGAAAATTCCGCGCTGGACTGGGAGGCAAAGGAACGGGGAACGAGCGTTTATCTGCCGGATCGCGTGATTCCCATGCTTCCCAAGGAGCTGTCCAACGGGTGCTGTTCGCTAAATGCTGGGGAAGACCGACTGGCGCTGTCGTGCCTGATGGAAGTGGACAAGGGCGGAACTATCGGCAATTATGAGATTGTGGAATCTGTGATCCGTGTGGACAAGCGCATGAGCTATACGCAGGTGCAAAAAATTCTGGACGGCGACGAAGCTCTTTGGGAAGCATACCGCGACGAAGCGCCGATGCTTACAGAGATGGCGAAGCTTTCGAAGGTGCTTCGGCAGAAGCGAAAAGAGCGCGGCGCGGTGGATTTTGATTTTCCGGAAAGCAAGATCGAACTGGATGAAAACGGCGAGCCGCTGTCGATTCACCCGCATGAGCGAAACGACGCGACGAAGCTGATCGAGGATTTTATGCTGGCGGCAAACGAGACGGTGGCACAGCATTTTTACTGGCTGGAGGAGCCGTTTTTATACCGCGTACACGATAACCCGGATCCGGAAAAAATGCAGCAGTTGTCCGTATTTTTAGGAAATTTCGGCTATCGGCTGCATATCGGGCGCAAACAGGGAAAGCGTCAGGAAAACGGGGCAGACGTCCATCCGAAGCAGCTGCAAAAGCTTCTGGATCAGATCGAAGGGACGCCGGAGGAAGCGATGCTGTCGAGACTGATTCTGCGCAGCATGAAGCGCGCGGTGTATTCGCCGGATTGCAGCGGACATTTTGGACTGGCAGCAACACATTATTGCCATTTTACGTCCCCAATCAGACGATATCCCGATTTACAGATTCACCGGATTATCAAGGAGTTTCTGCGGGGACGGTTAAACGAAAAGCGAAAAGAGCATTACGAGGACATTTTAAACGGTGTGGCAAAGCATTCGTCCGAGACGGAGCGGCGTGCGGACGAGGCGGAGCGCATTTGTGAAAAGATGAAAAAGGCGCAGTATATGGAAAAGCATATCGGGGAGACGATGGAAGCAGTCATTTCCGGTGTGACGGGCTGGGGCTTTTATGCAGAGCTTCCGAATACGGTGGAAGGACTGGTTCCGGTATCGAGCCTGCGCAGCGATTATTTTATCTTCGATGAAGAAAACTCTGCGCTGGTCGGCGAACACACAGGCAAAACCTATCAGCTGGGCGAAACGGTGACGGTTCGGGTGACGGGTGCAAACCGGTATGCCGGAACGGTGGATTTTGAGCTGGAAGAGGCGGAAAAGAGAGGAAACGATGGCAAAATCAGCACAGAAACTGGTCGCGAACAATAAAAAAGCATATCACGATTATTTTGTAGAGGAAACCTGGGAAGCCGGTCTTGCACTCGCCGGGACGGAGGTAAAGAGCCTGCGCCTTGGAAAGTGCAGCATTAAAGAAGCGTTTATACAGGAAGACAACGGCGAAATGTACGTTTATGGCATGCATATTTCCCCCTATGAAAAGGGAAATCTGTTCAACAAAGACCCGCTGCGCACGAGAAAGCTTCTGCTGCACAAAGCGGAGATTTTAAAGCTTGCCGCAAAATGTAAGGAAAAAGGCTATACGATCATGCCGCTGCAGGTCTATTTTAAGGACGGGCGCGCAAAGATGGAGATCGGTCTCTGCCGCGGCAAAAAGCTCTACGACAAGCGGCAGGATATTGCAAAGAAGGATCAGCGCCGCGAGGTGGAGCGCGAATTTAAGGTGAAAAATCTGTACTAAATTGCAGGATGTCTGCCAATATGCTATGATTGTAAATTGTAATAGTTCGTTCCTGCGAAACTGCAGCGGATCGGAAAGGAGACCGATTTCATGAAAGCATTGAAAGAGCTTTTGAGTGAGATTACCTTTACCTGTGAAAGAGGAAATCTGGAAAAAGAAATTACGGCGGTCGTGTATGACTCCCGAAAAATTGTAGAAGGCTGTCTGTTTGTCTGCATCAAGGGGGCAAATTTTGACGGACATCAGGCTGCCGCAGAGGCTGCAGAGAAAAAAGCGGCTGCGATTATCGTATCCCAAGAAGTAGAACTTCCGAAACAGTCGGAAACGACCCTGATCCGGGTGGAGGATACCCGCTATGCCCTCGCGTTCGTATCTGCGGCGTGGTTTGACCATCCGGCAAAAAAACTGACGACGATCGGCATCACCGGAACGAAGGGCAAGACGACGACCACTTATCTGGTAAAATCCATCCTGGAAAATGCGGGACGGAAGGTAGGACTGATCGGAACCATTGAAATTATTATCGGAGACACGCATATCCATGCGGTCAATACGACGCCGGAATCGTATCTTTTGCAGGAATATTTTGCCAAAATGGTGGAATCTGGCTGTGATACCGTTGTAATGGAGGTTTCCTCTCAGGCGCTGATGCTCCACCGGACCCAGGGTTTTGTATTCGATTTCGGTATTTTTACAAATCTGGAGCCGGATCATATCGGACCAAACGAGCATGGAAGCTTTGAAGAATATGCGCATTGTAAGAGTCTGCTGTTTAAACAGTGCCGCGTCGGGATTGCAAACTGTGACGATGTGCACTGGCAGCTTATTACAAAGGAGCACACCTGCAGTCTGGAAACCTACGGCATGTCTAAAAAAGCCGACCTGCGCGCACAGAACCTGCAGTTTACAAACAGACAGGGACATCTCGGCATCGCCTTTGATGTGACCGGATTGATGAATTTCCATGCAGAAATCGCGATGCCGGGAAGGTTTTCGGTATACAACGCGCTGACTGCGATTGCGATCTGCAGACATTTTAAGGTGTCGGAGGCGGATATCTGTAAGGCGCTTCTGGCAGCAAAGGTTAAGGGACGTATCGAAATGGTCAAGGTTTCGAATGCGTTTACCCTGATGATTGATTATGCCCACAATGCGATGGCGTTGAAAAGTCTGCTGACGACGTTAAAGGAGTATGAGCACGGAAGGCTGGTCTGCGTGTTCGGCTGTGGGGGCAACCGTTCCCGGGAGCGCCGGTTTGAGATGGGAGAGGTGTCCGGAAATCTTGCGGACTTTACGATCATCACGTCCGACAACCCGCGTTTTGAAGAGCCGGAGGCGATTATCGAAGACATTATTACAGGCATGAAAAAGACAGATGGCGTCTATATTTCCATCCCGGACCGCAAAGAAGCCATTGCCTATGCGATCGACCACGGGCAGCCCGGCGACATCATTGTGCTCGCCGGTAAGGGACACGAGGATTATCAGGAAATTAAGGGTGTGAAATATCCGATGGATGAAAGAGATTTGATTGCGGATATCTTGAAAGAAAGAGGAATTTCTTTTTGAAAAAAGAATTTGCGAACGTGATCGTGGATATCTCCCATGAAAAAGTGGATCGGCCCTTCGGCTACCGGATTCCGGAGCGCCTGGCAGACAGCGTGACACCCGGCGTGCGGGTAAAAATCCCGTTTGGCGCAGGAAATGTGCTGCGCACCGGCTATGTGATCGAGGTGACGGATCATTCGGAGTTCCCGCGGGAACGGATGAAAGAGATCGATTCTGTGCTTCCGGGAACAAAGGAACCATCACAGCGGTTGATCGTGCTGGCGGCGTGGATGAAGCAGCAGTACGGTTCTACGATGATACAGGCTCTGAAAACCGTTTTGCCTGCGAGGGCGACCGTCGGGGAAAAAGAGCGAAAAAGCATTGAGCTGCTGTTACAGGATGCACAAACGCAGGAGCTGGCTGCGCAGATGGAAAGAAAGCATCAGACAGCGAGGCTCCGACTGTTACAGGAGCTTATGACGAACCGGACGATTTCGTGGGAGGCAGCGACCAAAAGGTTAAAAGTTCCGTCGTCTGTAATCAGCAAGCTGGAATCCGACGGCGTGTTAAAGGTACATGCTTCTGTAGCGTACCGTAACCCGATCCGGAGAATGGGTGAAGAAACGGAAAAAAAGACGCTTTCGGAGGAACAGCAAGGGGCGGTAAATGGAATTTTAAACGCTTTTGACCAAAATGACCGCCGACCGAGCCTGATCCACGGTATTACGGGCAGCGGAAAAACAGAGGTTTATCTGGCGCTCATTGAGGGCATGATAAAAAGAGGACGACAGTCCATCGTGCTGATCCCGGAAATCGCGCTGACCTATCAGACGGTGCAGCGGTTTACGGCGCGCTTCGGCGACCGGGTTTCCGTGATGAACTCGACGCTCAGCGTCGGGGAAAAACAGGATCAGTGCAGGCGGGCAGAGCGAGGGGAGCTGGATGTTATCATCGGTCCAAGGTCGGCGCTGTTTGTGCCGTTTCCAAACCTCGGGATGATCCTGATGGACGAGGAGCATGAGCTGAGCTATAAAAGTGAAACGAGCCCGAAGTATCACGCGCGGGAGACAGCTCAGAAGCTCGCTGAGCTTTCCGGTGCAACGCTGGTGCTGGGTTCCGCAACGCCTTCGCTGGAAGCTTACAGTCGTGCTCAGAGGGGGGACTATCATTTTTATAAACTGACGAAGCGGCTGACCGGCGGAAGCCTTCCCAGAGTGGAAATCGCAGACCTTCGCGAAGAGCTGCGAAATGGCAACCGGTCGATTTTTTCGGTGAGCCTGCAGGAAAAATTAAGGGATCGTCTGGCGAGGAAAGAGCAGTCGATGCTGTTTTTGAACCGGCGCGGCTATGCAGGATTTGTCTCGTGCCGTGCCTGCGGCTATGTATGCAAATGTCCGCACTGCGACGTTTCCCTTTCGGAGCACAGGGGCGGAAGGCTGGTCTGCCATTATTGCGGGTATGAGCAGCCTGCCGTGAAGCTTTGTCCGTCCTGTGGTTCGAAATATATACTGGGCTTTCGGGCGGGAACGGAAGCGATGGAAGAACAGCTTCATAAAATGTTTCCGCAGGCACGAGTGCTGCGTATGGATGCGGATACGACCCGCACACGGGAAAGCTATGAAAAGATTCTGGCTGCGTTTGCCAGAGGGGATGCGGATATCCTGGTCGGTACGCAGATGATCGTCAAAGGGCATGATTTCCCGGCAGTGACGCTGGTCGGCGTGCTGGCGGCGGATCTGTCGCTGTCCATGAGCGACTACCGTGCCGGAGAACGGACGTTTCAGCTGCTGACGCAGGCGGCGGGGCGTGCCGGACGCGGAAGCCGTCCAGGTGAGGTTGTGATCCAGACTTACCAGCCGGATCATTATAGCATTCAGTATGCTGCACGGCAGGATTATGAGGGATTTTATAAAGAAGAGCTGACGTATCGGCAGCTGCTTTCCTATCCGCCTGCGTCTCACATCCTTGCGGTGCAGTTTTATTCCAAAAAGCAGGAAGAGGCGCTTGCAGGCGCACAGGAGGCTGCGAGCTACGTACGACAGGTAACTCAGTCGCGGCAGTTTACACAGCAAATGTCAGGCACTGTGCAAATACCAACACCCGCCGCGGCACACAACGCCGCCAGCGCTGCCCTGCCCGATACGATTGTGATCGGTCCCGCGCCGGCACTGATTGGCAAAATCAACGACGTTTACCGCTATGGTATTTATTTAAAAAACCATGACTACGAAAAGCTGGTAGAATTAAAGGACGGAATCGAGCAGATGCGCAGCCTGCCGCAGCGGCAGAAGGCGCTGTGTCAGTTTGATTTCGATCCGGTGCACAGCTTCTAGAAAATCATCAGGAGACAGATGCTGCCTGCATAGCAAGAAAGGACAGCAAACCGATAACAGAGAGTAAGGCAGAACATCAGAAAGAGAGGAACAAAAGAATGGCAATTCGCAATATCAGAACGATCGGAGATCCCGTCCTGAATAAAAAATGCAAAGAGGTCAAGGAGATGACGCCCCGCATTCAGGAGCTGATCGATGACATGTTTGATACGATGTACGAGGCAAACGGCGTCGGACTTGCAGCGCCCCAGGTCGGCATTTTAAAGAGAATCGTCGTAATTGATACGACCGGAGAAGATCCGATTGTCATGATCAATCCCAGAATTATCGAAACATCCGGCGAGCAGACCGGCGGTGAGGGCTGTCTTTCTGTTCCCGGCAAGACAGGCACAGTGACAAGACCCAATTACGTCAAGGCGATTGCGTTTAACGAAAACATGGAAGCGTATGAAATCGAAGCAACCGAGCTTTTGGCGCGTGCAATCTGCCATGAAACAGATCATCTGGACGGTGAGCTGTATGTGTCCAAGGTAGAAGGACAGCTGATGGATACCGAAGAATATTACGAAAAAATGGACGGGACAGAGGTACTCGACGAAGAATAAGGGCAGTACAGCGCAGCCTGGAATGCAATGCAGAAGCCAATCAGCAGGTTTGAATTGTAATTTCCACGGTGCCAGGCGCCTGCAGAATGGAGGACAAGATGAAGATAGTATATATGGGAACGCCGGATTTTGCAGTCGCTCCGCTGGAAGCACTGCTTGCGGCAGGACATACGGTAACGGCGGTTGTGACACAGCCGGACAAGCCGAAGGGGCGCAGTGGAAAACTGCAGATGTCCCCGGTTAAGGAATGCGCGCTGCAGCATGATATTCCGGTGCTGCAGCCGATTAAGATTAAGAGAGCAGAGGAAATCGAGCGTCTCAGGCAGTATGAAGCGGATGTTTATGTGGTAGCAGCATTCGGACAGATTTTATCACAGGAGATCCTGGATCTGCCCCATTATGGAAGCCTGTGCATTCATGCCTCTCTGCTTCCCGCCTATCGCGGGGCATCACCGATCAATCGTGTAATTATGGATGGACAGAAAAAGAGCGGCGTGACGATCATGCAGATGGATGCAGGAATCGATACCGGTGATATCCTGACACAGTCGGAAGTTGTAATTGAGGACACTGATACCGACCTTTCGCTGGAAGAAAAGCTGTCCAAAGTAGGCGCAGAGCTGATTGTGAAAACGCTTCAAAAGCTGGAAGCGGGTACGCTGACTGCGACAAAGCAGGATGATTCCAAAAGCTGCTACGCAAAGCTTCTGACCAAGGCGATGGGACAGATTGACTGGAACCAGAGCGCGCTTTCCATCGACAGACAGGTGCGTGGACTGTATTCCTGGCCGGGTGCATACACTTCCTGTAAAGGGAAAATGCTGAAAATCTGGCAGGCAAAGCCTGCGGAGGAAGAAGGCATTGCCGCTTACTCTATGCCAGGCAGTATTGCCAAGGTGACGAAGAAGGAAATCTTTGTCCAGACCGGCGATGGCGTACTGTGCCTGCAGGAAGTCCAGCTGGAAGGCAAGAAACGTATGAAGGTGCACGACTTTTTGCTGGGCTGTAAGGTAGAGGAAGGAGAGGTGCTTGGATGAGCGTTTTGGCATACATTGGATATTATTACTATGATGTGACGTATCTTCTTGTAATTTTGGGCGCGGTGCTTTCGATGATCGCGAGCGCCCAGGTCAACAGCACGTTTAAACGTTACAGCCGCGTCAGAAGCAGCTGCGGCATGACCGGAGCAGAGGCTGCGGAGCGGATTTTATACCGGAACGGTCTGACGAATGTGCGGATTGAGCATATCAGCGGCAACTTAACAGATCATTATGATCCGTCCTCCAAGGTACTGCGTCTGTCAGATGCGACCTACAATGCGACGAGTGTTGCAGCGGTGGGAGTTGCAGCGCACGAGTGCGGCCACGCGGTACAGGACGCCAAGGGCTATGCACCGTTAAAATTCCGTTCGGCCCTCGTTCCGGCTGCAAATTTCGGCTCGAAATTCGGTTTGCCGATTTTCGTCCTGGGGCTGTTCTTGGGCTCCAACGAGCTGCTGATGCAGATTGGTATCTGGGTCTTTTTGGCAGCGGTGCTGTTCCAGATCGTGACGCTTCCGGTTGAATTCGATGCAAGTCACAGGGCGATGGGATTTTTAACAGAATACGGAATTTTATCGGAAAACGAAGCAGAGGGAAGCCGCAGAGTGCTTCGGGCGGCTGCAATGACCTATGTTGCGGCAGCAGCGGCGGCGCTGTTGAACCTGCTGCGGCTGGTGATGCTGTCCAGGCGGGACGACCGCAGGGACTGACCGCGCAGCCTGAAACGTGTGAAACGCCGGAGAAGAGACGCTGCACAGCCTGAAACGTGTGAAACACCGGAGAAGAGACACTGCGCAGACGAAAAAGAAAAAGCGAAACAGCTGCCTGAAACAGCGGGGCACTGCGCCCTGAGCATGGAGAACAGAAAATGGATACAAGAGAAACAGCGCTGCTCCTGTTTGTGGAGATGGAGAAGACCAAAAACTTCGGCAGCAGCCTGATCCGGGATACCTTAAATAAATACGACTACGAAGATCCGCGGGAAAAAGCGTTTTTAAAACGTCTGACAGAAGGAACGCTGGAAAGTCTCCTGACGCTGGACTATGTCATCAACGCGTATTCCAAAACGCCGACGAACAAAATGAAACCGCTGATCCGCAGTCTGCTGCGCCTGTCGGTCTATCAAATTTTGTATATGGACACCGTGCCGGATTCTGCGGCATGCAACGAAGCCGTGCGTCTGGCAAAGAAAAAGGGCTTTGAGCGGCTGTCCGGTTTTGTAAACGGTGTACTGCGCACAATTACACGGAACAAAGAAGAAATTTTGAATTCGGAGAGTGCGTTTTGGCAGGAACTTCAAAAAAACCCTGTGCAGGCACTTTCGGTGCGCTATAGCGTGCCGGAGTGGATAATTTCTCTCTGGGAAGCGCAGTATGGAGAAGAAAAGACGGAACCTATGCTGGAGAGACTGAAAAATGGGCGTCCGTTGACGATCCGTCTGGACAGCCGTCTGACGGAAGAAGAAAAAGCACAGGAAATCGCAGCGATCGAAGTAGCAGGCGTGACGGTGCAGAAGCACCAGTTGTATGCAGATGCGTGGAATCTGGAAGGCTGTGAGGGCATCGGTCATCTGCCGGGCTTTGCAGAAGGGCTGTTTTATGCGCAGGACGTCAGCAGCATGCTCGCGGTGGAGGCAGCAGGAATTTCAGGTGGAATGACGGTCATGGATCTTTGCGGCGCGCCGGGCGGAAAAACAACGCTTGCGGCAAGAAAGGCGGGCAGCGGGAAGGTGATCTGCGGGGACGTTTCCGAAAGAAAGGCTGCGCTGATTCTGGAAAATACCGACCGGATGAAGTGCAGCAACGTTTCGGTCAATGTCTGGGATGCGTCAGTTTTTATGGAGCAGTATAAAGAAAGCGCGGACGTGGTGCTTCTGGATGTTCCGTGTTCCGGGCTTGGCGTAATCGGCAGAAAAAAAGAAATCCGTTATCGGGTAACGAAAGAAGATCTGGCAGCACTTGTCACTTTGCAGAAAAAGATCGTGGACGCATGCTGGCAGTATGTAAAGCCGGGCGGTATTTTGCTGTATTCGACATGTACCCTGGATGTGTCAGAAAACGAAGAGATGGTGCGGTACGTGACCGAAAAGTATCCGTTTGAAGCAGAGAGCATCGACCCATTTTTGCCGGAATGTCTCCACAGCCAACAGACAAAAGCAGGATTTTTGCAGCTGTTTTTGGGCGAGTGGGACACCGACGGATTTTTTATGGCAAGACTGAGAAGGAAGAAATAGATGATGGAAAACAGAGAAAGCAGGGATTTAAAGTCCCTGCCGCTTGATTTACTGAAAGAAAAAATGACAGAGCTTTCCGAAAAACCGTTTCGGGCAAAACAGCTGTACGACTGGATGCATGTCAAGCTGGCGGGAGATTATGACGAAATGACGAATCTTTCGGCGGCGCTTCGCAACCGGTTAAAGGAAGAATATCCTTTGACAACCCTGAGGGTAGTGCGTGAGCAGACCTCTGCGATTGACGGGACAAAGAAATTTTTATTCGCGCTGCCGGACGGAAATCTGGTGGAGAGTGTGTGGATGCAGTATAAGCATGGCAATTCGGTCTGTATTTCCTCTCAGGTTGGCTGCCGGATGGGCTGCCGCTTTTGCGCGTCTACGCTGGACGGTCTGGAACGGGGACTGACGCCTGCGGAAATGCTGGATCAGATTTACCGGATTCAGAAGCTGACCGGGGAGAGGGTAAGCAATGTCGTCGTGATGGGAAGCGGGGAACCGTTGGATAATTACGACAATCTGCTCGTATTTTTGAGGATGCTGACGGATGAAAACGGTTTAAATATCAGCCAGCGCAATGTGACGGTTTCGACCTGCGGAATTGTGCCGAAAATGTATGAGCTGGCGGAGGAAAAGCTTCAGATCACGCTGGCGCTTTCCCTGCATGCGACGACAGATGAAAAGCGCCGCAGGCTGATGCCCATCGCTAACAAATACGGAATGAAGGAGCTGATGGACGCCTGCCGCAATTATGCGGACAAAACCGGACGGAGGCTGACTTTTGAATATAGTCTGGTCGGCGGCGTCAACGATACAAAAGAGGACGCGGAAGAGCTGATCGGTCTGGCAGCGCCGCTGGGCAGTCATGTCAACCTGATTCCGGTCAACCCGATCAAGGAGCGGGATTTTGTACAGTCCAACCATGCCGCGATTGCAGCGTTCCAGAAGCGTCTGGAAAAAGGTGGCGTCAACGTCACAATCCGTCGCGAGATGGGAAGGGACATCGACGGGGCGTGCGGACAGCTGCGCCGCAGACACATGGAAGAGCAGAGCGAGTGAACCTTCTCGAAAGAGGACAATGCCGGATAACAGCTTGTCCTTTTTGTATTTTTGTGCTAGTATGGTAAAGATAATGGGTGAAATTCCGAATACAGAGAGGGTGAGCGAATGAAAGCTTACGCGATTACAGATATTGGAAAAAAGAGATCCTTCAACCAGGACTATGCGTGGATGACCACCGATGAGATCGGAAAGCTTCCCAACCTGTTTATTGTAGCAGATGGAATGGGAGGTCACCGGGGCGGCGGTTATGCATCGCGTCTTGCAGTGGAGACGATTCTGGAACAGATCCGGCAAAGCCAGGCGGACAGCCCGGCAGAAATTTTGGTGGATGCGATCCGTCATGCAAACGAGTGTATCCGGCAGACGGCAGCGGAGGATGAACAGTTGAGTGGAATGGGGACTACAGTGGTAGCCGCCACCTGCGCAGACCGGCAGCTTCAGGTTGCAAACGTCGGGGACAGCCGTTTGTATATTGCAGATGATGTCGGCATCCGTCAGATTACCGAGGATCATTCCCTGGTACAGGAAATGGTGCGCTTTGGCGGAATCAGTCGGGAACAGGCGAGGATCCATCCGGATCGCAACATCATTACCCGTGCCGTAGGCGTAGAGGATGATCTGCAGGTGGATCTGTTTTTGGTTCCGCTGGAAGGAAAAGACCGGGTGCTTCTGTGCTCGGATGGCCTGACCGGAATGCTGGAGGATGAAGAAATCCTGCAGATTCTGGAAGGAGAAGGCAACGTGGAAGAGCGGGCGCAGCGGCTGGTGCAGGCTGCAAACGACCACGGCGGAAGAGATAATATCGCGGTGATTATTATGGAGCCGTTTTCAGATGAGGTGAGCGGATGATTAAGATAGGAACAATGATAGGCGACCGTTACGAGGTGCTCGAGCGCATCGGGATGGGCGGAATGTCAGATGTTTATAAGGCAAAGGATCACAAACTGAACCGGCATGTAGCGGTGAAAGTGCTGAAGCAGGAATTTTCCGAAAATACGAATTTCGTATCTAAATTCCGGGTAGAGGCCCAGGCAGCAGCCAGTCTGATGCATCCGAATATTGTAAATGTGTATGACGTCGGGGAAGATAACGGGGTTTACTACATCGTTATGGAACTCGTAGACGGCATCACGCTCAAAAAATATATCGAAAAAAAGGCGCGTCTGTCCGTGCGGGAGGCGTTAAGTATCGCCATTCAGGCATGCATGGGCATCGAGGCAGCGCATAACAACCATATTATCCATCGGGATATCAAGCCGCAGAACATCATTATTTCCAAGGACGGCAAGGTAAAGGTGACGGATTTCGGCATTGCAAAAGCGGCGACAAGCAACACGATCACCTCAAACGTCATGGGTTCTGTGCATTACACTTCTCCGGAGCAGGCAAGAGGTGGATACAGCGACGAAAAGAGTGATATTTATTCGATGGGTATTACACTTTTCGAAATGCTGACCGGACGTGTTCCATTCAACGGTGAGACGACGGTTGCGATTGCGATCAAGCATATTCAGGAAGAAATGCCGTCACCGAGAGAATATGTGCCGGAAATTCCGGTCTGCGTGGAACAGATTGTTTTAAAATGTACCCAGAAAAGTCCGGATCGCCGCTATCACAGCATGGCGGCGCTGATTGCGGACCTGAAAAAGGCACTGATGTCCCCGGACGAGGATTTTGTCCAGATCGAGAACCCGGACGAGGCGATGGCGACCCGTACCGTGACCTCCAGGGAACGCAAGGAAATCAATGAGAGCAGAAATAAAGAGGCAACAGAGGGCGCGCGCCTGAAAAAGAACGAGACGCCCCAGAAGCCCAAAAAGAAAAAACAGCCCGCCTATGAAGAACCGGAAGAGGATGAAGAAGACGAGGATGAGGAGTACGATGACGATTCCAGAATGGAAAAAATCACGACGCTGCTGGCGATCATCGGTGCTGTTTTAATCGGCTGTGCCGTGATCTTTTTAGTCGGCAGGGCAGTAGGTATTTTCAATTTTGGTGCGACGTCTGCACAGGTGACGGTGGAGAATGTGACCGGTAAATCCGCGGCAGAGGCGCAGAAGATCTTAGAAGACCTCGGGTTGAAGGTAAAATTTGCCTATGAGACTTCCGATACGGTAGCGGAGGGCAATGTCATTTCACAGGATGTACAGGGCGGTACGACGGTTTCCTCCGGTACGCAGGTACAGCTGACGGTGAGCGGCACAGCACCTGCTTCCGATACGGACACAATCCCGGTTCCTGATGTGTTAGGAGCACTGGAGGCGGATGCGACCGCAACGCTGACCAGAAGCGGATTTACCGTGACGAAAGCGGACGGCTACTCCGATACGATTGAAAAGGGAAAGGTTATTTCCCAGAATCCGGTCGGTGGTTCCCGTGCAGCCTCAGGCTCTGCCGTGACGATTGTGATCAGCCAGGGACCGGATACCGGCAGTAAAAATACGATGCCGGCTATCATCGGTCTGGATGTGGAGACAGCGGTTGCAATTTTGACAGAAAATGGATTTTTGATCGGGGACCAGAAAGAGATGAGCGATGACACGGTTCCTGCCGGAAAGGTATGCTATGCAAGCTATACGGCAGGTGCTGCGGTAGAGCCCGGTTCTACGATCGATATCGGAATCAGCGTCGGCCCCAAAGCGGTTACCTACGCATATCAGGAAGCGGTTGCAAGCCCGGCGGATCTGGATCCTCAGTACAAAGAAGGAACCGAGTGTACAGTAACGATCACCGGACAGTCCGGTACGGAATATTTAAAGACGACAGTTCGTTCTTTCCCGATCACGACAGTCAATCTGCATGGAATGGCAGATCCGGCAGGACTGATTACCTACGAATATACGGTGACCGGTGAGGCGACCACGACGACGGACGAGGATGGAAACCTTGTAACCGTGCCCGGAACGACAACAAGACAGACCGTGCAGCGCCAGGTCATGTTTACATCGGAAGGATAAGCGGATGCAGGGAAAAATCATCAGGGGAATCGGCGGATTTTATTATGTGCACACCCATCAGGGCGTATACGAATGCCGTGCAAGGGGCATTTTCCGAAAAGATAAGGAAAAGCCCCTGCCGGGCGACCTGGTTTCAATCAGTGTCCTGGACGAAACAGAAAAAAAGGGAAATCTGGATGAAATCCTGCCGAGAACAAACAGCCTGATCCGACCGGCAGTAGCCAATGTGGATCAGGCGCTTGTCATTTTTGCACTTGTGAGCCCCAAACCGAACTTTAACTTACTGGATCGGTTTCTGGTTTTAATGGAAAAACAGGGAATTCCTGCACTGATCTGTATGAACAAGACGGATCTGGCTTCCGACGAAATGATCGTAGAAGTAAGGGAACGCTATCGCACCAGTGGCTATCCGCTGCTGTTTGTCAGCGCGGCACAAAAAGAAGGTATTGAAGCGATCCGGGAGTATCTTCGGGGGAAGACGACGACTGTTGCCGGTCCCAGCGGAGTCGGAAAATCGTCTCTGATCAACCTGCTGCAGGATGGTGTACAGATGCAGACAGGCGCAGTGAGTGAAAAAATTGAACGGGGACGGCATACGACGCGGCATACGGAGCTGATGTGGGTGGAAGAGGATACCTACATTCTGGATACGCCGGGCTTTTCCTCGATTGAGTTATTCGGCGTTGAGAAAGAAGAGCTGGGCGGCTATTTTCCGGAAATCGCAGCACATGCCGGAAATTGCAGGTTCCGGGGATGCGCGCATCTGGCGGAGCCGGACTGTGCGGTGAAGGAAGCGGTGGATAATGGCGAAATCAGCAAGGGGAGATACGAGAATTATCAGCTGCTTTATGAAGATTTGAAAAAAAAGACGGGATACGGAAGGCATAGAGACGCCTGACTGAGGCGGATTTAGACAGAGCATAAAAACGGCTGCCCGGAGGAATGAAAAAATCCTCCGGGCAGCCTATTTTTCATGACAATAGAATGCTCGCAGAGCGTGCATTCTATTGTTTGTGCCTAGCGCCACGCAAATGTCGCCATGCCGTAGATATAAATAAACGCGATGGCAATCGGGACGACGAAGCGAAAGACTGGTTTCATCCATGCCTTCACATTTAAGCCGTGTCCGGTATTAGCTTCTTGTACGAAGTTCTCCCAGCCCCAGCCAAAGCTGTTGCAGCAAAACAGAGCAAGCACCAGGGAACCGAGGGGCAATACATTGTTGGATACGATAAAATCCCAGAAATCCAGCCATGCCGTGCCTGCTGCGAAGGGTTGAAAATGCAGGACGCTGTAGCCGAGGGCAGTTGTCAGAGCCAGAACAAAAATGCCGGCGCCGCAGACAATGCAGCCCTTTTTTCGTGACCAGCCGGTGAGCTCGCGGATCATGGCGAGAATATTTTCGCAGACACCCAGGACAGTTGAAAGGGCGGCGAACACCATGAACAGGAAAAACAGTGTGCCCCAGATGCGTCCGCCAGCCATATGGTTGAAGACATCCGCCATGGTGTCGAATAACAGGCTGGGTCCTGCATTGACCTCCAGCCCGTAGGTAAAGCAGGCGGGGAACATGATGATCCCTGCGAGAACTGCCACGAGTGTGTCCAGTAAAATAATGGTGACGGATTCCCCCATCAGCGACCGTTTTTTGTCAATATAGCTGCCGAAAATAGCCATGCCTCCCATTCCAACCGACAGTGTGAAAAATGCCTGATTCATTGCACCGACGATGACGGAGCCGTTGATCTTGGAAAAGTCTGGAACCAGATAAAACTTCACCCCGTCTGCTGCGCCGGAAAGGGTCAGGCTGTGGACCGCCAGCACCAGCATCAGAACGAGCAGCGAGGTCATCATATATTTCGTGATGCGTTCCAGCCCGCCCTGTAAGTCAAAGCTCAGAATCAGAAAAGCGACGATGACCGTGACGAGCAGATAGGACACGTTGACGGACGGATTCTGAATCATCTGTGTAAAGCCGAAGGACTGATTCTGCCCGGTAAAAAATTTCACAAAGTAATAGATCAGCCAGCCGCATACGACGGTGTAAAATGCCATCAGAGTAATATTGCCAATCAGACTGACGATACCGAAAATCCCCCATTTGTGGCCGGGCTTTTCGAGCTTCTGGTACATGTAGATCGGACTTGTCCGGGCAGCGCGCCCGACGGAAAATTCCATCGTCATGACAGGCAGACCGAGAATGAGCAGGCAGATCAGATAGATCAGCATAAAGCCTCCACCCCCGTTTTGTCCGCACATCCACGGAAATTTCCATACATTGCCGCAGCCGATGGCACATCCTGCCGAGATCATGATAAATCCGAGACGGCTGCCGAGTTGTTCCCTTTTTTCCATTGTTGTTGATTTTCCTCTTTTCTTTTTCCCAAATACAGCTCTGCCTAGGAGAAAAACAGAGCCTGCAGAGAGAAGTATAGCGGAAAGCATAAAAAAAAACAAGCCATTGGATTTGGAATGACGGAAGTGGATTTTGGGACGGTGTGTTATGCGTTATGATCTTTGGAAAATTGATTTTTGAGGTTTAAAAAAGAAAATAAATATGATATATTATTAGATTGTATCCAACTTTTTGCTTACACGGCAGAGAGAGGGAGAAAATAGAAAGCGTCCTGAAAATGTGCAGGTAATTGTGCAGTACAAAAACATAGAAAGGCGAAAACCCCGATAAATCAAGGGTTTTCGGACAGGTAAATCGTAAAATGAAACTTGGTATTGTTGGTCTCCCGAATGTTGGTAAAAGTACCTTATTTAACTCCCTGACGAAAGCTGGTGCGGAGTCTGCAAACTATCCGTTCTGTACCATTGACCCCAATGTAGGTGTGGTAGCCGTTCCGGACGAGCGTTTAAAGCTTCTGGGTGATCTGTATCATTCCAAAAAGGTAACGCCTGCTGTGATCGAGTTTGTAGACATCGCAGGTCTGGTAAAAGGTGCTTCTAAGGGTGAAGGCCTTGGCAACCAGTTTTTGAGCAATATCCGCGAAGTGGATGCGATCGTGCACGTCGTTCGCTGTTTTGAGGACAGCAACGTTGTCCATGTAGATGGAAGCGTGAATCCGCTGCGCGACATCGAGACGATCAACCTCGAGCTGATCTTCTCCGACCTGGAAATTCTGGAACGCAGAATCGCCAAAGTGGCAAAGGGCGCGAGAATGGATAAGGAGCAGGCAAAAGAGCTGGCGATGCTGGAGCGTGTCAAGGAGCGTCTGGAGGACGGAAAGCTTGCAATCGGCTTCGAGACAGAGGATGAAGACGAGGAAGAATATTTCAAGAACCTGAACCTGCTGACTGCAAAACCGGTGATCTATGCGGCGAACGTCGGGGAAGAGGATCTGGCAAACGATGGCGCAGACAACGCAGGCGTACAGGCAGTCAGAGAATATGCAAAAGAAACCGGCAGTGAGGTATTTGCGATCTGCGCACAGATCGAGGAAGAAATTTCCGAGCTGGACGATGAAGAACGTCAGATGTTTTTGGATGACCTTGGATTAAAAGAATCCGGTCTGGAAAAGCTGATCCGCGCAAGCTACCATCTGCTCGGCCTGATGAGCTTTTTAACTTCCGGCGAGGATGAGACGAGAGCATGGACGATCAAACAGGGCACAAAAGCACCGCAGGCGGCCGGCAAGATTCACACCGACTTCGAACGCGGCTTTATCAAGGCTGAGGTTGTCAATTACAAAGATCTGCTGGAAAACGGCTCCCTTGCGGCAGCGAGAGAAAAAGGACTTGTCCGCATGGAGGGTAAGGAATATGTGGTACAGGACGGCGATGTAATCCTGTTCCGCTTCAATGTCTGAGAAAATCGTTACTGTTCACTCGCGCCATTCGCAAAAGCGCAAAAAAATTATAAATACAACAAAAGGTACGCTTTTAGGGCATTTTGTTGTCACGAATGACGAAAAAGGCAGTTGGACTTTTCACGGTCCGGCTGTCTTTTTTTTCTGAAATCGCTTGTCAAGGAGGGCATTTTATACTAAAATGGTTTCAAAGTGGTAGAAAGTGGTACGAAGTGGAGTAAGGTGGCAGACCTTTTCCATGAATGGCAGGTGATTGTACATGTTTATGGGCGAATACAATCATACGTTGGATACAAAAGGCAGGTTGATCATTCCCTCCAAATTTCGAGAGACGCTCGGTGAGAAATTTGTAGTGACCAAGGGACTGGACGGCTGCTTATTTGTGTACGACAATGCCGGCTGGACTGCTTTCGAAGAAAAGCTTCAGGCAATGCCCATCAGCAGAAAAGACACCCGTATGTTTGTCCGCCACTTTCTGGCAGGCGCCGCGGAGGTGGAGGTGGACAAGCAGGGACGTGCCCTGATCCCTTCCAAATTAAGAGAATTTGCAGAGCTGACCAAAGACGTTGTGCTGGTGGGCGCTGCAGGACATATTGAAATCTGGAGCCAGGAGCGCTGGGATGCCCTGGAAGAAGAGGCGGAGGAATCCATGGAGGATATCGCAGAGCGCATGGACGACCTCGGATTGTAACGAAGAAAGGAAAAATCGATGGAATTTGCACATACATCCGTCCTGTTGGAGGAGACAATTGAAGGACTTGCAATCAAACCGGACGGCATCTATGTGGACGGCACACTGGGCGGGGCAGGACATTCCAGCCACATTGCAGCGCGCCTTAGGACCGGCCGGCTGATCGGTATCGACCAGGATGCAGAGGCGATCGAAGCGGCGACAAAACGGCTGGAGCCGTGGCAGGAGCATGTGACGCTGGTGCGCGACAATTACTGTAACCTTCCGGCAGTATTAAACAGTCTCGGCATCGACAAAGTAGATGGCATTATGTTAGATCTTGGTGTATCCTCCTATCAGCTGGACAACGCCGAGAGAGGATTTTCCTATCGTTATGATACCGCACTGGATATGCGGATGGATCAGCGCCAGACCCTGACGGCGAAAACGATCGTCAATGAGTGGTCACAGGCAGAGCTGTTTCGGTGTATCCGGGACTACGGAGAAGATAAATTTGCACAGAATATCGCCAAACACATCGTGCAGGCGAGAGAAAGAAAGCCGATTGAGACGACCGGGGAATTAAACGACATTATCCGGGCGGCGATTCCGGCAAAGATGCGGGAAAAAGGCGGACATCCTTCCAAACGCACGTTTCAGGCGATTCGGATTGCCTGCAACAGAGAGCTGGAGGTATTGGAAAATTCCCTGGACGCCTTTATCGACCGGCTGGCTCCGGGTGGAAGACTCTGTATCATCACCTTCCATTCGCTGGAAGACAGAATTGTGAAAAATGCCTTCCGCAGAAATGAAAATCCCTGTACCTGTCCGCCGGAATTTCCGGTGTGCGTGTGCGGCAAAACGAGCCGGGGACATGTTGTGACCCGCAAACCGATTCTTCCGACCGAGGAAGAGATGGAGACAAATTCCAGAGCGAAAAGCGCAAAGCTGCGCATTTTCGAAAAAATAGAGAGCTAGTACATCGTTTTCGAAATAATGATACCACTCACTTGCCTGTGAATCCGATTGGTATAGTTATTTACGAAACGCTGTACTAGAAGCCGGAACAGACGGCGGTGAGGAGAGCAAATGGTGAGAACATCGAATTTAGCCAGAAAAAGCCAATCGGCAGCGTACAAAAGAACGCCCTATCAGAAAACAGCATATGTAAACGGTACGGCAGTCAGACACGCTGAGGCGGGAGAAGAGCTGGAACGCCATTTGGATCAGGGCTCCGGACGGGTTTCGAGACGCGAGCTGGAGAAGCAGAAGCAGGAAATGAAACGCCTGCGCTACAGAAATGTAGCCTATGTGCTGTTTTTGACCGTGGCGTTTGCAGTCACGAGCGTAATGCTGATCGGCTATATCCGGCTGGAATCCTCGATCACCCAGAGCGTAAAGCAGGTTGCAGCGCTGCAGAGTCAGCTAAATAACTTAAAGACGGAAAATGACGAAATGAAAAACCGGATTGACAGCTCCATCAATCTGGAGGAAATCAGAAGAATTGCAATTACGGAGCTTGGCATGACCTACGCAGGACAGGGACAGATCGTGGAAATCCCGGATGATGGAAGCGATTATGTAAGACAGTATGCAGACATCAAGAAGTGAGGCAGGTGCCGGATTGGATAAGAAAAATAAGTTTACAATACGAATGCAGAGAAAGCTGGTGGTACTGTTTTGTTTGGTACTGCTGGCTTTTGCAGGGTTGAGCGTCAGATTGATTTTAATTAACCGGGATAACGGCGACAGCTACAAAAAGCAGGTGCTTTCCCAGCAGCAGTATTCCAGTACGACGATTCCTTATAAGCGGGGAGAAATCCTGGACAACAAGGGAACGAAGCTGGCATCGAGTGAAAAGGTATACGATCTGGTGCTGGATATCAAACAGATGAATAATAAAGAGGACTATGTTGAGCCTACGATCCAGGCACTGGAGGATTATTTTAGCATTGACGGCGATCAGGTGCGCGCTTATGCGCAGGAACACCCAGATTCCCAGTATTATGTCCTCAAAAAGAGAATGTCCTACAATGAAATCAGTGATTATCAGCAGATGATGGCGGATACGAGCCAGAAAGAATATAACCAGTATGTCAAGGGAATCTGGTTTGAGGAAAGCTATAAGCGAGTTTACCCGAATAGCTCTCTCGCAAGCGATGTCATCGGCTTTACGCGGACGGACGGAACCGGAACCTACGGACTGGAAGAGTATTACAACGATGTTTTGAGCGGCGTAAACGGCAGACAGTATGGATATATAGACGGGGACGATAATCTGCAGCGGACGACGGAGGCTGCTGTGGACGGCTACAATGTTTATTCCACGATCGACGCGACGATTCAGGGCATTGTGGAAAAGTACCTCAAAAAATATAACGACGAAAACAAAGACAGCACCCGCGAGGGTAACGGTGCGCAGGATGCAGCGTGTATTGTGATGGATGTCCACAGTGGGGAAGTGCTCGCAATGGCGAGTTATCCGACGTTTGACTTAAACGATACGAGAAATCCGGAGGCACTGATCGGCAGCAAACTGATCGATGTCAGTGGAAACTCGACGGATACGGTCATCAACGAAGAGATTGCAGCGTCGATGAAGCAGGAGGAAAATAACGATCTGCTTGTACAGAACTTAAATGCCCTCTGGAAAAACTACTGCATCAACAGCACTTACGAGCCGGGTTCCACGATGAAGCCCTTCGTTGCAGCGATGGGGTTGGAGGACGGCAGGCTCAAAGGCGATGAATCCTTTGAATGCACCGGTATCATCGAGATCGGCGGCTACAAAATCCGCTGTCATAACTACAGAAACGGTGCGGAGGGGTGGCTGACGATCGGAGAATCCATTGAACGCTCCTGTAATGTCACGCTGATTCGGATGGCACAGGTTATCGGGATCGATGAATTTCTGAAATATATGTCGGAATATAATTTCGGTTTAAAGACCAATATAGATCTTGCGGGCGAGGCAAGAACGGCTTCCCTGGTATTCAATTCTTCAACGATGGGACCTACGGAGCTTGCAACCTCGAGCTTTGGACAGGGCTTTAACGTGACGATGATCCAGATGATCACAGGTTTTTGTTCCCTGATCAACGGAGGCTATTATTATGAACCGCATATGGTCAGTAAGATTACGGCAGCAGATGGATCTGTGGTAAAGAATATTGAGCCGAGACTGTTAAAGCAGACCATTTCCGCGGAAACTTCGGAGAAAATCCGTGAATACTGCGTTCAGGTTGTGGAAGGTGCAAATGGTACCGGTAAACGTGCAAAGCCTGCAGGCTATCGCATCGGCGGTAAGACTGGTACAGCAGAAACTGTCAGCGCCAGCGGTACCCGTGAAAAGGACGAATACGTCGTATCGTTTCTGGGCTATGCGCCCGCAGAAGATCCACAGATCGCAGTTTATGTGGTTTTAAACAGACCAAACGCCCGGGAGCAGGATCTGGAAACGAGAAAAGCATGTATCATCGCCAAAAACATTTTGACCGAAGTGCTTCCTTATTTAAATATCTTCATGACACAGGAGCTGACGGACGAAGAACGCGCAGAGCTGGAAGCGATGCAGATTGAAATTCGCGAGCAGCTGAGCGCAAACGCACCGGCGTCAGATGTCAGCGGGAATGATGTCAGTGGAAATGATGTCAGTGGAAATACAACCGATACCGGAGGGGATTCTTCCGCTGGGGATACTACGGCAGGGGAGGATGGCAGCGCTGCGCAGCCTGCGGGCGACGACCCGCCTACAACAGGTGGAGATACTGCAAATGGAGCAGAAGCGGACAATCCGTATGTCAACAGCGACGGGCAGTTGATCGATCCGACGACTGGAGAGGTGATCACGGAGGATTCGGACGGCTATGATGTGCCGGTTTCCGGCATTCTGGAAAACGGTGCAGCAGGCGACTCTGGTGGGGATACGCAAAATCCTATGGAATAATGGAAGAAAAGAGGTAACTGCTCAGTAGGTCTGCGCATTTACTGCGCTGACCGTAAGAAAACTTAGACTAGAAGGCAAAAATCCTATCGGCATAGCCGATTTGAAATGGATTTTTGCGCGTAACTGCGAGGGTACGGAACAGTTACGAAAAGAGTACGATCGCTGTCTGCTGTGGTCACAGCGCGCAGCGGCAGCGTGTGCATATTTTAGGCAGCGGTTTCATAAGGTATAGTAATTTCTGCTTTGCAGGGAACTTATGGAACTGAGCAAACCGTTTCACCGCAAAAAGATCGTCGTAATTTTTCTGGCGTGCATTCTGATCTTTTCAGGGCTGTCCGCCAGAGTGGTATATCTGATGGTATTTCGGGCGGCACATTATTCTGAGCTCGCGCTGGATTTGCATCAGAGAGAGCGCAAAATCAAGGCAAAGCGCGGGAGAATTTTAGACCGGAACGGGATCGTGCTGGCGGATAACCAGCCGGTCTGTACGATTTCTGTCATCCATAACCAGATTCGCGATCCCGACGCAGTGATTGCGCTTTTGTGCAGCAAGCTTGGACTGTCGGAAGAGACCGTTCGAAAAAGAGTGGAAAAGGTATCGTCCATCGAAAAAATCAAAAGCAATGTTGATCTGGAAACCGGGGAGGAAATTTACCGGACAGGGCTGGACGGCATCAAGGTGGACGAGGATTATAAACGATATTATCCGTATGAGAATCTCGCTTCCAAAGTGATCGGCTTTACCGGAGGCGATAATCAGGGAATTTTGGCGTTGGAAAGCCGGTATGAGGAAGTGCTTTCCGGGCAGGAGGGCTTGATTCTGGAAATGACGGACGCACGCGGCGTCCGGCTTCTGGATGAAGGAGAGAGCCGGGTAGAGCCGGTGGATGGAAAAGATTTATACATTAGTCTGGATGCCAACATCCAGCTGTACGCACAGCAGCTGGCGGAGCAGGTCTGCCTGGAAAAAGAAGCGGAAAGCGTTTCGATTCTGGTGCTGCGTCCCGATAACGGAGAAATCCTTGCGATGGCGGATGTGCCGGAATATCAGTTGAATGACCCGTTCACACTTCCGGAGGGGCAGCAAGAACAGCTCATGACCGAAAAAGAAAAGCAGGAAGCCCTGAATAAAATGTGGAGAAACGCCTGCATCAACGATACCTACGAGCCTGGCTCTGCCTTTAAGGTCATTACGGCGGCAGCCGCACTGGAAAACGGCGTTGTCCGGGAATCGGATTCTTTTCAGTGCCCGGGCTATATTGTCGTAGAGGGCAGAAAAATCCGGTGTGCAAAGGTTCGGGGTCATGGAACTGAAAATTTCGTACAGGGGACGATGAATTCCTGCAATCCGGTGTTTGTGACGGTAGGGCTTCGGATGGGTGCAGATACGTTTTACCAAAGCATGAAGCAGTTCGGGCTGTTGAACAGAACTGGAATCGATGTGCCTGGAGAAGCCGGTACAATCATGCACGCACAGGATCAGATCGGTCCGGTGGAGCTTGCGACGATTTCGTTCGGGCAGTCCTTTCAGATCACGCCGATCCAGCTTGCAGCGACGGTCAGCTCCCTCATTAATGGCGGGACGCGGATTACACCGCATTTGGGACTGTATTGCGAAAAGACGGACGGTTCGGAGCGCATTTCGGTGCAGAAGGAAACGGAGCAAAAACGGATTCTTTCGGAAGAAACGAGTGCCCGGCTGCGCAGCATCCTGTTTCAGGTCGTGGAAAACGGCGGCGGAAAAAATGGAAAAGTCGAAGGCTATCAGGTGGGCGGCAAGACGGCGACCAGCGAGACGCTTCCTCGCGGTACTGGTCGGTATATTTCTTCATTTCTGGGTTTTGCACCTGCGGACGATCCGAAGGTGCTGGCATTGTGCATTATCCGAAACCCCCAAGGCGTCTATTATGGCGGACTGGTGGCGGCGCCGGTAGTGCGCGAGCTTTTTGAAAATATTCTTCCCTATCTGGATGAAATAGGGTATTATGAGAAGAATGAAACAATAAACCGCAATTAATTGCAGGGAAACATAGAACGAAAGTGCTGTCTATGGCAGCGAAAGGAGAGAATCAACATGGATTTACTGGGAAAAAAGGTACTGGTAGCCGGATGCGGAAAGAGCGGACTCGGAGCCGCCGGACTCTTGCAGAAAGCGGGAGCCGTTCCCGTTCTGTTTGATGAAAATGAAAAGCTGGATGGGAAGGCGCTCTGCGCGCGGGAGGATTATCCCAAAGATACTGCGCTGGTACTGGGAAGCCTTCCGAAGGAGTTGCTTTCCGAGCTTTCGCTGGCGGTTTTAAGCCCCGGTATTTCCATTGAAGAAGCGTTTGTTTCTACACTGAAAGAAGCGGATATTCCGGTATGGGGCGAAATTGAGCTCGCCTGGAACTATGAAAAGGGAAAGGTGCTCGCAATTACAGGCACGAACGGAAAGACCACGACGACAACGCTGGTGGGCGAGATCTTGAAGCGTTATCAGGACAATACGTTTGTTGTCGGCAATATCGGAACCCCCTATACGCAGGAGGTTTTAAAAACAGATAAGGACAGCGTGACGGTAGCGGAGATCAGCAGCTTCCAGCTGGAAACTGCAGTGCATTTCCATCCGACTGTCAGCGCGATTTTAAATATCACGCCGGATCATTTGAACCGTCATCATACGATGGAGAACTATGCGGCAGTCAAGGAATCCATCACGAAGAACCAGACAAAGGACGATTTCTGTGTGCTCAATCACGAGGACAGCTGGTTAAAGGCGTTTGCACCGAAGTGCCCGGCCCAGGTCATCTGGTTTTCTTCCAAAGAAAAGCTGGAGAGAGGCTATTATCTGGTCGGCAGCAAAATCTGCAGAAATCTCGGAAATGGGGAAGAAGTCCTGATGGATGTTGACAAGATGCAGCTGATCGGCGTACATAATTTTGAAAACGTGATGGCGGCGATTGCGATTGCAGCAGCATACGGCGTGCCGATGGAAACAATTCTGGATACCGTAAAACATTTTCAGGCAGTAGAACACAGAATCGAATATGTAGCGACCAAAAACGGCGTCGTTTATTATAACGATTCCAAGGGAACCAATCCCGATGCGGCGATTCAGGCGATCCGCGCAATGAAGTGGCCCACCGTGCTGATCGGCGGCGGCTATGACAAGCAGAACACCTACGACGAGTGGATTGAAGCGTTTGACGGCAAGGTGAAGCTGCTTGTGCTGATCGGTCAGACGCGGGAAAAGATCGCGGAGTGCGCAAAGAAGCACGGAATGGAAAATATCGTTTTGGCGGACAGCTTTGAAGAAGCGATGGATACCTGTGTAAAGGCAGCGTGTCCGGGCGATGCGGTGCTGTTGTCCCCCGCATGCGCGAGCTGGGGAATGTTCCCGAATTATGAAGTGCGCGGTAAAATGTTCAAGGAATATGTAAACAGCCTGAAGGGGTGAGCAAGTGGCAGGACGGAGAAAATCTCAGAAAACAGAATACTATTTTGATTACAGTCTTCTGTTCATCATCCTGTTTCTGACAGGCTTCGGACTGGTTATGATTTATTCCGCCAGCGCTTACGATGCGACGACGCAGAATCTGAACGAGGACTATTATCTGATGCATCAGGCGTTTGCGGCGGCGCTGGGGCTGGTGGGGATGTTTTTCGTCTCCCACATCCCATATCATTTTTGGGAACGGTTTGCGGTAATCGGCTATGTGGTTTCCCTGATTTTGATTGTACTCGTGCTGTCGCCGCTGGGCGTCGAGGTCAACGGTGCAAGAAGGTGGCTGAATCTCGGTATGTCGATTCAGCCTGCGGAGATCGCAAAGCTGGCGATGATTCTGTTTCTGGCGACGTTTATCTGCAAGATGGGAAGAAACATTCGGACGTCGAAAGGCTTTTTGACGGTTATTGGAGTTTCCCTGCCGCACGTTTTTTGTATCTGGCAAATCACCAACAACCTGAGCTCTGCGATTATCGTGCTGGGAATTGCGGTCCTGATGCTGTTTGTGGCGAGTCCGCAATACAAACCATTTTTCATCATAGGAGGAATTGGAGCACTCGCAGTTATAGGCGTAATTTTCGGTGTCAAGCAGCTGCAGAGCATCGAAGGGCTGGATTTCCGTTTCGCCCGTATCATGGCGTGGCTCGATCCGGAAGCCTATGCGTCCGGCAAGGGCTTTCAGACGCTGCAGGCACTTTATGCGATCGGCTCCGGCGGTATTTTTGGAAAGGGGCTCGGGCAGAGTATCCAGAAACTGGGCTTTTTGCCGGAGCAGCAGAATGATATGATCTTTTCGATCATTTGTGAGGAGCTGGGGCTGTTCGGCGGCATCGCTGTGATCCTGATTTTTTTGCTGTTGATCTGGCGTCTGATGATTATTGCGAACAACGCGTCGGATCTGTTCGGTGCGCTGTTAGTTGTCGGCGTGCTGGGGCATATCGCGATTCAGGTCATTTTAAATGTTGCGGTCGTAACGAACTCAATGCCGAACACCGGCGTGTCCCTGCCGTTTATCAGCTACGGCGGCTCATCGATCCTGTTTTTGCTGATCGAGATGGGGCTCGTCATGAGCGTTGCCCGCGGCATCAAGGTCCGGGATGTGTAATGGGGTATGCGTGTATCGTGCTTTCACCGGGAGCAAAAAAGACGAGCGTGTTATCTGGACACGGGGCAGCAGTGTAGCTGCATTTGTCACGTATGCGGCATCTTTGCCATAGTATAGGGTAAGGGCAGCGCGGACGGTGGTTTTGTGGATTCAATCTGGATCAGAGGCAAAAGACCTCTTTATGGGGAAATGACAGTGCAGGGGTCGAAAAACGCCGTGCTGCCGATTTTGGCGTCGACCATTCTGATCGCCGGAAAGACGACACTGCGAAACTGCCCGGATATTTCGGATGTGGACTGCATGTGCCGCATTTTGCAGAAAATCGGCGCAACAGTGACAAAAACCGGTCACGAGATCTGCGTGGACGCTTCCGGTGCGCTGCAAAGCAGGCTTCCGGCAGAGGAAGTGGTTCGGATGCGTTCCTCCATCGTGCTGACGGGCGCGCTTTTGGGGCGGCTGGGGCAGGCGTCCTTCTGCGATCCGGGCGGCTGTGTCATCGGCGACCGCCCGATCGACCTGCATCTGAAAGCCTTTGCACGCTTCGGTTGTCAGATAAGGCGGGAGGATGACAATTTTTTGACGGTATTTGCAAAGCGACTGAACGGCGTACAGATCCCTTTTCCGTTTTCGAGCGTCGGTGCGACGCAGAATGCGATTTTATGCGCGGTCTGTGCAAAGGGAGAAACAGTGCTGACAGGTTGTGCAAAGGAACCGGAGGTCGTTTCGCTGTGCCGCTTTTTAAACGGTGCAGGGGCAAAGATCGAAGGAGCCGGAAACAAAACGATTCGAATTGAGGGCGTAAAAAAGCTTTGCGGCACAGAATTTTCCATCGATGCGGATCGGATCGTGGCAGGAACCTGTCTGATCGGTGTACTCGCGGCAGGCGGGGAAGCTTTTTTGCGGCAGGCGCCGATCGGGCAGCTTACAGCGGTGATTGCAGTTGCCAAAAAAATGGGCGCACAGATTATCCCGGATTCAGAAGGACTGTTGGTAAAACGTGCAGGCAGGCTGGTTTCCCCGCTTTTGCTGGAAACGGACGTATATCCGGGCTATCCGACCGACCTGCAGTCCCCGATGCTGACGGCACTGTGCTGCGCAGAAGGAAACTGTATGGTGTCGGAGCGCGTTTTTAATGGAAGGTTTGGTGTGCACGAGCAGTTAAACCGGATGGGTGCTGCGATCGTCGCCGGACAAAGAAGCGCGGAGGTCACCGGAGGCAGAAAACTGCACGGAGAGCGGGTTTTTGCAAAAGAACTGCGGGGTGGTGCGGCACTTGTGCTGGCGGGGCTGTGTGCAGAGCATAAGACGGTCGTGGAAAACTGTCATTTTATCCGGAGAGGATATGAAGATATCGTAAGGGATTTCAGAGAGTTGGGAGCAGACATTGGCACAGAAACAGAAATATAAGCTGCTGGACGGCGGAAAATCTGAAAAAAGTCGGAAGAAATCAGCTTCCGGCAAAAAAAAGAAAAAAAGCAGCGGCAAAGCTGCCGGGTATTCCTATGCAGTGGCAACGCCGGGCGAGTGGCTGCGCGCAAATCTCGGCGTACTGATTGCCAGCATTGCGATCGTCTGTCTGGCGGCGATAGCCCTCGTCGTGGTGTCCGTGTTTCGGGTGCAGAATATTTCGGTCGAGGGAAACGTTCACTACACGAGCGAAGAGATCGAGGCGATGGTTTTGACCGATCGGCTTTCCTACAATTCGCTCTATCTTTCGTTAAAATATCGGAATAAGGAAATCCGGGACATTCCGTTTATCGAAACGATGAGTGTCCGGGTCGATTCGCCGGACAGCATCACGATCCGTGTTTATGAAAAGTCTGTGGCGGGCTACGTCGAATACATGGGGCGTTACATGTATTTTGACCGGGACGGTATCGTGGTGGAATCTTCGGAAACGAGGACAGAAGGAATTCCGCAGGTGACGGGAATTAGGTTCGACCATGTTGTTTTGTATGAGGCGCTTCCGGTGAAGAATACCGATATTTTTCAGGAAATTCTTTCGATTACGCAAATGCTTTCCAAGCATCAGATCACGACGGATAAAATATATTTTAACGAATCAAATGAAATAACACTTTATTTCGACAATATCCGGGCAAAGCTGGGAAAGGATAACCTGGAGGAAAAGGTGATGCGCCTGGAGCAGATTTTACCGAATCTGTCGGGCGAAAGCGGAGTACTCGATTTGCAGAATTACTCGGAAGACCGCAAAAATGTGACGTTTCAGAAAGATGGATAACCGTAAAGAAATTGAAAAAATGGGTTGCGTAATTCTGAAAATGATTATATGATAAATATTATGAAGTTTGTCAGGAATGAAGGAGGAAATACCCTTGCTGGAGATTAAAGTAAATGACGCAGAAGCGGCAGCGCACATCCTTGTCATTGGAGTTGGCGGTGCAGGCAATAATGCTGTAAATAGAATGATTGATGAGAAAATTGACGGTGTGGAGTTTATCGGAGTCAATACAGACCGACAGGCTCTGCAGTTCTGCAAAGCGGAAAAGCACCTGCAGATCGGCGAGAAGCTGACCAAGGGACTGGGCGCAGGCGCAAAGCCCGAAATCGGTGAGCAGGCAGCTCAGGAGAGTGCAGAAGAAATTTCCAAATCCTTAGACGGAGCAGATATGGTATTTGTTACCTGCGGTATGGGCGGCGGAACCGGAACCGGTGCGGCGCCTGTTGTCGCAAAGCTCGCCAAGGACAAAGGAATCCTGACTGTCGGTGTTGTAACCAAGCCGTTCCGCTTTGAAGCAAAGACCCGTATGAACAATGCGATGTCCGGTATCGAGAAGCTGCGTGACAGCGTGGATACTCTGATCGTTATCCCGAATGACAAGATTCTGGAAATTGTGGACAAGCGTACCAGCATGCCGGAAGCCCTGATGAAGGCCGACGAAGTCCTTCAGCAGGCAGTACAGGGAATTACCGATCTGATCAACGTCCCCGCAGTCATTAACCTCGACTTTGCAGATGTACAGACCGTTATGCGCGACAAGGGAATTGCTCACATCGGTATCGGCGAAGGTAAAGGCGACGATAAGGCTGTCATGGCAGTCAAAGCCGCTGTAGAGAGCCCGCTGTTAGAGACAACGATTGCAGGCGCAACCGATATCATCATCAACGTGTCCGGCGATATTTCCATGTTCGACGCTTCCGATGCGGTGGATTATGTCCGTGAGATCACCGGCGATGACGTTAACATTATCTTCGGTGCCATGTATGATTCCAACCAGGCAGACTACTGCCGGATTACCGTAATTGCAACCGGTATTGAGGAGACACCGGCTTCCCGCTTCGGTACTTCCTTTGCAAGAAAACCGATCACTCCTTCCGTAGGCCAGACCGGTATGAAGACCACAGTGAGCGCGACGGGCGCGAACACGACAAGACCGTATAACAGCGCACTGCAGCAGCCGGTTCATCCCGGAGCTGCTTCCAATGCGGAATTAAAGAAGCCGGCAGGCATAAATGGCATTCAGCCTGCTCCTACGGTACTGCGCAGCAAGGTACAGGAGAGAGATTTAAAGATTCCGGATTTCCTTCAGAAAAAATAAATAATTTTAGTAACGAAACAGAAAACACCGCGAGGTGACTGAAAAAGTCATTTCGCGGTGTTTTTTTGTCGAAACTTTCCCCGGCAGCGCACAGCGTTTCGACAAAATCCACGCGCCAGCATTTTTATAATAAGGACATACAGTTTTGGAAAACGTGCGGGAGGAAAGGCTTGTGAGCTATCGGATTTATGCAGACCGGGTCTGGATAATGCACACCTGTATCAATGTGCTGCTGTTATTTCTGACAGCGAAACTGTCTGGGATGACAGTAAGGGTTCGACGGATTATCGAAATAGCAGCCGGAAATGCGCTGTGCTTTACGGCAATCCTGTTGCTGCCTGCTCCGGCGGTTTTGCAGGGAGAAGTAGGGATAATTCTGGCAGGAAAAACGTTTTTTTGCCTGATTGCAGCACTTTGGTGGGTACAGCGATGCTTTCAGGTCAAAAGCCGGGAAGGAATGCGGCGTGTCTGGATCTGCTATATGTGTTGTGCCTGCGTGCTCGGCGGCGTCTGCAACGGCATTTCTGAAGTCCGGGAGCTGTTTGAAACCGATCAAAACGGTTTTGGAACCGGCGGGCAGGTTTCCATGATGCAGCTTTTGGTCTGGTGCGCGATTGTCGTCTGGTATGGCGCAAAGCTTCTGGACCGGGAGCGCAGGCGGCAGAAACATCCGATCTGGAAAGTCTCTTTTTTCTGGAAAACGAAGTTTTTTTCCGGAAGCGCGTTGATGGACAGCGGAAATTCCCTGAAAGACCCGTACACGGGGCGCCCGGTCTGTGTTTTGGACGAAGAGACGGCGAAAAAGCTTGGAATTTCGACGGAAAAGGCGGTTCGGCTGATTCCCTATCACAGCATTGGCAGGGCCCACGGACTCCTTCGGGCGGTGACGGTTTCAGAACTGTATTTGAGAAAAGACGGACAGGAGAAAAAGATTGCAGATGTGACGGTTGCGGTCGGACCCGGGCGTTTGAGCCGGTCGGGCGGATACCAGATGATTCTGCATCCAGCATTACTGGAGGAAAAGAAAGGAGCAGACCATGATATTAAAAGTAGCGATGCCGGGAAAAGTGCAGTTTAAATTGATCCGCCGGGAACCGGCATTTTTTATGGCACATGAGGGGGATATTCATTATATTGGCGGCGCAGATGTGCTTCCGGCACCTCTGGAAACGGAACAGGAAAACGAGGTGATTCAGGATCTGGCGACAGAGGAATATGCGCAGGAGGCGCGGTCAATTTTAATTGAACACAACCTGCGCCTGGTTGTTTACATAGCAAAGAAATTCGATAATACGGGCGTCGGCGTGGAGGATCTGATTTCGATCGGCACGATTGGACTGATCAAGTCAATCAATACATTCAATCCCGGGAAAAATATCAAGCTCGCAACTTATGCATCCCGATGCATTGAAAATGAAATCCTGATGTATCTGCGCCGCAACCACAAGACGCGGATGGAGGTTTCGATCGACGAGCCGCTGAACGTGGACTGGGACGGAAACGAGCTGCTTTTGTCGGATATCCTGGGGACGGATGAGGACGTGATCTACAGGGATATGGAAAACGAGGCAGAGCGCAGGATTTTAAGAAATGCGGTGGCGAAGCTTTCCGAGCGGGAGCGCACAATCGTCAGCCTGCGTTTTGGACTGGATACGCCGGACGGGCAGGAAATGACCCAGAAGGAGGTCGCGGCATATCTGGGTATTTCCCAGTCCTATATTTCCCGGCTGGAAAAAAAGATCATGAAGCGACTGAAAAAAGAGATGGTGCGGGAGTGAAGCTGCGCGCTGCAGCTGCGTTCGACCGCCATGCCTGCACGCATTCCGGGATGTGCTGTCATGCCGTGAAATACTCACACCGTGTGTTACATGCTCCCTGCATCATGCGCTCAAATACGCGCGCATGATGCGGAGAGCATTTTTTTCGAGCCGGGAAACCTGTGCCTGGGAAATTCCGATCAGCTCGGCAACCTCCATCTGCGTTTTTCCCTCGAAAAAGCGCAGGGAAATGATCTCATGTTCCCGGGCATTGAGCTTTTTTAACGCGTCGGACAAAGACAGATGCTCGACCCAGTTTTCCTCCCGGTTCTTTTTATCCCGAATCTGATCCATCACATAGAGCGTGTCTCCTCCGTCTGTGAAAATCGGCTCATACAGGCTCATGGGATTCTGGATGGCGTCGAGGGCATAGACAATATCCTCCCGGGAGATGCCGACCTCGGAGGCAACCTCGGTGATGGACGGCTCCTTCTGGTTCTTTTTTAAAAGCATTTCCCGCGCGTAGATGGCTTTATAGGCGGTGTCGCGCAGCGAACGGCTGACCCGGATGGAGTTGTTGTCCCGCAGAAAACGCCGGATCTCGCCAATAATCATTGGGACAGCATAAGTTGAAAACCGTACTCCCAGTTCGGTATTGAAATGGTCGATTGCCTTGATCAGACCGATACAGCCAATCTGAAATAGATCGTCTACGTTTTCCCCTGCAGAGGAAAAGCGTCGGATGACGCTCAAAACGAGCCGCAGATTTCCCTTGATAAACTGTTCCCGTGCCTCGGCGTCGCCCTGCCGGATCTGGATAAAAAGCGCGTCTTTTTCTTCATTGGTTAGGATCGGCAGGCGGGCGGTGTTGACGCCGCAGATTTCCACTTTGTTGAGTGCCATGGCATTGCCTCCTGTGATTGAAAAGCTATGAAAAGAGCATGGACGAAAAAACGGAATTTATTCAAAGCGATGACGCAGATTTTGATGCATTGCAGCGCATGGCAGCCGTAGTGAAAAGTGCTGCACCAGCGTGCGCGCCGCTGCATAGGATAGAAAAAACGGGAGAATTTCGGATGCTTTTTTCAGAATTAAAAAGCAAGGAAGTCGTAAACTTACGCGACTGCCGAAAAATGGGACATGTGACGGACTTCGAGTTCGATGAGTGCAGCGGCGTGATCCAGAAAATTATTGTGCCGGGCATCGGCGGCAAAAACTGGAAATGCCTGTTTGGCTGCGATACGGAGTATGCGATTGCGTATCAGGATATCAAACAGATCGGACCGGATGTGATTATGGTAGATGTGCCGTAACACAACGGAGTATAAGGGTCGAAAAACGGTAGATTTCCGGTGACAGTTTTATTATCGTATAGGAAACTTCGTTTCCATACGCTAATAAACGCTCCGCGAGGATGCGTGTTTTTCTCAGATTTTACCAAAATGACAATGCAGCGGATATTCGGGTGTGCTATACTGAACATAAGAGAAACTGTGTCGCAGGCGACACAAAGTAGCCAGGATCGCAGAGACGAACTGGATGTTCGTCTCGCGATTCCTTCGGCGCAAAGCGCCCGCGGAATGGAGATTGGTATGAAAATTCTTTTGATCAATGGAAGCCCGAAAGGCGATCGAAGCAACACGTTAAAGCTCTCCAAAGCATTTCTGGAGGGCATTTTGGAAATCGACAAGGATGCAGAGATCAGACAGCTGAACCTTTCCGAGAAAAAGATCGCTCCCTGTAGGGGCTGTTTTGCCTGCTGGAACAAAACGCCGGGCAAATGCGTGATGACAGACGACATGCAGGAGGGCATCGAAGGAGAGCTGTGGGCGGATCTCATGATCTGGAGCTTTCCGCTTTACTATTTCAGCGTTCCGGGGCTTTTGAAAAATTTTATCGACAGGCAGCTGCCCATGAACCTCCCGTTTATGGAAGAGCAGGAGGGGCAGACCGGGAGCGGCGGGCATCCGTCCCGATACGATATGAGCGGTAAGCGGCATCTGCTGATTTCCACCTGCGGATTTTATACCGCAAAGAATAATTACGACAGCGTGACGAAGCTGTTCGACCATGTGTGTGGCGCAGGGCAGTATGAAAGCATTTTCTGCGGACAGGGTGAGCTGTTCCGTGTTCCGGAATTAAAGGCGCGGACGGATGAATATCTGGAATGCGTCAGACAGGCGGGGCGCGAATACGCACAGAAACAGGCAATCTCAGAAGACGCGAAGGAAAAGCTGAGAGAACTGTTATATCCGAGAGATGTATTTGAAAAAATGGCGGATGCGAGCTGGGGCGTGGAAAAAAAGAGCGGCGAAAAGGAAGATCCGGTGCTGACCTTTACCAGGCAGATGGCGGCACTTTATAACAAAGACAGCTTCGACCAAAAAGAGCGCGTGTTGGAAATCCGCTATACAGACCTGGGAAAAGCATGGCAGATCGTGCTCGGAAAAGACGGCAGCACGGTGCTGGAGGCAGGCAGCAGGGAGGCAACGACGGTGATCGAGACGCCCTGGGACGTCTGGCAGTCGATTGCAAGGGGAGAGATCCGTGGGGATGCAGCACTGGCAAAAGGAATGTATCGCGTGACCGGAGATTTTTCCCTGATGATACACTGGGATGATTTCTTTGGTGCAGCAAATGCAGCTGCGGGAAAAGAAAAATCCGGCAAAAATTCCGACGGGAGGACAGCAGAAAAAGAAAAACAGCCGCAGATGATTTTCATGCTGGCAGCGTGGATTACGTTCTGGGTGGCAGTGCCTGTCGGAGGAAATGTCGGAGCGATCGTGACGCTGGCGATCTGCGCGTGCCTGCCGCTTGCTGCGTGGAACCGGAAGCTGACGGTTTATGACCGGCTTTCCTTTGGAATTGTCGCACTGCTTTCTGTCCTCGCCCTGCAAAAAGGCTGCGTCAATATCGCACTGCTTGCCGGATATCTGGGCTTCGGGCTGATGTGGCTGTTATCCTGCCTGACAAAAGAGCCACTCTGTGCGGCTTATGTCAAATACAACTACCATGGCGACGATGCGCTGGAAAATCCGATTTTTATGAAAGCGAACAGAATCCTGGCGGCTGGCTGGGGAATCCTCTACATTCTGATTGCAATTTGGTCGGCATTTCTGTTGTCGGCAGGGCATACGACGCTGATGCAGATTTTAAACAACATGGCGACCGTGCTCATGGGCATCTTTACGGGTTGGTTTGAAAAATGGTATCCGCAGCGCGTCGCGGCGGGAAAATAATTCCATCCCCCTCTTTACAAAGATGTTTTACACGAAGTATAATAATTTAAATAAAACTAAAGAATATTACAAATAGATAAGAAGGAGGGTATTGTTGTGAAGCTTCAGATTTCAAACTGCAAAAAGGCGGCGGTTCAGGACGGCATGATCGGTCTGTTTTTTGAGGATATCAATTACGCGGCGGACGGCGGTCTGTACGCAGAGATGATTGAAAACCGGTCGTTTTCCTTTGTGGACTGTTACGGGGACGTGGGAGATTATTATACTAAGCCGGCGTGGGGCTATGGCTGGAATGCGACAAAAGAATGTGGTGAGGGCCGCATGGAATATGTGACGGGCAGCCCGATCAGCCGCGTGAATCCGTGGTATCTGCGGTTCACGGCGCAGGATGCCGGACAGGGCTTCTGGAATAAGGCGTACGACGGTATTTATCTGGAAAAAGGAAAGACCTATACCGTTCGGTTTTATGCGCGGGCGGCGCAGTATCCGGAAGGAAATATTACGGTACAGGTCACAAAGGACGGCAGAATCTGCGCACAGGCAGAGGTTTCCTGCATCCATGCGCCGGAGAAAACCTGGCAGAAATGGAACCTGTATGAAGCAGTACTGGAAGCCGGGGAGACAATCCGGAATGGCAGATTTACGATCAGCCTGACAAAGCCCGGCACGGTCGAGTTCGATTTGATTTCCATGATGCCGGACGATGCGGTGGCAGGTGTGTTCCGCAAAGATCTGTTTGACCTGTTAAAAGGCTTGCATCCCGGTTTTTTGCGTTTTCCGGGTGGATGTATTATCGAAGGAAATACACTGGAAAATCGTTACCGCTGGAAAGAGAGCGTCGGCGACATCAAAGATCGCCGCACGAATTTCAATCGCTGGGCAGTGCATCTGACGAGCGAGGAAAACGGATGGCACACGCAGTATTCCCATTACAACCAGACCCTCGGCATCGGTTTTTATGAATATTTTCTGCTGTGTGAGCTGATCGGTGCAAAGCCGCTGCCGGTTTTGAATGTCGGTCTGGCGTGTCAGTTCCAGTCCTATGAGCTGGTGGAAATGGACGAGCCGGAGTTTCAGGAGTTTTTGCAGGATGCGGTTGACTTGATCGAGTTTGCAAACGGTCCCGCAGACAGCACCTGGGGAAGTGTCCGTGCAAAAATGGGACATCCAGAGCCCTTCGGGTTGACGATGGTCGGCATCGGCAATGAGCAGTGGCAGACGGAAAAGATTGACTTCTTTGGTCGATATCAGGCATTCGAAAAGGCAATCCACGCAAAATATCCCGAAATTAAGCTGATCGGCTCTGCAGGACCGGATATCACCTCCGAGCATTACAACAAGGCATGGGAATTCTATAAAAAAGAAGTTCCTGCAAGAGACAATTTCTGCTATGCAGTGGATGAGCATTACTATGTAAAACCCGACTGGTTTTATGCACATACAGATTTCTATGATGAATATCCGAGGGATGTCAAGGTGTTCTCCGGGGAATATGCTTCTCATCCGATCAGCGGCATGAACCTGCCTCAGGCAAACACCCTGGGCGGCGCACTGGCAGAGGCTGCATTTTTGACCGGCGTGGAAAGAAATGCGGACGTTGTTGTGTTGGCTTCCTATGCGCCCCTGTTTGCAAGAGTCGGCTACGCGCAGTGGTCTCCGGATATGATCTGGTTCGATGAGACGAAAGCCTATGGGACGCCCAGCTATTTCGTACAGAAGCTTTACGGAGAAAATATGGGAACCGTGACCCTTGCGATGGACGGACAGGAAAAAGAGCTGCGCAAGGAGCAGGTTTATGCAAACGTAAGCCTCGATGAAAGAACCGGAGATCTCATCCTCAAGGTGGTCAACCATAACGACTGCGAAAAAACGCTCGAGCTCGATCTGGGCAGCTTCCGGGCAGCAGGAACGGCAAAGAACGTGATTTTGACCGGCGAGGGTGAAGACGCGTATAACTGCATTGAGCATCCGGACAGCGTAAAACTTTCGGAGTGCGAGAGCAATGCAGCAGACGGCATCGTGCTTCCGGCAAACAGCTTTGTTGTAACACGGATTCCGACTGTGCGGTAAAAAAATTATTCCAAATGGCAGGAGAAATAAAAAAGAATGTGCCTTGGCACATTCTCGCGCC
>ENA-ORNK01000706-ORNK01000706.1-human-gut-metagenome-genome-assembly--contig:-NODE-706-length-38063-cov-12.506472_pt1 | contig 38063 bp, 28 predicted proteins | sample MGYA00242115_ERZ509022 | MGnify/ENA primary metagenome ERZ509022 (study PRJEB26280, sample SAMEA2338690) | human gut metagenome | biome: human gut; feature: human-associated habitat; material: faeces...
CACCGGCGCCTCGGGGCGGATGCCGCTCTGCGCGGCAAGCGCCGCCGCGTCCGGGCCGGTGAAGCCCAGCCAGTAATATTCCCATGGGTCAGACTCGTCGGCGCAGTAGCGCACGAGCGTGTTCGGCCAGACCAGAAAAACCTGACCGGCATGGACGGGGTAGGAGCTTCCGTTCAGCGTGTAGGTCCCCTTGCCGGAGACGACATAGTGAAGAAGATAATGGTCGCGCATACCCGCGCCCCAGTGATAGCCCGGCGTGCACTGCTGAAAGCCCACGTTCTTGACGACCAGAGGAAGCCCGGCGGCGCTGGATTTGTAGGAGTGCTTGAAATACTGCGGCATTTGACGGCCCCTTTCACGGCGGATATCCGAATCATAGCACAGTGCGCAACAAAAATCCATATAAATATCGGATATTCCATTGAATGCGCAACATAAACACCTAGAATAGAATGCAGAGACAAAGGGCTCCGCGCAGGAGCGGCGGAAAAGCGTCTGCATGATCTTCTGCGCGGCCCGAGAGATGGCGAAAGGAGAGCCGGAAAATGTATGAAACGCTGAAGCAGGGCTTCCGGAAGCAGTTCGGAAGGGAAGCGGAATGGATTTTTTCAGCGCCGGGACGGACAGAGCTGAGCGGCAATCACACCGATCATCAGCACGGCTGCGTGCTGGCGGCTGCGGTCGATCTGGATACACGCGCGGCGGTCGGGAAAAATGGCGGGAACGCGATCCGCGTCCTGTCGGAGGGGTATCCCCTGTGTGAGGTGGCGCTGGACGAGCTGGCTGTGCGCCCGGAGGAGAAGAACACGACGGCGGCGCTGGTGCGCGGCGTAGCTGCGCGGTTCGCGCAGCTCGGATGTAAGATCGAGGGCTTTGACGCCTATGTGACCTCGACGGTGCTGCCGGGCAGCGGACTTTCCAGCTCCGCCGCTTTTGAGGTGCTGCTGGGGACGATCGTCAACACGCTCTTCAACGCGTCCGCCGCCACGCCGGTTCAGATCGCACAGATTGGCCAGTATGCGGAGAACGTCTATTTCGGAAAGCCCTGCGGCCTGATGGATCAGACGGCCTCGTCTGTCGGCAACATCATCGCCATCGACTTTGCCGACCCGGAGAAGCCGCAGGTGGAGCGGCTGGACTTCGATTTTGAAAGCTGCGGCCATTGCCTCTGCATTCTCGACAGCGGCGCCGATCACGCGGAGCTGACGCAGGAATATGCGGCCATCCCGCAGGAAATGAAGGCCGTTGCGGCGGTGTTCGGAAAGAACTATCTGCGCGAGGTGGACGAGGCGGCGTTTTACGACCGGATCGCGGAGGCACGCGAAAAATGCGGCGACCGCGCCGTCCTGCGCGCCATCCACTTCTTTGAGGAAAACCGGCGCGTCCGGCTTCAGGTCCGTGCGCTCCGGAACGACAATTTCGAGGCGTTTTTGCAGTATGTGACCGAGTCGGGGCGTTCGTCGCAACTCTATTTGCAGAACGTCACGCCGCTGGGCGCAAAGGAGCATCAGGAGATGGCGTTCACGCTGGCGCTGGCGGAAAAGCTTCTGGACGGCCACGGAGCCTGCCGCGTCCACGGCGGCGGCTTTGCCGGAACGGCGCTGGCCTTCGTGCCGAAGGATCAGCTGGAAGCGTTCCGCACGGGCTTTGAGCGCGTGATGGGCAAGGGAAGCTGCCATGTACTCTCTATCCGTGAGGCGGGCGGTACGGTATTGGAGGCTTGCAGATGAACGGAACGATCTACGGACTGGCGGACTATGCGATCCGCTGCGGGCTTTTGCAGGAGGACGACCGGACATGGGCCGTCAACCGGCTGCTGGAGGTCATGCGGCTGGATGCGATCGAGGCGGCAGAGCCGGAGCGGGAGCCGCTGCATGTGCTCCTGGAGCGTCTGACGGAGGAAGCCGTGACGCGCGGCATCTGCGCGGACGATCAGGTCTCGCGCGACCTCTTTGATACGAAGCTGATGGGCGCTTTGACGCCCGCACCGCACGAGGTGCGCGAAAAATTCCGTGCGCTGTATGACGAAAGCCCGTGGCAGGCGACGGACTGGTTCTATGAATTCAGTCAGGATACGAATTATATCCGCCGCGACCGCATTGCAAAGGATCAGAAGTGGGTCTACGAGGGAAAGTACGGCGCGCTGGATATCACGATCAACCTCTCGAAGCCAGAGAAGGATCCGCGCGCCATTGCGGCGGCCAAGCTCGCGCCGCAGGCCGGATATCCGAAGTGCCAGCTCTGCGCGGAAAATGAGGGCTACGCCGGACGGATGAACCATCCGGCGCGGCAGAATCACCGCCTCATTCCCATGACGCTCTGCGGCGAAAGCTGGTATCTGCAATATTCGCCCTATGTGTATTACAATGAGCACTGCATCTGCCTGAGCGCGAAGCATGCGCCGATGCGCATTGACCGGGCCTGCTTTGAGAAGCTGTTGGATTTTGTGACAGTGCTGCCGCACTATTTCATCGGCTCCAACGCAGACCTTCCAATTGTGGGCGGTTCCATCCTCAGCCATGAGCATTTTCAGGGCGGTCACTATGAATTTGCCATGGAGCGGGCCGAAATCGAAAAAGAGGTGCGCTTCCGCGGGTATGCGGATGTGGAGGCGGGGATTGTGCGCTGGCCGCTGTCCGTTCTCCGGCTGCGCAGTGAAAACCGCGCGCAGCTGGCGGAGCTGGCGGAAAAAATACTGAACGCCTGGCGCGGCTACTCCGATCCGGACGCCTTTGTGTTTGCACAGACCGACGGCGAGCCGCACAACACCATTACGCCCATCGTCCGGCGGCGCGGAGACGCCTACGAGATGGATCTGGTACTGCGCAACAACATCACGACGCCGGAGCATCCGCTCGGCGTGTTCCATCCGCACGCGCAGCTGCACCATATCAAGAAGGAAAACATCGGCCTGATCGAGGTCATGGGCCTCGCGGTGCTGCCGTCGAGACTGAACACGGAGCTTGCGCAGCTGCGCGAGGCCATTCTAACCGGGCGCGATATCCGCGCGGACGAGACGCTCGGCAAGCACGCGGATTGGCTGGACGAGCTGAAAACGCGGCGCCGCTTTACGCCGGAAAATACGGAGCAGATCCTCCGGCAGGAGGTCGGCGCGGTATTCGAGCAGGTTTTGGAGGACGCGGGCGTTTTCAAGCGGAATGAAGCGGGACAGAGGGCGTTCCTGCGCTTCCTCGGTACGCTCGGCATGGAACAGGAGGAAAAGCTATGAAGGTCCTTGTGACCGGCGGAGCCGGTTATATCGGAAGTCATACCTGCGTGGAGCTGCTGGAGGCAGGACACGAGGTGATCGTCGTGGACGATCTGGTCAATTCTCAGGTCACGGCGCTGGACAACGTGGAGAAGATTACGGGAAAGCGTCCGGCGTTCTATGAGACGGACGCAGCGGACAAGGCGGCCATGCAGCGCATCTTTGTGGAGCATCGCCCGGACGCGGTCATTCATTTTGCGGGCCTTAAGGCCGTCGGCGAAAGCTGCCGCATCCCGCTGCGTTACTACCGCAACAATCTGGACAGCACGCTGACGCTGCTGGAGGTCATGGCGGAGTATGGCTGCACGCGGCTGGTGTTTTCCTCCTCCGCGACGGTCTACGGCCCGGAAAATCCGGTGCCGTATGCGGAGACGATGCCGGCGCATCTTGCGACGAATCCCTACGGCTGGACGAAGATCATGATCGAGCAGATGCTGCGCGACTACGCGGCGGCCGCGCCGGGCTTTACGGCGGTGCTGCTCCGCTACTTCAATCCCATCGGCGGTCATGCATCGGGGCTTCTGGGCGACGACCCGAACGGCATCCCGAACAACCTGATGCCGTATATCGCGCGCGTCGCGGCAGGTAAGCTCGAACGGCTGACGGTCTTTGGCGACGATTATCCCACGCCGGACGGTACCTGCCTGCGGGACTATCTGCATGTGGTCGATCTGGCGAAGGGACACCTCAAGGCGCTGGAATACGCGGCGGAGCATACCGGCGCGGAGGCGTTCAACCTAGGCACCGGCAGCGGCGTGAGCGTTCTGGAGCTGGTACACGCCTTTGAAAAGGCCAACGGCGTCCGCATCCCGTATGTGATCGGGCCACGCCGTGAGGGCGACCTTGCCTGCTGCTGGGCGGACACGAAGAAGGCAAAGGAGATCCTCGGCTGGACGGCGGAAAAGTCCGTGGAGGATATGTGCCGCGACAGCTGGCGCTTTGTCAGCCGGAAGGCGTAAAAAGCAGAATAGGATAAAAGAGGCGCTGCCCGGCGGGCAGCGCCTTTCGTATATAGCCTTTTGCGTATAGACAGAATACAGGCAGTCATGGGGCATGCGGGAAGTGGATGCGGATCTCCGTGCCCTTGCCGACGGCGCTTTTCAGCTCCAGACGGGCGTTATGATACTGCGCGGCGTGCTTGACGATGGACAGGCCGAGGCCCGTACCGCCGACGGCCTTGGAATGGCTTTTATCCACGCGGTAGAAGCGCTCGAAAACGCGGCTCTGGTGCGCGTAGGGAATGCCGATGCCGGTGTCGGAGACGGTAAGAACGGTTTCGGCGGCGCTCTGCGCGATATCGACGCGGACACTGCCGCCGTCTACGTTGTATTTGACGGCGTTATCGCATAGATTGTAGAGCATCTCGCTCAGAAGTGCCGGAACGCCGGTGACATAGGCCGCGCCGCCGGTGAGCGAAAGCGTGACATGGCACTTTTCGGCGACGCTTTCCAGATTTGCAAGCACATTTTCCGCCAGCGCGTGCAGCTCGACCCGCTGCCGCTCCAGCTTATCGCCGCCCTCGTCCAGACGCGAGAGCTTGATGATGTCGTTGACCAGATCCAGAAGGCGGCGCGACTCGCGGTAGATGTCGGCGGAGAACTCCTGCACCTTTTCCATCGGCACCAGTCCGGCCTGCATCAGCTCGGCGAAGCCGGAGATGGAGGTCAGCGGCGTTTTCAGCTCGTGGGAAACGTTGGCGGAGAATTCGCGCCGCAGCGCCTCGCGCTGCTCACGCTCCGTCACGTCCATGAGCAGGACGACCGCGCCGACCACGCTCCCGCCGGACATGACGGGGTTGGCGATGATCTGCCAGGTGACGTTTTCGCGGGTGAGCAGCACCTCGGCGTGGCTCCCGGAGAGCGCAGACTCCACGACCTTCAGAATGTCGGGATCGCGGCAGACGAGCCGGAGGCTGCCGACGGCTTCGCCGGCGTCCAGCCCGAGCACCTGCATCGCGCTGTGGTTGCTGGAGAGAATATCGGCCTTTCCGTCAAGCAGAAGGAAGCCCTCACGCATGTTTTCCGTGATGGCGGTGAATTCCCGCTGGCGAAGGCTCAGCTCGTCCATCTGGCTGCGGCTGGTGTGCAGCAGGTCCTGGAGCCGCCCGATCAGCGGCGCCAACTCCTGATACGATTCGTCCAGCGCGGGATCGTCGAGATCGATGGCGTTGATCGGCCTTGTGATCTGTTTTGCCAGACGGAAGGAGAGCACGCCGCAGAGGATCAGCACCAGCAGAATGACCCACAAGATCGGCTCGAGTAGGAGAATGATCATGGAAATGATGGATTCCTGCGTGCAGGCGGTGCGCAGGACGCTTCCGTCCGGCAGCCGCAGGGCATAATAATGTGTGCGCTCGAGAAAGGTCTCCGAATAGCGCGAGCAGCGGCCCTCGCCGTTTGCCAGCGCCAGCCGGATCTCCTCGCGCGCCAGATGATTCGGAAGCGAGGCGGCGTCCGCCGCGCTGTCATAGAGGACGCTTCCGTCCGGCGCGACCAGCGTCACGCGGTCGGCGACCTCAAGGCGCTGCAAAAAGGACGGCCCGGATTCGTCCAGCGCCTGCGCGATGCTTTCCGCCTCGGCGGACAGACGTGCAAACGCCTGCTGCTCGTAATTGCTGAACATGACGGCGAAGAAAAGAATGGAGCTGACCAGCAGGACCGTAATGCCGATCAGAAAGGAATTGCGGAAGATTCTTCTGGTCATGCTTTGCCGCCGATCTTATAGCCGACGCCCCGGACGGTCTCGATGCAGGAGCCTGCCTCGCCGAGCTTGACGCGCAGCGTCCGGATGTGGACGTCGAGCGTTCGGTTTTCCCGGTCGCAGTCGAAGCCCCAGACCTTGTCCATCAGCGTGCCGCGTGTGAGAACGATGCCGCGGTTTTCCACCAGCAGGCAGAGAATTTCAAATTCCTTATTGGTCAGCTGTACGCTTTTGCCGTTCACGCGGACGATGTGCTGCGGCGGGCAGACATAGAGCGCGCCGATCTGGACGCCGCCAGCGTCGCCGGACGGCTCTGCGCGGCGCAGCACGGCCCGCACCCGTGCCAGAAGCTCCATCATGCCGAAGGGCTTGGAGATGAAGTCGTCCGCGCCGTCGTCAAGACCGACTACGCGGTCATATTCCGTATTTTTGGCTGTCAGGATAATGACGGGAAGCTTCCGGGTCGGCGCGGCTGCGCGCAGCTTCCGCAGAATGCTTAAGCCGTCCTCCTCGGGCAGCATGATGTCCAGAAGAAGAAGCTCCGGGAGCTGCGCGTCCATAGCACGCCAGAATTCCGAGGGCAGCGCGAAGCCCTGCGCTTCGTAGCCCTGACTTTGCAGGCCGTAGACGACCAGCTTGCGGATGCTGTCGTCGTCCTCAAGCAGATAGATCATAAAATGCGCCTCACTTTCAAGGGGAGGGATGCGGCGGCAATTGCCGCTGAAAATAGTTTATCGGAAAAAGCACGAAAAAGCAATGTTTAACATAGATTTAAGATGAATTTGACAGAATATTTAATATCGGCAGAGTACCATCTAACTGTTTTGGGCCATAATAGAAAGAATACCGCCTGTTGTGTGGAGGAATTTGGATATGAGCATCAGCAATGTGATTTCGCTGCTCAGCGGCGTGGCGCTGTTCCTGTTCGGCATGGCGCTGATGGGAGACGGATTGAAAAAGGTCGCCGGCAGCAAGCTGGAGGTCGTTTTATACCGTCTGACGGGAACGCCGCTCAAGGGCTTTCTGCTCGGAACGGGCGTAACGGCGGTCATACAGTCCTCCTCGGCAACGTCGGTTATGGTCGTCGGCTTCGTCAACTCCGGTATGATGAAGGTGCGGCAGGCCATCAGCATCGTCATGGGCGCCATCCTCGGCACCAGCATCACGGGCTGGGTACTCTGCCTGTCGGAGATCGGCGGGACGGGCGGCGGCTGGACGGAGCTTTTCTCCACGGCCACGCTGACCGGCATCATCTCTCTGGTCGGTATCGTCCTGCGGATGTTCTCCAAGACGCAGTCGCGGCGGCATGTGGGCGATATCCTGATGGGCTTCGCCGTCCTGATGTTCGGCATGACGGCCATGAGCGAGGCGGTCTCGCCGCTGCGGCAGAGTCCGGTTTTCATCGAGTTCATGACGAAGCTCTCCAATCCGCTGCTCGGTATCCTTTTCGGCACGCTCTTTACGGCCGTGATCCAGAGCGCTTCGGCGGCCGTCGGTATCGTGCAGGCGCTGGCCTCCACGGGCGTTATCGATTTTGCGACGGCGTTTCCGCTCATCATGGGCATCGCCATTGGCGCGGCCATGCCGGTTCTGATCTCCGCCATCGGCGCGAACGTCGAGGGCAGGCGCACCGCGTTTGTCTACCTTGTGGTTGAGGTCGCGGGCGTCGTGTTCTGGGGCGCGGTATTCTACATTACAAACGCCATCTTCCACTTTGAATTCATGAGTATGCGCATGACCGCCGTCAGCATTGCGGCGCTCAATACGCTTTTCCGTCTGGTAAAGGTACTGATCCTGCTGCCGTTCACGGATGTGATCGAGGCGCTGGTGGACTTCCTTATCAAGGGAGACGCAAAGGACGAAACGCCGTCGATTATGCAGCTCGAGGAGCGCTTTTTGAAGCACCCGGCGCTGGCCATCGAGCAGAGCCGCATGTCGGTCAACGCCATGGCAGAGGAAGCGCGGGACAATCTGACCGAATCCATCAAGCTCCTGCATACCTACACGGACAAGGGCTTTGATATGGTCGAGCGGATGGAGGGAACGGTCGATCGGTACGAGGATATGATCGGCTCGTATCTGGTCAAACTGACCGGCTGCGAGCTGACCGGGAGCCAGAACGAGGAGGTCTCCAAGTTCCTGCATACCATCTCCGATTTTGAGAGAATTTCCGACCATGCACTGAATATCGGCGAGAGCGCGCGGGAGATCTTCGAGAAGCATCTGGCCTTCTCCACGCAGGCCCGCCATGAGCTGGATGTGCTGGAATCCGCTGTTGAGGAGATCGTCCGGCTGGCGACGCAGGCATTTACGGAGAACAATCTGGCACTGGCGGCCCGTGTAGAGCCGCTGGAGGAGCTGATCGACAACCTCTGCGACGAGCTGAAGCTGCACCATGTGGACCGGCTCCAGAAGGCGCAGTGTACGATCCAACTCGGCTTTGTGTTCAACGACCTTCTGACCAATTACGAGCGCATATCCGACCACTGCTCGAACATTGCCGTCGCAATGATCGAGCTGGAATCGGACGAGTTCGATACGCACCAGTACCTCAAGAGCGTCAAGGAGATGAAGTCCTCCGATTTCACAAGGCTCTATGAGGAGTACAGCAGAGTTTACAGCATCTGAGCCGATGAAGCGGCCCCGGCGAGACTTCGCCGGGGCCGCTTTTCTGTCCGGAAAATAGAAAAGCCGCATTTTCAAAAGAAAATGCGGCAGAGTGCACAAAAAATTCAAGAAGGAATTGACAAGTCATACAGACCATGCTAAAATGGTAATCCATAATGCCTGAGTATGAGCTTTCGCCAAACTTCCCCTGTATTGTGATTATAGCACCGGGGGAGAGAAAGCGCAAGCAGGATATGGCGAAAAAACGACAACGCGACCGAGTGTGTCAAAAACACAGAACCAAAAAGAAAGGCTGTGATGAAACATAATGGCGATGACCAAGGATGTCATGTGCGGCAAAACGCTCCGCAAGAGCTTTGCAAAGCATGACGAAATTCTCCCGATCCCCAATATGCTGAAGATCCAGAAGGACTCCTACGAGTGGTTCCTCCGCGAGGGCCTGCACGAGGTGTTCAAGGATGTGGACACGATCAGCGATTACACAGGTAATCTGGAGCTGAGCTTCCTGGATTACAGCATGAACGAGCCGCCCAAGTACACCGTTGAGGAGTGCAAGGAGCGCGACGCGACGTATGCAAAGCCCATCAAGGTGCGCGTGCGTCTGCACAACAAGGAGACCGGCGAGATCAAGGAGCAGGAGATCTTCATGGGCGATTTCCCGCTGATGACCAACGGCGGCACCTTCGTCATCAACGGCGCAGAGCGCGTTATTGTCTCCCAGATCGTCCGCAGCCCCGGCATGTACTACGGCGACGAGGTGGACAAGGCCGATCAGCACGTCTACACCGCGACGGTTATTCCGTACCGCGGCGCGTGGCTGGAGTATGAGACCGACCTCAACAACGTGTTCTACGTCCGTATCGATAAAAACCGCAAGCTCCCCATCACCTGCCTGATCCGTGCGCTCGGCGTTTCCACCGACGCGCAGATCAAGGAGCTGTTCGGCGAGGATCCGATGATCCTTGCAACCCTCGAAAAGGATACCTGCCATACGCGCGAGGAATCCCTGCTCGAGATCTACCGCAAGCTTCGTCCGGGCGAGCCACCCACAGTCGAAAGCTCCGAGTCCTATCTCGACGCGCTGTTCTTCGATGCCCGCCGCTATGACGTTTCCAAGGTCGGCCGCTACAAGTTCAATAAGAAAATGGACATCTGGAGCCGTCTGGCCGGCCAGACGCTGGCCCAGCCCATCACCGATCCCATGACCGGCGAGATCCTCGCCATGGACGGCGAGACGCTGAGCCGCGAGAAGGCGCACATGATCTCCGACCACGGCGTCAACGAGGCCGTGATCCTCTGCGGTGAGCGCGAGGTCAAGGTGTTCTCGAACGGCATGGTCGATATGTCCAAGTTCGTGAGCTTTGATCCGGCCCAGTACGGCATCAAGGAGAAGGTCTGCTTCCGCGTTCTGCGCGAGATGCTGGAGACCGTCCCCGAGAACGGCTGGGAGGAGGCCATCGAGGAGCGCCACAGCGAGCTGATCCCGATGCACATTACGAAGGATGATATCCTTGCTTCCATCAACTATCTGATCACCATGGTCCACGGCGCCGGTACGACCGACGACATCGACCATCTGGGCAACCGCCGCCTGCGCTGCGTGGGCGAGCTGCTCCAGAATCAGTTCCGCGTCGGCTTCACCCGCCTTGAGCGCGTGATCCGTGAGCGCATGACCATTCAGGATCTCGACGTCGTGACGCCGCAGAGCCTTATCAACATCCGTCCTGTCACGGCGGTCATCAAGGAGTTCTTCGGCTCCTCTCCGCTGTCTCAGTTCATGGATCAGAACAACCCGCTGGCAGAGCTGACGCACAAGCGCCGTCTGTCGGCTCTCGGCCCCGGCGGCCTGTCCCGTGAGCGCGCTTCCTTCGACGTGCGAGACGTTCACTACTCGCACTACGGCAGAATGTGCCCCATTGAGACCCCTGAAGGCCCGAACATCGGCCTGATCAACTATCTGGCATCCTATGCCCGCATCAATGAATACGGCTTTGTCGAGGCTCCGTTCCGCAAGGTCGAAAAGGGCACCCACCGCGTCACCGATACCGTCGAATACATGACCGCGGACGTCGAGGACGATTACTACGTCGCGCAGGCTGCGGAGCCGGTCGATGAGAACGGCTGTCTTGTCAACCAGCGTGTGACCTGCCGTCACCGCGACGAGATCATTTCCGTTGACCGCGATATGATCGACTATGTGGACGTCTCTCCGAAGATGATGACCTCCATTGCGACGGCCTTCATCCCGTTCCTGGAAAACGACGACGCGAACCGCGCGCTGATGGGCGCGAACATGCAGCGTCAGGCCGTGCCTCTGATGGTCACGGAGGCGCCGATCGTCGCCACCGGCATCGAGCATAAGTGCGCGGTGGACTCCGAGGTCTGCATCACGGCCAAAGGCCCCGGCGTCATTACCCGCGTTTCCGCGACCTCCGTTTCCGTCCGCTATGACGACGGCAACATCGCCGACTACACGCTGACGAAGTTCGCACGCTCCAACCAGGGCACCTGCATCAACCAGCGCCCGATCGTCTCAGTCGGCGAGCGCGTCGAGGCCGGTCAGGTCATCGCCGACGGCCCCGCCTGCTCGCAGGGCGAGATCGCGCTCGGCAAGAACGTGCTCATTGGCTTCATGACGTGGGAAGGCTACAACTACGAGGACGCCATTCTTCTGAACGAGCGCCTTGTCCGCGAGGACGTGTTCACCTCCATCCACATCGAGGAGTATGAGACCGAGGCCCGAGACACCAAGCTCGGCCCCGAGGAGATCACCCGCGATATCCCGAACGTCGGTGAGGATACCCTCAAGGATCTCGACGAAAACGGCGTGATCCGCGTCGGCGCGGAGGTCACCTCCGGCGATTATCTGGTCGGCAAGGTCACGCCGAAGGGCGAGACGGAGCTGACCGCCGAGGAACGCCTTCTGCGCGCGATCTTCGGCGAAAAGGCAAGAGAAGTCCGCGATTCCTCCCTCAAGGTCCCGCACGGCGAGGCCGGCATCATTGTGGACGTCAAGGAATTTACCCGTGAGAACGGCGACGAGCTGGCGCCCGGCGTCAACAAGGTCGTCCGTGTTTACATTGCGCAAAAGCGTAAGATCTCCGTCGGCGATAAGATGGCGGGCCGCCATGGCAACAAGGGCGTTGTTTCCCGCATCCTGCCGCAGGAGGACATGCCCTTCATGCCCGACGGCACGCCGTTGGACATCGTTCTGAACCCGCTGGGCGTTCCGTCCCGTATGAACATCGGTCAGGTCTTGGAGGTCCACCTCGGCTACGCCGCCCATTCCATGGGCTGGAAGGTCGCAACGCCGATCTTCGACGGCGCGAACGAGAAGGAGATCCGCGAGCTGCTCAAGCAGGCCGGCGTTGCCGAGGACGGCAAGAGCGTCCTGTACGACGGACGTACCGGCGAAGCCTTTGACCAGCGCGTCACGGTCGGCTATCCGTACTACCTCAAGCTCCACCATCTGGTCGATGATAAGATCCACGCCCGTTCCACCGGCCCGTACAGCCTTGTCACGCAGCAGCCGCTGGGCGGCAAGGCGCAGTTCGGCGGCCAGCGCTTCGGCGAAATGGAAGTCTGGGCCCTCGAGGCCTACGGCGCGGCCTACACCCTCCAGGAGATACTGACGGTCAAGTCCGACGACGTGACGGGCCGTGTCAAGACCTATGAAGCCATTGTCAAGGGCCACAACGTGCCCAAGCCCGGCGTTCCGGAATCCTTCAAGGTTCTGGTCAAGGAACTTCAGTCCCTCTGCCTCGACGTCAAGGTGCTTGACGAGCAGGGCGAGGAGATCGAGCTCAAGGACGAGGACGAAGATGAGGGCGGCTACAACGGCAATTACAACGACGAAGAACTGTCGCTTTATGACGGCCCGGTCGGCAACGATGTCGAAGAGGACGAGGCTGCCGACGCCGGTTATGAGCTGAAGGACGAGGACGACGTACTCGGCCTGCTGGACGATCTCAAGGACGGCGCGGACGACGCGGCCGACGAAGAATAAGGAGGTGGCAATACAATGAGCTATGCAACATTCGACGCAATCAAAATCGGTATTGCTTCCCCGGATAAGATCCGCGAATGGTCTTATGGCGAGGTCAAGAAGCCGGAAACCATCAACTACCGCACCCTGAAGCCTGAGCGCGACGGCCTGTTCTGCGAGCGCATCTTTGGCCCGACGAAGGACTGGGAGTGCCACTGCGGCAAGTATAAGAAGATCCGCTACAAGGGCAAGATCTGCGACCGCTGCGGCGTCGAGGTCACCAAGGCAAAGGTGCGCCGTGAGCGCATGGGCCATATCGAGCTGGCCGCGCCGTGCAGCCACATCTGGTATTTCAAGGGCATCCCGTCCCGGATGGGCCTGCTGCTGGATATCAGCCCGCGCATTCTGGAAAAGGTTCTGTACTTTGCCAGCTATATCGTCACCGATCCCGGCGACTGCCCGCTGGCCAAGAATCAGATCCTCTCCGAGAAGGAATACCGCGACATGCGCGAGAAGTATGAGGACGATTTCAAGGCCGGTATGGGCGCAGAGGCCATCAAGGAGCTTCTGAGCCAGATCAATCTGGACGAGCTTTCCGAGCAGCTCCGCAGTGAGCTCAAGGATGCCTCCGGCCAGAAGAAGCTGCGCATCATCAAGCGCCTCGAGGTCGTCGAGTCCTTCCGTATGTCCGGAAATGACCCCACGTGGATGGTCATGGACGTACTGCCGGTCATTCCGCCGGAGCTTCGCCCGATGGTTCAGCTCGACGGCGGCCGCTTTGCGACCTCCGACCTGAACGACCTGTACCGCCGCGTCATCAACAGAAATAACCGCCTGAAGCGCCTCATTCAGCTCTCCGCGCCGGATATCATCATCCGCAACGAGAAGCGTATGCTTCAGGAGGCGGTGGACGCCCTGATCGACAACGGCCGCCGAGGCCGTGCCGTCACCGGCGCCAATAACCGCGCACTCAAGTCCCTTTCCGACATGCTCAAGGGCAAGCAGGGACGATTCCGTCAGAACCTGCTCGGCAAGCGCGTTGACTATTCCGGCCGTTCCGTTATCGTTGTCGGCCCGGAGCTGAAGCTTTATCAGTGCGGCGTGCCGAAGGAAATGGCCATCGAGCTGTTCCGCCCGTTCGTCATGAAGAAGCTCGTCGAGGACGGCCTTGCCAACAACATCAAGTCCGCCAAGAAGATGATCGACAAGGGCAAGGACGAGGTCTGGGACGCTCTGGAGGACATCATCAAGGATCGCCCGGTCATGCTCAACCGTGCGCCGACGCTGCATCGTCTCGGCATTCAGGCATTCGAGCCGGTGCTGGTCGAGGGCCGCGCATTGAAGCTCCATCCGCTGTGCTGCACGGCGTTCAACGCCGACTTCGACGGCGATCAGATGGCAATTCACGTTCCGCTGTCCGCAGAAGCACAGGCGGAAGCCCGTATGCTGATGCTCTCCGCCAACAACCTGCTTCGCCCGCAGGACGGCAAGCCTGTCACGGTCCCGACGCAGGATATGATCCTCGGCACCTACTACCTGACCTATCAGCGCTACGACATCGATGCGTTCGATACCATCCATGAGGCCATGCCGCTGCTCGACTGCGGCAAGCTCGCGCCCGAGAAGCCCATCTGGTTCAAGAACATCTGGGACGATCCCGAAAGTCCGGACTATCAGCTCTATCTGCGCACGCGCGGCGAGCTGCTCGAAAACGAGACCGACCGGCCCGAGACCATCCCCGGCTCCTATCAGACGCTCGAGCAGGCTGTCAAGGCGCTCGAAAACGGCGAGATCGCGCCGGACGAGGTCATTTATATCTGGAACGTGTGGGATAACGCGGCGGATATCAAGGAAGAGAATCACATCTTCGTCCGTACCGTCGGCGCCTACGCGAAGGAAGCTTTTGACAACGGCTCTGTCAAGCCCAGAGAGTATTTCAAGATGTATCACTCCGAGGACGAGGCCATGATGGCCTATGCGGACGGTCTGGTCGATATGCACGACCCCATCCGCGTCTGGAAGGAGCTGGAGATCGACGGCAGAAAGGAACACCGCATCATCGATGCGACCGTCGGCCGCCTCATCATCAACGACGCGATCCCGCAGAACCTCGGCTTCAAGAAGCGCGAGAGCACGGACGATATGTTCCCGCTGGAGATCGATTTCGTCGTCGGCAAGAAGCAGCTCGGCAAGATCATTGACAAGTGTATCCGCATCAACGGCTTCACGCTGTCCACGGAAATGCTCGACAAGGTCAAGGCCCTCGGCTATAAGTACTCTACCAAGGCATCCATCACCGTGTCCATCGCGGACATGGAGATCCCGGAAAAGAAATACGATCTCATCCACCAGACGGAGCAGGAGGTCATCAAGATCGACCGTCAGTATAAGCGCGGCTTCATCACCAATGACGAGCGCTATCGCCTGACCGTTCAGCAGTGGGAAAAGTCCATCAAGGACGTTACCGATGCCCTTCAGGGCAACCTTAAGCGCTTCAACCCGATCTTCATGATGGCCGATTCCGGTGCTCGAGGCAGCATGAACCAGATCCGTCAGCTGGCCGGTATGCGCGGCCTGATGGCAGATACAAACGGCCGCACGATCGAGATCCCGATCAAGGCGAATTTCCGTGAAGGCCTTTCCGTTCTGGAATACTTCATCTCCTCCCGAGGCGCTCGTAAGGGCCTGACCGATACCGCGTTGCGTACTGCGGACTCCGGTTACCTGACCCGCCGAATGGTCGATGTCTGTCAGGACGTCATCATCCGCGAGTTCGACTGCGGCTCCACCAGCGGCAGCTGGAAGGGCGACTACTATGAAAAGGGCCAGATGATCGACTCCTTCGCAAACCGCATCCGCGGCCGTTATCCGGTCTATGATATCACCGATCCCGCGACGGGCGAGCTGCTCCATTCCAAGGACGTCATGCTCAAGGAAGAGGACGCCGCCAAGTTCCAGGCACACGGCATCGACCGCATCTATGTCCGTTCCGTCCTTGGCTGTAAGGCACGCTCCGGCGTCTGCGCGAAGTGCTACGGCATGAACCTGGCCACCTCTGAGCTGGTCAACCTCGGCGAAGCCGTCGGCATCATTGCCGCACAGTCCATCGGTGAGCCGGGCACGCAGCTGACCATGCGTACCTTCCACACCGGCGGCGTCGCCGGCGACGATATCACGCAGGGCCTTCCCCGAGTCGAGGAACTGTTCGAGGCCAGAAAGCCGAAGAAGATGGCGCAGATCTCCGAGATCGACGGCGTTGTCGATGTGGACGATTCCCACCGCACGGCGCTCCGCAACATCACCGTTACCGCTGACGACGGCGAGGTCAAGCAGTATCAGGTTCCGTACTCCGTCGGACTCAAGGTCGAGCATGGCAAGCGCGTCAAGAAGGGCGAGCCCATCACCGACGGCGCGCTCAACCCGCACGACGTGCTGCGCATCTCCGGCATCGAGGCTGTTCAGGACTATCTGACGCAGGGCGTTCTGGCGGTTTACCGTCAGCAGGGCGTTGACATCAACGAGAAGCACATCGAGGTCATCATCCGTCAGATGATGCGCAAGGTGCGCGTGGAGGAGCCGGGCGACACCGAGCTGCTCAGCGGTACTGTGATCGACGTGTACGAGTTCGAGGACGCCAACGAGAAGATCCGTCAGCGCATCGAGGCCGGCGAAACCGACCTGCACTATGCGACTGACAGCCTGATCCTTATGGGCATCACCAAGGCGTCTCTGGCCACGGAATCGTGGCTGTCCGCCGCATCCTTCCAGGAGACGACCAAGGTTCTGACCGACGCTGCCATCAAGGGCAAGATCGATCACCTGATCGGCCTGAAGGAGAACGTCATTATCGGCAAGCTGATCCCCGCAGGCGCGGGCCTTGCCGCTTACCGCGACTTCGAAGAGGTCACTGCGCCCGAGTCCATCGTGACGCAGGAAATGATCGATCAGGAGAAGCTGTAAGGAACGAGCTTTCATATAAGATCGGACGCCTCCGGGCGTCCGATCTTTTACCAAAGCGGCTGCGAAAATGCAGCGGCAGGGGTGTGTGCCTCTGTTCTGCGGAAATTTGCGTGTATGCGGCGTACACAACCCACAAAACTGCAAAATTTCAGAAAAAAGTAAAGGTAATTTTGACAATTCTTGTTGACGAAGTTCGTTCATTCTGCTATAATTCATGATTGTGCGGGTCTGCCCGCACCAACGACCCCGGAGGTACAGCAATGCTGGAGGAATTGAAAACCGCAAAGAAAGTGGTTGGCATCAAACAGCTTCGCCGCGCGCTGAAGGATCGTTCGGCAAAGCTCGTGTTTCTGGCGAAGGACGCAGATCCTGCGCTGACCGGGCCGCTGCTGGCGCAGTGCCGTGAAAACGGCGTGGAGGTCGTCACAGACATCACGATGAGTGAGCTTGGAAAAGCCTGCGGCATCGCGGTCAGCTCTGCGGCCGCCGCGATCGTGCGCTAGCGCACCACAATTTGGTCCCTGCGGAATATCCTGTGATATTTCGGGACAATATAAAAGCTGTAAAACAGCATCATTCGAGAAAGGAGGAAAAATCATGCCTACTTTTAATCAGCTTGTAAGAAAGGGCAGAGAACAGTCCACTTACAAATCCACGGCTCCGGCACTCCAGAAGGGCATCAACACCCTGAAGAACCGTGCCACTGACCTGTCTTCTCCTCAGAAGAGAGGCGTTTGCACTGCTGTGCGTACCACCACCCCGAAGAAGCCGAACTCCGCTCTGCGTAAGATCGCCCGTGTGCGTCTGACCAACGGTTACGAGGTTTCCGCTTATATTCCCGGTGTCGGTCACAACCTGCAGGAGCACTCTGTCGTGCTGATCCGCGGCGGCCGTGTCAAGGACCTGCCTGGCGTTCGTTACCACATCATCCGTGGTACGCTCGATACCCAGGGTGTTCAGGGTCGTATGCAGGCTCGCTCCAAGTACGGCGCGAAGAAGCCGAAGGCTGGCAAGAAGAAGTAATCTTCCGGCACTTACTGCAATGATGCCTTTCGCAAGGCAATGCCTTGCTAAGAGTTTTTATATATATGAACGTAAAACCTCTTGGCAGGCACAAAGAACGGAGGACAAGGAACCTCCGAAGTACCTATGAAATCATTTTATGAAGGAGGGAAGCAAAGTGCCAAGAAGAGGTAACGTTCCCAAGAGAGAAATTCTTCCGGATCCGATCTACGGCTCTGTTCTGGTCACCAAGCTTGTCAACAGCATCATGCTCGACGGCAAGAAGGGTGTCGCTCAGAAGGTCGTTTATGGCGCTTTCCAGATCGTCGAAGAAAAGACCGGAAAATCCGGCCTTGAAGCCTTCCAGCAGGCCATGGAGAATATCATGCCCGCAGTGGAGGTCAAGACCCGTCGTGTCGGCGGCGCCAACTATCAGGTGCCGATCGAAGTCCGCCCCGCAAGACGCCAGACCCTGGGTCTGCGTTGGCTGACCAACTATAGCCGCGCAAGAAGTGAGAAGACCATGAGAGAACGCCTGGCCGGCGAGATCATGGACGCCTGCAACAACACCGGCTCCGCCGTCAAGAAGCGTGAGGATACGCACAAGATGGCAGAGGCCAACAAGGCATTCTCTCACTTCCGCTGGTAATTACAAAAGGAGAGCAGCATGCCAAGACAGTTTTCACTTGAGAATACGAGAAACATTGGCATCATGGCTCATATCGATGCAGGAAAGACGACGACGACAGAGCGTATTCTTTTCTACACCGGTGTCAATTACAGACTCGGAGAGACCCATGACGGCACCGCTACCATGGACTGGATGGAGCAGGAGCAGGAGCGTGGCATCACGATCACCTCTGCTGCGACGACCTGCCACTGGAAGGGCGTGCGCATCAACATCATCGACACGCCGGGACATGTGGACTTCACCGTTGAGGTCGAACGTTCCCTGCGCGTGCTCGACGGCTCTGTGACCGTCCTTTGTGCAAAGGGCGGCGTGGAGCCTCAGACCGAGACTGTATGGAGACAGGCCGACAAATATCATGTCCCGCGTATCGTTTACGTCAACAAAATGGACATGATGGGCGCCGATTTCTTCAATGTCCTCAAAATGATGGACGACCGTCTCAAGTGTACGGCAGTTCCGCTTCAGCTGCCCATTGGCGCGGAGGATACCTTCCGCGGCGTCGTCGATCTGATCCGCATGAAGGCGTATGTCTTCTACGACGAGCTGGGCAAGGATATGCGCGAGGAAGAGATCCCCGAGGAGCTGGCAGAGCTTGCCGCGCAGTATCGGGATCATATGCTCGAGCAGATCTCTGACGAGGACGAAGAAATCATGATGCTCTATCTCGAGGGAGAAGAGATCCCCGAGACGAAGATCCGGGCCGCGCTGCGCAGAGCGACCATCGCCAATAAGGTGATCCCCGTTCTCTGCGGCTCGTCCTACAAAAACAAGGGCGTTCAGGAATTGCTTGATGCGATCGTCGATTTCCTGCCGTCGCCTCTTGACAAGCCCGCGATCACCGGCGTCAATCCCAGAACCGAGGAAGAGGAGACCCGTGCAGCTGACGACAGCGCGCCGTTCTCCGCTCTGGCGTTCAAGATTGCGACGGATCCCTACGTCGGCAAGCTGGCGTTCTTCCGGGTCTATTCCGGTACGCTGGAGGCCGGCAAAACGGTGCTCAACACCAACAAAAATGTTCGGGAACGTATGGGCCGCATCCTGCTGATGCACGCCAACCACAGAGAAGATCTCAGCTGCGTCTATTCCGGCGATATCGCCGCCGTCGTGGGCCTTAAGAACACGACCACCGGCAATACGCTCTGCGATATGGACCATCCGATCATTCTCGAATCCATGGAATTCCCCGAGCCGGTCATCCGCGTGGCCATCGAGCCGAAAACGAAGGCCGGTCAGGAGAAAATGGGCATCGCGCTGGCAAAGCTGGCAGAAGAGGATCCAACGTTCAAGACCTATACCGATGAAGAGACCGGCCAGACCATCATCGCTGGCATGGGCGAGCTTCATCTGGAAATCATCGTTGACCGCCTTCTGAGGGAGTTCAAGGTGGAAGCGAACGTGGGCGCACCCCAGGTCGCTTACAAGGAGACCATCCGCAAGAAGGTCAATCAGGAGACCAAGTACGCGCGTCAGTCCGGCGGTAAGGGCCAGTACGGCCATGTCAAGATCACCGTCGAGCCGAACGAGAGCGGCAAGGGCTTCGAGTTCATCGACGCCACCGTCGGCGGCTCCGTCCCGAAGGAATACATTCCTGCGGTCGAACAAGGCATTCGCGGTGCGATGGAGGCCGGCGTTCTTGCCGGATTCCCGGTCGTCGATGTCAAGGTCACGCTGTATGATGGCTCTTACCACGAGGTTGACTCCTCCGAGCTGGCATTCAAGATCGCCGGTTCCATGGCGTTCAAGGAAGCCTGCCAGAAGGCGGATCCCGTCATCCTCGAGCCGATCATGAAGGTCAGCATCATCGTCCCCGACGAGTATATGGGCGACGTGATCGGCGACATCTCCGGCCGCCGCGGCTCCGTCCGGTCGCTGGAAGCACGCAACGGCGCACACCAGATCGACTGCGATGTTCCGCTGTCCGAGATGTTCGGTTATGCCACCAACCTCCGTTCGCGCACGCAGGGCCGCGGCCAGTTCTCCATGGAACCCAGCCACTATGTGGAGCTTTCCAGGAATCTTGCCGACGAGGTCATCAAGAAGCGCAGAGGTTATTGATCCGATACAGTTTTCTGTATTGTTTTTTGAAATTTTCCTTGTCAAAACTGCATTTGTCGTGTATGATGAGGAAGACGAATTCAACAATTATTTGTACGTTTACAAACTAAGGAGGATATTTTCATGGCTAAGCAGAAATTCATTAAGGATAAGCCCCATGTCAACATCGGCACCATCGGTCATATCGACCATGGCAAGACCACGCTGACTGCTGCTATCACCAAGTACCTTGCTTTCTTTGGCGATGCTGAGTACACCGACTATTCTTCCATCGATAAGGCACCGGAAGAGCGCGAGCGCGGCATTACCATCAACACTGCTCACGTTGAGTATCAGACCAATGACCGCATCGGCCACAACTATAAGACCGGCGAGGACAACTATCAGATCAAGGGCCGTCACTATGCTCACGTTGACTGCCCGGGCCACGCTGACTATATCAAGAACATGATCACCGGCGCTGCACAGATGGACGGCGCGATCCTCGTTATCGCTGCTTCCGACGGCCCCATGGCTCAGACCAAGGAGCACCTGCTGCTTGCCCGTCAGGTTAACGTTCCTTCCGTTCTCGTTTTCCTGAACAAGTGCGATCAGGTCGATGACGAAGAGCTCCTCGAGCTCGTCGAGATGGAAGTCCGCGAGACTCTGGACTTCTACGGCTTCCCCGGCGACGACACCCCCATCATCCGCGGCTCCGCTCTGAACGCTCTGGCTTCCGAGTCCAACGACCCGAAGGCTCCCGAGTACAAGTGCATTGAAGAGCTGATGCAGGCTGTCGATACCTGGATCCCCACTCCTCCCCGTGATGACTCTCTGCCGTTCCTGATGCCGGTTGAGGACGTCTTCACCATCTCCGGCCGCGGCACCGTCGCTACCGGTCGTGTCGAGCGTGGCGTTATCAAGAAGAACGAGCCGGTTGAGATCGTTGGCCTTTCCGACGAGAAGAAGCAGACCGTCGTTACCGATATCGAAATGTTCCACAAGCTGATGGACTACGCTGAGGCTGGCGACAACATCGGCGCTCTGCTCCGCGGCGTTGACAAGAAGTCCATCGAAAGAGGACAGGTTCTGGCCAAGCCCGGCTCCATCCATCCGCACACCAAGTTCACCGGTCAGGTTTACGTTCTGTCCAAGGACGAAGGTGGCCGTCATACCCCGTTCTTCAACAACTATCGTCCGCAGTTCTACTTCAGAACCACTGACGTTACCGGCATCATCACTCTGCCCGACGGCGTTGAGATGTGCATGCCTGGTGATAACATCGACATGAAGGTCGAGCTCATCACGCCGATCGCTATCGAGAAGAACCTCCGCTTCGCTATCCGCGAAGGCGGCCGTACCGTTGGTTCCGGCGTTGTCATCGCCATCAACGAGGACTAATTCTCTTGAAAAGAGGACGCTTCGGCGTCCTCTTTTTCTTATCTCAGCACGGATGCGTGTAGGGTGTATCTGAAAACTCCCAATTTATAGCAGGAATACTGACGTATTTCAGGGAAAAATGGCGCAGCGCAGCGTGAAAAGACCCGCTGTCCGGGTGCGTTGGGAGTTGGAAGAATACACCCTAGGACAAGACGAACATTTTTTCCGTATGATCTTTGTGCATAACGCGCTGTCTCTCTGGAGACTTTATGCCGCAGCCGTCCGGCTGCGGCATATTTTGTGGTTTTTCCGATTTTGAAGAAATATATGTGGAAATTACGGGAAATTTGTAGTAAAATCAAATCAGCCGCTCATCCGCCTTCTGCATAGTATGAGAGCAGGAGGTGAGAAAATGGTTTTTGAGATTCTGGTTGCGATTCTGTCGGTCTGCGGTGTGATCCTGCTTTTATGGTGCGTCACAGGCTGCTTTCTCAGACCGTTCGGCGGAAAAGCGCTGAAAATGCTGTACCCGGTCTCCGGCGATGCGCAGGAGCTGGAGCATGCGATTCGCGGAATTCTCTGGCTTCGGGAGGTCGGGCTGACCTCCGGCAGCGTCTATCTATTGGATGTGGGGCTGAGTGAGACCGGAGGGCAGATCGTACAGGCGCTTTGCGAAAAATGGGAGTTCGTGACGCTCCTCCCGGAGGAGCGCCTTTCAGATTTATTCAAAACGGGGTCGTAAACGTGCAGCAGTTGGAAGAAATGATTCGAGGGACGGTCCAGACGGTCGTCTATCAGAATCCGGAAAACGGATACGCCGTCCTGCGGCTGAACACGGAGGACGGCCAGCAGATCACAGTCGTTGGAACTGTCCCCATGACCGTTCCCGGCGAACGTCTGATCGTAACGGGAAAATGGGGCTACCATGCGAGCCATGGCCGCCAGTTCGAGGCGGAGTTTTTGGAGCGCCTGATGCCGGAGACCGGCAACGAGATCTTTGCGTATCTGGCCTCCGGAGCAGTCAAGGGCATCGGCGAAAAGACCGCAGAAAAAATCTTGCAGCTTTTTGGCATTCATGCGCTGGAGATTCTGGAAAATGAGCCGGAAAAGCTTGCGCAGATCCCCGGTATTTCCCGGAAAAAAGCCATCGAGATGGGGGAGAGCTTCCGCCGTCAGGCTGGCGTGCGCCGTCTGATCGAATTCCTGACGCTGCACCGCCTCCCGCCGGAGCTGGCTGTGCGCCTTTTCCGCGTTTACGGCGACCTTGCTGAGGATGCGCTACGCGACGATCCCTATCTGCTCACAGAGCCGTATTTCGGTGCGGATTTCGCGGCTGTGGACGCTTTTGCGTTGGAAATGGACGTGGAGGCCGACGACGAGCGCCGCGTGGAAGCGGGCATTTTGTTTGAGCTTTCCTATAACCTGACGAACGGGCATACATTTATTCCGGAGAAGAAGCTTATTCCGGCGACGGCTGCGCTTCTGAATCTGGACAGCGATACCGTGGAGCGCGGCCTTGACCGCCTGGGTGAACAGGAGCGCATGGTGCGCAGCGAGATCGCGGGACTGACGGCCTGCTATCTGCCGGAGTTCTACGAGGCGGAGCAGTATATCACCGAGCGCCTCGCGCGGATGGCGCGGACGCGCATCGAGCCGCCGCGCACGCTTGAAAGGACGCTTTCCGGCGTTCAGAAGAAGAACGCCATTCAATACGCACAGAGCCAGCTTCAGGCCATCCGCGACGCGGCATCCTATCAGCTGCTGCTGGTGACCGGCGGCCCCGGCACCGGCAAAACGACCGTTATGACCGGTATTCTGGATCTGTTTGACGCGCTGGAGATCAAGACGCAGCTGGCTGCGCCGACCGGACGCGCTGCCAAGCGCCTGAGCGAGGTGACGGGCCGCGACGCGACGACCATCCACCGGCTGCTCGAGGCGCAGTTTGACCCGGATACCGGCGCGATGGCCTTCTTCCACGACGAGGATCAGCCGCTCCGCTGCGAGGCAATGATCGTTGACGAGACGTCGATGGTCGATCTGCAATTGATGATGTCGCTCCTGCGGGCGCTCAAGCCGGGCTGCCGTCTGATTCTGGTCGGCGACCCGGACCAGCTTCCGTCCGTCGGCGCGGGAAACGTCTTTTCTGATATTATCCGCAGCGGCATTGCCAAGACCGTTCGGCTGACGGAGATCTTCCGGCAGGCACAGGAGAGCCTGATCGTCATGAATGCGCACGCCGTCAATCACGGTGAGCTGCCGGTGCTGACGGTAAAGGACCGGGATTTCTTCTTTATGAAGCGCCGCTCCGGTGAGTCCGTCGTCCAGACGATCCAGGAGCTTTGCGCGACGCGCCTTCCGAAAAACATGGGCATTCCATCCTCGGAAATTCAGGTGCTGTCTCCGACCCGGAGACACGAAACGGGCACCGTCACGCTCAACAAGGCCCTTCAGGCCGTGCTGAATCCGGCTGCGCCCGGAAAAAAAGAGAAACAATTTGCTGATTTTTCCTATCGTGAGGGCGATAGGGTGATGCAAATTCGAAATAACTATGATATAATGTGGAAGAGGACGGACGGCCTCGGCGCCGGAACCGGCGTTTTTAACGGGGACATCGGTACGATCACCCGGATAGACTTTGCAGCAGAGACAGTGACCGTCCTTTTTGACGACCGCGAGACCAGCTACGGCTTTGATATGCTGCGGGAGCTGGAGCCTGCGTATGCCATGACCGTCCACAAGAGTCAGGGCAGCGAATACCGCGCGGTGATCCTCGCGGCATGGAGCGGCTCGCAGCTGCTGCTGACGCGCAGCATCCTCTACACAGCCATCACGCGCGCAAGAGAGCTTTTTATCATCGTCGGCAATGATGAGATCATCGCCGCCATGACCCGCAATGACCGCCAGCAGCGCCGCTACAGCGGTCTCAAGCTCCGGCTGGAAAGGGAAGCCGGGAACGATCATGAAACTGCTTGACCGGCTGCTCGACCTGCTGTATCCGCCGCGCTGCCTGATCTGCCATGAGTTTCTGGAGCCGGGCGCCGGGACTGTCTGCGGCAGGTGTATGGATACGCTGCCGGAATTCGACGGCGCTGACCCGCATGTCCGCTTTGCGGAAAGGTGTGCGGCGACCTTCTTCTATGAAGAAAAGCTGCGCGATTCCTTCCTCCGCTACAAGTTCGGCGGCAGAGACTGGTATGCAAAACAGTACGGCCAATGGATGGCCGTCACGATCCGCGACAAACTGACAGGGAAATATGATATCATGACATGGGTACCTGTCAGCCGCCAGAGGAAAAAGGAACGCGGCTACGATCAGGCGGAGCTTCTCTGCAGGAGCGCAGCACGGGAGCTTGGAATGGAGCCGGTGCGCACGCTGGAAAAGCTTACGGATAATCGTGTCCAGTCCACGCTGAACGACGCCTCCGAGCGTATGGCGAACGCCGCCGGGGCATATGGCCCCTATCAGGCGGAACGCTTTGCCGGAAAGCGCGTCCTGTTGATCGACGATATTGTAACGACCGGCGCAACGCTGAGCGAGTGCGCGCGGGTTTTGAGAACGGCCGGCGCGGAGAACGTTGTCTGCGCGGCACTGGCCACACCGAGAGAACGTAACGAAAGGTGATACCCAATATGAAGCTGTCCAGAGACATCGGAATCGACCTTGGAACCGCCAATGTTCTGGTCTATGAAGAGGGACGCGGCATCGTCCTGCGCGAGCCGTCCGTCGTCGCCGTTGACAAGAACACCGGCAAGGTTTTGCAGGTCGGCGCCGCCGCCCGCAATATGCTGGGCAGAACGCCGGGAAACATCGTGGCGGTTCGGCCGCTGCGCGACGGCGTGATCTCTGATTATGAAATGACGGAGAAAATGCTCGAGCAGTTTCTCAAAAAGATCATTCACTTCGCGCTCATCAAGCCCCGCGTGATCGTCAGCGTCCCGAGCGGCGTGACGGAGGTCGAGGAGCGTGCAGTCATTCAGGCGACCATGGAGGCCGGCGCACGCCGCGTCTACCTGATCGAGGAGCCGTTTGCCGCAGCGCTTGGCGCGAAGCTCAATATCTCCGGCCCCGACGGACACATGATCGTGGATATCGGAGGCGGTACGACGGATATCGCCGTGCTGAGCCTCAACGGCATTGCCAATTCCTCATCCATCAAGATCGCGGGCGATACCTTCGACGAGGCCGTCGTGGCCTTCATGCGCAAGCGCTACGCCATGCTCATCGGGCTTGGCACGGCAGAGGAGGTCAAGATCACGATCGGCTGCGTCTATGAGCGGCCGGAGGACGCGGTTATGACCGTCAAGGGCCGCGACCTCAAGACGGGCCTGCCGAAGGAGCAGAGCGTGACATCACTGGAGCTGATGGAGGCGTTCAAGCGCCCGGCGCGGCAGATCGTGGACGAGGTACTGTCTGTTCTGGAGCACTCTTCGCCGGAGCTTGTGGCGGATATCGCCAAGAACGGCATTGTCCTGACCGGCGGCGGAAGCCTCCTGTACGGCTTTGACAAGCTTATCGCGGAGCGGACGGAGATCCCATGCTTTATCGCGGACGACGCCGACTCCTGCGTGGCAAACGGCTGCGGTAAGAGCCTGCAATGGATCAACTCCATGCAGGAGGGCACGATTAACCTTGCCCGCCGCAAGCTTATGAAGGAATCTCAATAGCGTCCACCAGCTTTTTTCAATCGTTTCCCGGCATTTTCCCCGCATGCTCTCTGCGTCAGCAAAGAGATCCAGCTATACCAAAAGAGGTGTCACATTACTGCGGTCTAACGCACTTTTCTGTGGTTTCCGGCGTTCCAACACAGAAAGGGCTTAGATATAATTCAAAACAAGGGGATAAGGAAAACATGGAACACAAACTGGAACGAAAGTATGGCCTTTTCACAGCGATCTGTCTCGTAGTCGGCATTGTCATCGGCTCAGGCGTCTTTTTCAAGGCACAGACGATTCTGCAAAAGACCGAAGGCAATATGCCGCTCGGAATCATTGCATGGGTCATCGGCGGCCTCATCATGCTGGTCAGCATCCTGACGTTTGCCACGATGGCGCAGAAGTATGAAAAAGTCAACGGTATCGTAGACTATGCCGAAGCAACCGTCGGCAGCCGCTACGGCTATTTTGTTGGCTGGTTCATGACCGCGATTTATTACCCGAGTCTTACCTCCGTTCTCTGCTGGCTGTCCGCGCGTTATACCCTCGTATTCATTACCTCCTGCTGGCCCAATTTCCCGCTGGTGATCCCCGCCGAACAGGGCGGCTGTGTCATCGGCCCGGAGTGCATCGCGCTTATGATGCTCTTCCTCTGCTGTGCGTACTTCATCAACGCTATCTCTCCGAAGCTGGCCGGTAAATTCCAGACCACGACGACCATCATCAAGCTGATCCCTTTGGGCCTCATGGCAGTCGTCGGCATCATCTCCGGTCTGGTCAGCCCGACCCATATGCTGGCGAACAACTTCGCATTCGTTGCGGAAAATGCGGAGCACTATTCGACCGGACATCTCCTGCTTTCCGCAGTCTGCGCAACGGCCTTCGCCTATGAGGGCTGGATCATTGCGACATCCATCAACGCCGAGCTGAAGGACGCGAAGCGGAATCTTCCCAAGGCACTCATCATTGGCGGTATCATCATCATTGCCGTTTACATTGCGTACTACGTCGGCGTGGCCGGCGGCGCGACCGTTGAGACCCTGATGGTCGAGGGTGCGACCTCCGCATTCGTCAACATCTTCGGCGGCGTTCTCGGCAACATCCTCAATCTGTTCATCGCCATCTCCTGCATGGGCACGATGAACGGCCTGATGCTGGGCTGTTCCCGCGGCCTCTACAGTCTGGCGGCCCGCGGCGAAGGCCCCGCGCCTGAGATCTTCCGTCAGATCGATCCGAGAACCAATATGCCCGCGAACTCCTCCATTTTTGCACTGCTTGTATGCGGCATCTGGGGCACCTACTTCTACCTGTCCAATCTTGCCGGTACGTGGAGCGGCCCGTTTGCGTTCGATTCCTCGGAAATTCCCATCGTCACGCTCTATGCGATGTACCTGCCGATCTTCATCTGCTGGATCAAAAAGGAGAAGGACGAATCCGCGATGCGGCGCTTTGTGCTGCCGATCCTTGCGATCATCGGCGCCCTGTTCATGGTCTATGCCTGCATCGTCGGGCACGGAATGGAGAATGTTTGGTATCTGATCGTGTTTACGGTCGTGATGGCATTCGGCGCGCTGTTTGTCAAGAAGGAAAAGAAGTAAAGCGAATAGCAAAATGCCCGAAGCGAAAGCCTCGGGCATTTTTTACAGGTATTCGCGCAGATCGTCAGAGAGCTTCTGCTCCAGACCGATCAAACGCTTTGTGATGTCCTTGGAATCCTCGCTGGCGGCCTCGTATTGATTGAGATACCGCCCGAGCGATTTGACACCCATGTTGCAGCCGTCCGTCATGAGGCTGGCAATCGTCTGGTCAGAGCCGTTCATGGCCATGGCAGCGTTCGTTTTGAGCCACGACATCCCCTGCGCAAGGGGATTGGGAGCCTTGCCGTCGTCGTGACAGTCGGCCAGCATGACGTTGATCTCCGTTTTGAGGCTCTCGTGCGCGCGCTTGCAGGCAGACAGACGGCGGTACATGTCCGGGGCCTGTACGCGCTCCAGCACGTCGTCAATGGCGGAAACGCCCATCTGAATTCCCGCGTCGCATTCCCGCAGCAATCGGATCGTATCCTGTTCGATCATCATGATCCCTCCGTTTCTGCAAGTAGTATGCGCGGAGGGCGGAAAAATATCAGGACAAATGCACGAATGGACGGGTCGCTTTTCGCGCAGACAGCGTTTGCTCAATTCAGCGCAGAGCGGCCAGCGACTGCGCTTAAAAAAGCTGTGTGGATGGGATACCATCCACACAGCTTTTGTCTGCTGATTTCACCGCGTCAATTGCATCGGGCTGAAAGCCTGCCGGCAGGCGTATCCGGCGATGCAGGGCCTCTAAATTACATTTTGCTGTAGGCGACAGCAATCTTGCTGGCCGCGTGTGCGTTGTTGAAGGCGAGCTGGATGTTGGAATCCAGAGAATGGCCGCCGGTCATTTCCACGATGTGCGCCAGCAGGAACGGCGTGGTCGCCTTGCCGTGGATGCCCTGCTCGTTGGCCATTTCGACCGCGCGGTCGATGACCTTGTTCATCTCGACGGGATCCATTGCGTATTCCTCGGGGATCGGGTTGCCGACGACAGCGCCGCCCTTGAGGCCGATGTCCCATTTGGTCTTCATGATCTTGGCGACAGTCTCTTCGTCCGGGCAGTTATAGTCCAGCTTGAAGCCGGAGGTGCGGCAATAGAAGGCGGGCAGCTCGTCGGTGCGCAGGCCGAGAACGGGCACGCCGTTGGTCTCCAGATATTCCAGCGTCAGACCGAGGTCAAGAATGCTCTTTGCGCCTGCGCAGATAACGCAGACAGGCGTGTTGGCAAGCTCCTGAAGGTCGGCGGAGATATCCATGGTCTTTTCTGCGCCGCGATGCACGCCGCCGATACCGCCGGTCGCAAAGAAGCGGATGCCCGCATATGCGGCAATAATCATGGTCGTGGTAACGGTGGTCGCGCCGGGCATACCGGTCGCAAGATAGGTCGCCAGATCGCGGCGGCTGACCTTGCCGATGCCGTCCGCCTTGCACATGCGGAGCAGCTCCTCGTCGTTCAGGCCGACCTTCATCTTGCCGTCGAGAATGGCGATGGTCGCGGGGACAGCGCCCTCTTCGCGGATGATGGCTTCCACCTTGTGCGCAAACTCCAGATTCTGGGGATAGGGCATACCATGGCTCAGAATGGTGGACTCCAGTGCGACAACGGGCTTGTTTTCACGCAGGGCCTCCTGAATTTCGGGGGTGACGGACAGATACTCATGCAGATTGTTCATAGTTGATACTCCTTCCAGATTTTTTCAATGAGTGATACACACATACCGGGGTGAATGGTTCGCTCGTGGGAAATGGCGGCGATCCCGGCCGCCAGAGCATAGTGAAGCGTTTTTTCCGGATCGAAGCCGGAAAGCGTACTGTAAATGACGGCGGCCATGAAAGCGTCGCCCGCGCCGGTGGCGTTGACCATCTGCTCGACGGGGCGGAGCTTCCGGCGAAGCACGGTGCCGCTGCGGTCCATGTACAGGCAGCCGTCCTTGCCGAGGCTGACGAGCAGCCGTTCCAGACCCTTGTCCAGAAGGGAAGCGCCTGCGGCCTCCAGACTGGCTTCGTCGGTGATCTCGCGGCCAGAGAGGATGGAAAGCTCAAGAACGTTCGGCTTCGCGGTGTGGAAGCGGCCGATGTGCGGCGCGAGCACACGCGCGTAGGCGGTGGAAACCGGATCGACGTAGACCGGCGTCCGGCCCTCGCAGAGGTCGAGCAGATGCAGAAGTGTCCGCTCCGTGAGGCACGGGTCGCAGGTCACGATGGCCGCGTTTTGCAGAAGCTCCGCGCGGCTATCCAGAAATTCGGGCGTCAAATGCTCCTGCAAAACCGTCATATCGGAAAGGGCGACGAGCATATCGCCGTGCTCGTCAAGAATGGAAAGATAGGTGGAGGACGCGCAGCCGGGAGCCACGCAGAGCTGGGACACATCGATGCCTGCCGCTGTGCATTCCTGGCGGATGACATCGGCGTAGAGATCGGTGCCGACGGCGGAGATCAGCCGCACATCCGCGCCGAGCCGGGCAAGGTTGTCGCAGACATTGCGCGTAACGCCTCCGGCAGAGGCGTTCATATGGCCGGGATTGCTGTCGTGCATGACGATCGCTTTTTTGGGACGGCCATGAATATCGAGATTGGCAGCGCCCACGCCCACGACATAGGGCCGCGCCGCAGAAGCAGTTTCCATAGGCTTGCCTCCTTGTTTTCTTTCAAAAGCTCTTTTGAAAAGCACATATTAGCGCAAACCATGGCAAGAGTCAAGCCCATTTTCAAGCAAAATCGTGAACATTTCGTGAATTTATAGAAAACGGAGCCAGCCGCATCGGCTGGCTCCGGTGTCCGTGTGTCGAAAACGATTCAGTTGACAACAAACTCCATCGCGGACAGGTAGTAATATCCGTCGTCGTAAAATTCGATGGTATAGGACTTCTGCATGGTAACGTCCTTTTCAGTCTCGTCCGCGTAGAAGTCGGCGTCGAAGCGTACCTCCAAGGTGCCCTCCTTCGGGGAGACGTTCAGGATCTTCATGAAGCGGTTGCCGCCGAAGCCGCTGACCGTGCTCGTGACGATGCCGTCAAAGGTGGCATCGTACTGGCTGCACTGCGTGATATCGAAGCTGTAGTCCTTGAAATAGCGGTCAAGGACGGCGGTAATGTGGCGCGTGGAGATAAAATACTTCTGCTCCGCCTCGTTGTAGCGTGCCTGAAGCTCTTCCTCCGCTGCAAGCAGGAGATACGCCGTATAAAGCTCGTCGGAGGTGAATTCGCTGGGATCGGAGAAGTTGAAGGCGTGTTCGCCGAGCATACCGATCTCCATATTGATGACCAACGACATGAGAGCCTCCGGATCGGTCGCCTGTGCGGAGAGCTGCGGCGTGTCATAGGTGGAAAGCCACATCGTGGAGACCAGATGGCCGCCATCGTCGTTGAAGCTGGCCTCATATTCCTTTGCGCCGTAGAGCAGCCAGCCGGAAGCGGAGCGGAACTCCACACGGAATACCACGGAGCTGTCGCTGTCGGTGCGCGAGATCAGGAAGGGCGTCTGTGCGGGCCGGTCGGTGTCCTGCATCTCGACCAGACGCAGAAGCTCTTCGTCGGTCGCCAGCTTGGGCGCTTCCGGCTCCGGGTCAGACGGCTGCTCCGGCTGTGCGGGCACGGGCTCCTCCGGCTCTGCGGGCGATTCGGCGGGAGACGGTTCCTCTGGCGTTACAGGCGTCTCCGGCTCGGAGGGCTGAACGGCGGGTGTTTCCGGCTCCTGCGGTGTTTTGGTGCAGGCGGCGAGAGCCAGCAGCATCGCGCCGGTCAGCGCGAATGCGAGAAGCTTTTTTGCAAACTTGTTTTTCATCATAAAGTACCTTTCTTTCTATGGCGGTGGCACAGGCCATGTTGGCGAGGCTGCCGCCGTTCGTATGCGCAGACGCTGCGCATGGGGTTGTTTCCTTTCTGTAACCAATATTCTAGTCGAAACGGGAATCCCTGTCAATGCGGCAGGGCGGAAATTCAGAAAGAATTCAGAAATGTCCGGCGGGCAGCGCCCGCCGGACATGGGGAGTATCAGGAAAGCGCGTCAAAGGTGACGGACGCCTTGAACAGATCGCCGTCCACGCTCAGCGCGAACGTGCCCTGCTGAAGCGAGGTCAGGCTTTGCGCGATGGACAGGCCGAGACCGCTGCCCTCCGTATTCCGGGAGCTGTCGCCGCGCACAAAGCGCTCCACCAGCTCGTCGGCGGAGATATTGAGCGCACTGCGCGAGATGTTCTTGAAGCAGATCACGACCTTGCCGTTTTCCACGGCACTGGAAAGATAGACGCGCGTTCCGGGCATGGCGTATTTGCAGATGTTGCTTAAGAGGTTATCAAACACGCGCCAGAGCAGCCGCCCGTCGGCCAGGATCTTCGGCGAGGAGGGGTCCTCCAGCACGATTGGCTCCAGCTGACCGGCCTCCAGCTTGCCCTCATATTCGCCCATGACCTGCCCGAGCAGGACGTTGACGTCCGTCGGCTCAAGCGTGCAGGAGAGGTTGCCGGTGGAGGCCTTCGAAGCCTCGACCAGATCCTCCGTCAGCTTTTTCAGCAGTGCGGACTGCCGGTCGAGCACGTCGAGATACTGCCGCGCCGCGTCGGACGGCATTTTTTCCTTCTTGAGCAGATCGACGTAGCTCACGATCGAGGTCAGCGGCGTTTTGATGTCATGGGATACGTTCGTAATCAGCTCCGTTTTCAGCCGCTCGGAGCGCATCTGCTGCTCCACGGCCTTCTGCATCCCGTCGGCGATGGAATTGAGGTTTTCCGCGTGGCGCTTGAACTCCCAGAACATATGTGACGTGTCGATCTGACTGGTGAGCGCGCCGGAGGCGAGCTTTTCTCCGCCGTCGCGGAGCTTTTTCATGTTGATAACGGCCAGCACGAGCGCAGCTGTGAGGATCGTCCGGCCCAAAAGCCATCACAGGAAAAACGAGCCGGTGCAGCCGGTGACCGCGATGAAGAGCAGCTCCACGAAGCACAGCCCGGCCCAGATCAGCCCGGCCTTCCAGTAGAGCGGAAGATTTTTCCGCAGATAGCGTAGCCCGCGCAGAAGCCAGCGGAAGAAGCGTCCGAGCTGCCGCAGGATCCGGAAAATGACGGTGTTTTTGTACCAGCCGCCCGCCTTGCAGCGTGCCGCAAGGCTCATCAGGAAGGACAGCACAAGAAGCACAAAGAAAACAATGCTGACCGCGACGGCTGCGGCGGCGGAGAAGATCGACCAGTTGACGTTGGAGGAGAGATCAAGGCCGAAGGCAATGTAGATGCCGCCCAGCGCGGCCCAGACCAGCAGGAGAAGATCCAGCGGGATGCGGTCAAACCACGTCAGGTGGATTCCCTCCGTCTTTGCACTGTGACCGGCACAGCACATCAGAAGCACAAAGTCCGCGATGGAAAGCAGCGCGAACAGGACGCAGAGGATGAGAATGCTGTACCTGCGCACGACCAGCCAGTTCAGCAGCCGGTATTCCTGCCAGATCCCGTCGTGGACGTTCAGCGTTTCGCGGGCGTAGCCGACAAGCGTATACTGCGCCCAGTCAAATTCCGTGTAGCTGACCCGCAGCGTATGCGATTCGTCGCTGCCGGTGCGCGCATAGTCGAAATCATAGGTGTCCTCCCGGGCGTACTGTTCCTCCACATACTGCCAGAGGGCGTCCTCGCTCTCGAAGGAAACGGTTTTCACCACCGGCCGTTCATTGCTGCGCACATGGATGGCGTAGGACTGCTCACAAAGATAGGTGCTGGCGCTAAAATCAGTCTTTCCGTCCTTGACGACGGTACCCTCGCCGCCGGAAAAGACGATGCTTCCGTTCTCGTCATAGACGGCAAAATAGAAGTTGGTATTGTCCGGGTCGAAATAATGGAGATAGTAGCGTTCCCACTGCGGGCTGTAATTATCCGGTTCTTTCTGACGCTTTGTGTAGTCCTGATAATAGGAATTCGCGGTGTCCATCGCCTGCGAGAAGACCTTGCAGGAGTAGGGAAAATACGAAGCGATCAGCTGCGCGCCGTAGTCGCTGTAGGCGTTCGTTTCGTAGAGCATAATGCTTGCCAGACCGGCTGCGCACAGCCCGAGCACGAACACGATCAGAAGAAATCCGGCCAGCAGCTTGAGCCATAGGGCGCTCTTCCAGTTTTTCATTTTGCATCGGCCTCCATTTTATAGCCCTTGCCCCAGACGACCTTGATGTAGCGCGGGTCGGCGGGGTTGATCTCGATTTTTTCACGGATGTGGCGAATATGGACGGCAAGGGCGTTGTCGGCGTTAAGCGGAAGCTCAGCCCAGACGGTGCGGTAGATCTCGGCGGGGGAGAAAACCTTGCCGGGATTTTGCATCAGGAAATGCAGAATGTCGTATTCCTTCGGCGTCAGCGCGACCGGCTCACCGTCCAGCGTGACGGTTTTGGCATTGTCGTCCAGCTCAACGCCGCCGATGCGCAGAACGGCCGGCTTCGGGGCGGAGCCGCCGAGCTGCAAATACCGCCGCAGCTGCGACCGCACGCGCGCCAGTACCTCCACGGGATTGAAGGGTTTCGTGATATAGTCGTCCGCGCCGACATTCAGACCCAGGACCTTGTCCGTATCCTCGGATTTGGCCGTGAGCAGAATGATGGGGACGTTGGAGAATTCCCGCAGACGGGACATGGCGGTAATGCCGTCCATGCCGGGCATCATGATGTCCAGCAGGATCAGATCGACCTTCTCCTTTTCGCAGACCTCCAGAGCCTCGCGGCCGTTGGACGCCGTCAGGACGTGATATCCGTCGGCCTCCAGATAGATTTTCAGCGCCGCAACGATATCCCTTTCATCGTCGCAGACCAGTACATGGCACATGCTCCTCACCTCTCGCACCTATCATATCGGATGAAAGATGAAGATACAATGGGAAAAAATATTAAGATTGGATTTTCCCGGAGGGGTTTTCATTTGCGGTGGTTTGCGGTAAAATATAATCATCTTATTCTGCAAAAGGAGCACGATCATGAAGCTTCTCATTGCCTCCGACCTGCACGGGTCGGCATTTTATACGGAAAAACTGCTGGAGCGCTATGCGAAGGAGGGCGCGGAGCGCCTGATTCTGCTGGGGGACATTCTCTATCACGGCCCGCGCAACGACCTGCCGGAGCGCTACGCGCCGAAGGAGGTCCTTGCCATGCTCAATCCGCATGCGGCGGAGATCCTCTGCGTGCGCGGAAACTGCGACTGCGAGGTCGATCAGATGGTGCTGGATTTCCCAGTGCTGGCCGACTATGGCTTCCTGCTGCTGGAGGGAAGGGCGGCCTATCTGACGCATGGGCATGTGATCAACAAGGCGCATCCGCTGCCGTTCCAAAAGGGCGATATCCTGCTGCACGGGCATACGCATATCCCCGCGTGTGAGGACTGCGGCGATTTTACCTATCTCAATCCCGGCTCGGTCTCCATCCCGAAAAACGGCTCGGCACACAGCTATATGATCTACGAAAACGGCGCGTTTGTCTGGAAGGAGCTTCTGACCGGCGAGGAATATCAGCGCTTTTCGCTGTAAGCCGGAGCGCTGCGGACGGCCGAGGGCCGCGAAATGGAGGAAAACGCCATGCGGAAAAAGAGAATTCTGACGGTGCTGCTGGTATCAATGGCGCTGGCCGCGCTGCTTGCGGGCTGCGCGGAAGAAGAGATTGGCCCAGCCGCGCCGCTGGTCCCGGCGCAGACCGATGAGCAGCCTCCGGCTTCCGAGCCGGACGAGTCCACCGTCCCGGAGGAGCCGGAGAGCGAAGAGGAACCGGAGCCGCAGGCGGATGTCGGCGCACTCCTGGAGGCGTATTTGCAAACGGGCGGCGACGCGGAAAAGGAAGCGCTTTTCGCGCATCCGGAGGAAGCAGCCGCCGAGGCCATGCGGCGGCTCCTTGCGCGTCCGAAGGAAGAGCGCGACGCGCTCTGTTCGGACGAGTGCGAGGCGGCGGTGCTGTTCCGGCACGTGGAGGAGCTGGTGCAGGACGACCCCGCCCACTGGCAAAAGGAGCTTGACTACAGCTATCTGCGGGAAAGCCTCGCGGGCATGTTCCAGTTCTATTCCGCCCATTACCGCATGGACGGCACGGACTGGATCGCGGAGCACGCGCCGCGCGGCGGCAGTATGATGCGGGCCGCGTGGGAGGCGATCCCGGAGCTGCGGTTGGACGCGACGGCCTGTGAAGCGCCCGTCAACTATGGCGTGCTGGTCAACGCACGGAGAATATTCGGCGCAGTCCTGAGCGGAAAGGTGCAGTGGCTTGCCGATCATTCCTTCCCGAACGCGCAGCTCTGGCCGCTGGAGGGCTTCTCCGGTACGGAAACGGGCTGGACGCTCACGCAGGAGGACAGCGGAGAAGTCACTCTGACGTTTACACCCGAGGGAGAAAACGGCAAGACGGGCACGCTCCGCTATGCGCCAAGCGAAGCGGAAAAGCAGTCGCTTTGCAGCGGCTACGGACGGGTGGAGTATATTGACACCGACGGCGAAAGCGTTTCCATGACGGCAAGCACCTTTGAAAAGCCCGCCGCCGAGCTGGGAGACGAAAGCCTCCCGGTCTCGGATGCGGAAATGACGCTTGAAAACGGTGTGCAGATGGGCATGGACTACAACACGCTTCTGGAGCTTCTGGGCACGGACGCGGCAGTCGTTCCGGTCAATACGGATTGTCTGCCCGCGCTGGAAAAGCAGGGCGTGAGATATTATTGCAGCATCGACGAGAGCTATGTCCGCCGTCTCAGCAGTGTTTCCTTCCGCTTTGCGGAGGACACCGACCTGAACAAGACGGCGGAGCTGCCCGCCGCGCGCGGCATCCGGCTGGGCGACTCCATGCAGAGCGTGCTTGCGCGGATGCCGGACAGAGGCGTGACGCTGAACGGCGCGGAATATCAGGCGGTCTACGGCTACGATCACAGCGATATGGACTATGCATATCTGCAATTTGTCGCAAACAGCTTTTATTCGCTGGCGCTGAATACGGTCGGCGGGCAGTCGCTGCATATCGTATTTGCCCACGCGGACAACACCGTCAAAATGATGGATCTGTTCTGGGAGATCGCATAGTCATGGGGTGTGAGCTGAGCGCATAGGCCTCGCGTGTAGGACGAAGTGAAAAATTGAACAGCATAAGCCGAGAGGCCGGACATTTGTCCGGCCTCACATTTTGCCTCCAGGCGGAATATCCTGAGCGTGAGAGCGAAAAATGCCACACGGAAGGATGTGCGGTCATGAATAGGTCCAGAAAAAAGCTGTGCGAGCTGGCGGACGGCGAATGTGCGCGGGTCGCGGCGTTGGAGACCGGCGCGCAGCTCACGGGAAGGCTGACGGAGCTGGGGCTGCTTCCGGGGACGGCGGTATGCTGCCGGCTGCGCGCGCCGTCCGGCAGTCCGATCGTCTATGAGATCCGCGGTGCGTCCGTCGCCATCCGGCGGAAAGACGCGGAGAAGATCACGGTCAGGCCGGAAGCACCATGGGACTGACGGCGCAGTCGGTCGGCAGAGGTGCGGCGGGGGAGACCGGAGTCTTCGGGGGCTATGACGCGCAGGCGCGCATCCTTGCGTTGGCCGGAAACCCGAATGTCGGAAAGAGCACGATCTTCAACGCGCTGACCGGACGGAAGCAGCACACCGGAAACTGGCCGGGGAAAACGGTCGCCGTTGCGGAGGGATCGCTTGAATACAAGGCGCAGCGGTATGTACTGATCGATCTGCCGGGTACCTACGCGCTCACCGGCTGCTCGGAGGAGGAGCGGGTGGCGGCGGAGTTTATCCGCAGCGGGCAGGCGCAGTGCGTGGTTGCGGTGTGCGACGCGACCTGTCTCGAACGGAATCTGCATCTGGTTTTGCAGCTGATGGAGCTGACGACGCAGCTGATCGTCTGCGTGAATCTGCTTGATGAGGCAGAAAAAATGCAGATCGAAATCGATCTGCATACGCTGGAACGGGAGCTGGGCGTCCCGGTCGTGGGGACGGCGGCGGGCCGCCGCGAAGGGCTTGACACGCTGCTGGAGCGCATCCGCAATGTGACAGATGGCTTTGAAAGCCCGAGACCGCGCCGCTGCGGCGCTTTTGAAGAGGCGGAGGCTGGATCGGAGGAAGCGCCGGGAACGGCGCAGACCGCGCAGGAGCGCATTGTACATCGTGCGGAGGAGATCGCCTCGCGCGTGGTGCGGACGCCGCAGAAGAGCGCCTACGCCGCGCGACAGGCCCGCATGGACCGTTTCCTGACGGGGCGG
>ENA-ORNK01000722-ORNK01000722.1-human-gut-metagenome-genome-assembly--contig:-NODE-722-length-37386-cov-7.093059_pt1 | contig 37386 bp, 33 predicted proteins | sample MGYA00242115_ERZ509022 | MGnify/ENA primary metagenome ERZ509022 (study PRJEB26280, sample SAMEA2338690) | human gut metagenome | biome: human gut; feature: human-associated habitat; material: faeces...
AAAGGCATACAGACAATCTGTTAGGGCATGAGAGCAAAAGTCGCGTTGAATTACTGTGGAGAAAGCATAAAGCAAAATGTCTGTTCATTTCAAATAGAACCTTTGTTTATCTCAAATATAAGTTCCGCTTTAAGATAAACAAAGAGTCAATGTGCACAAATATATAATAACAAGATATCGAAAAAAAGTCTCAAATACCCAACACTTTTATTATCCTTTCAACTAGTAATAGCAAGCTTAAACACTATACATATTCATACACAATCACAGATATATCACCATCAAATAAAAATAAAAAACAGGCTTATTGTCAAAGTTTTAAGCTTAAAAACAGGAACTATCACTAAAACAATAAACATCAACAACAAATCACAACTCCCCAAGTTCAAGTTCATCATAAGGGCGATAGAATTTCTAGTAAATCTTCACTACTTTTCAGATCATTTTATCACACACACTGACTTCCTCTTACCAAAGACATACACAATAGCCGATCAATAGAAAGATGATAAGACACGAGAAGCAATTTCGGGATTACTTCTTTTCTTTATTTTATAATCGTTTCCACGCACCCGTTTTTGAAAAAAAGATAGAAAGAGCTGGAATACATCCATTGCACTTCACCATTTGATTCTGAGATTGTTTGTGGTTTGCCAAAAGCCAACAGGCATTCATCTTCTGTCATCCCCTTTACCGGTTTGCCGATATTTATTTCATTCCAATGGGTGATAGGAGAAAGCTGGTTTGTGCTGACAAAATCAAACAGTTTGTTCAGCATCTGCGATTCTATTTGCACAAAGTCATCCATGGTTTCCTGGTGAGAAGGCTTCTTCTCAGGTTGTAGTTTTTCCATCGGAGTGACTTTCTTCATTATAACCACCGATGATTCTATCTGAATATTGGAAAGATAATAGACCAGCTTCCCATCTTTTACCTGAAATTGGGCCGTACAATAGTACGTATTCTTTTGTTTGGCATCCGCCTGGGAAGTAAGCACCAGGTTACAACTAAAACTCTTGGCAGGAATGCTTACTTCTGTTATTCCGTCACGCTGTGCAGAGCAAACGTTTTTAATAGTCCACAACAGAGCATTAGCATAAATACTTTCATCGATCATCGGACTGAAAGGAATAAATCCGTTGACTACATATTTGCTGCCGTCCGCACTGAGCGGATAAGTATTCTTTTGTTCAGTAAAAGTTTGTGCAATCAAAGAGGGCAGTACTCCACCCAATAAAAATACAATTACCCAAAGTCTCAGTCTTGTTATCATACGCTGCTATGTTTAAGAAAACAGCATTCACGTCTTTTCCATCAAAAGAAAAGAGCGCAAATGCTGAAATTTATATGATTAAACTATGTGTCTCAATTAGAAAGCAATACCCAGACGGATCATAAAGTTACTAGTCTTGATTCCATCGAGATCGGAAAATACGTCAATGAATCCACGCTGATAAGTGAAATCCAGATTGAAACGGTCATACCACAGTCCTACGCCAATATTCATACCGGCATCGAAATGATTGTAATCCACTTCCAGATAATCTGCAAAATCTCCCCAGCTGATGCTTTCACCACTTTCTTTCATTTTGCTGGTATAGTCATAACTGGCAAAAACACCCAAATGCGGATCGATGCTAAGATTGTCCGCTACTCCAATTTTCCATCCGAAAGTGAACGGTGAATATTGAATATTGTGTGCGATACATTTCATTTCATCGGCTTTAAACCCACGGGAACCGAGGCCGAATTCCATTCCCCAATATGCTCCGGCACCGCCCATAGGCTTTTGATAGCCGAATGTAGCATTGTAGCCAATATTTGAATCCGCTTCAACTCCGTCACCGTTGAGGTTCATGATGTTCAGGCCTGCACGCAGGAACCATTGTGTGTTACTCGCTTGCTTTTGAGTCTTGACGATTGCACTTCTGGATGATACAATCTGTGCCTGTGTTCCTACGCACAACAAAAGCGCAGCAACAATTGATAATACTTTTTTCATTATTGTCTATGTTTTTTGGTTATTAATTCTTGTTCTTTATGACAGGTGCTATTTTGGTTCTATCATCGGCACCCGAAAGTTTCTGGATACGTATCCATTCGTAATCTTCTGTCGTGGCAGTATGCCAGTTGGTGAACACGCCCGGATAACCTACGACCGTAACCGTATATCCTCCCGACTTTTCATCATCCTCTATCTTAAAAGTGGCTCCCATGATTACATCACAATCGTTCTTGATAGTGGACAAATAAGTTCCCCATGCACGGATGTTATCAAGCTCACCCTTCATGGCAACTTCCACCTCTTCTCTGCTCAGTGTCCATACATCCTTTATTCGTCCTTTCTCTTCAAGAATTTTCACCTCTACAACTGTAGGCTTTACACAAACTTCGGTTACTGCATCTCCGGCACGTGCCTGCGCATCACGAAACTTAAAGACAGTCTTTTGCGCATACGTCCCAATGACACAACCGAAAACCAGCATCATAATTAGAATCAGCTTTTTCATATTCTTTTGTGATTTTATGTTAATATGCCGCAAAGGTATGCGAAAGGAGTATACCAGCAGGAGAAATCATAGTTCCGGATAGGATACAGAAATGTATCTTATTTGGATACACATGAAGAAGTACCGATACGGATGTTATCGGATAAATCGCGGAAGAAATCATGATCGAGTATGCACGAAATGCGCCAAAGAAGATGGATGTCGATATTTTCCTTCTTGAATATCTTGTATATATTGGGACGTGTACAGCATAACTGTCCGGCGAACCAGGTAACTGTGCGTCCCTGTTCGTGAAGCGTACGTTCGATAAGCTGTCCCGCATGAATCATGCCCAATCTTCCTATGAGTGTCCCCCTGACTCCCACCGGGTAAACGGATAAATGTAAGATGAAAGGAATATATAAAAAAGCGTGGAAACTGTATATACTAAAACAACAATGATTCTACTTGATGAATTTTGACGATAACACCTGCAAATAACTGATAATAAGGAAAGAAAGTGCAAAAACCAAATCATAAATAGATTTAAACGAATCATAGTTTATTGGGGACATGTGGGAACATTTACGGGAAAGATATTACCTTTGTGACTGAAATAAAAAACATAGGAACATGAAGATTACCATCATCACAAAGGAATGCAAGACCAAAGACAAAGACGCTCCTGCAAAAGCCAATCTTTGTTTTCGACTCCGAGATAAGGATGTTGACCTCAAAGTCCGTTCCGACATTGAGGTTATGCTTGACTATTGGGACAATGATGCACTTTCCTATCGAAAGACAAAGAAATTACCATCTGACGAGCAGAAGAAAGTCAAGGTTTTGGTGCAGACCATTACAACGGCTCTTAACGAGCAGTATAACTCTGCGACTGCTGATGTTGCATGGATGAAGAATGTGATTGATGAATGTGTCAATCCAACTTCAAAGTCAACAGAGACATTGACTACAGTTGTTTCGAGAATGGAACAATACATTGCGGAACATCCCATGAGTCCGAAATCAGCACTCGTTTATAAACCAACGATCAAGAAGCTTCAACGCTATGAAGCCTACAAGAGGGAAATAGAGGGAAAGAAAGGCTTCACGCTCTATTGCGAGACTATCCGTCCCGAAGACTACCTTGATTTTAGAGAGTATGTCATAAACGAATATATTCATTACAATGACTACCCTGAGTTTTACGAACAGTTCAGCCTTGACATGCACCCTCCCAAGCAGATGTCAAGCACACAGATTATAGGTATCATGCATCATCTGCGTATTGTTGGGCATTGGTGCATCAAGATGGGGTTTACAACAAACCGCTCATGCGATGCGTTCACTATTCCTGCAGCGGTACAAGGCACACCTTTTTATCTGACGATAGAAGAACGTGACAAGGTTTACAATACAAACCTACATAACAAGCCAGAGTTAGAAGTGTATCGTGACTTGTTCATCTTCCAATCAATGGTGGGTTGTAGAGTCGGAGACCTGTTTTCTTTTACCAAAGACAATATAGTCGGTGACATATTGCAGTATCTTCCACACAAGACCATGCGCAAACGGTCGCAGACCGTGAGCGTCCCGCTTACCACAAAGGCTATGGAAATATTAAAACGTTACGATGGCAAGCAAGAAAAGCTTCTGCCGACAAAGCAAGTGTATCAATACAACGAGGGCATCCGTGCCGTGCTTCGAGAATGTGGCATTAACAGAATGGTTACTATCCTTGACACCGTCACAGGAAAGGAGGTTCAGAAGCCAATATGTGATGTCGCTACAAGCCACATGGCAAGACGCAACTTTATCGGCAACCTATACAAGAAAGTGAAAGACCCCGAGCTTGTGAGTTCCATGACAGGACATGTAAACGGAAGCAGAGCTTTCGCCAGATATAGAGAGATTGATGAGGAAACGAAAGTAAATCTTGTCAACCTCATCAACTAACGTTTATACAAACTATCAGTTTACATCATTATACATTATAGAGAGTAGCATGAAAGTAACAGCATTCATCCGAGAAACCTCGGCAAAGAACAACATAACCGACCAGGCGCACGTTTATTTCCGTGTGCGTGACGGCAAGACTGACATCAAGGCTGTCAGCGAGTTGTCCATCAGTCCTAATCATTGGAGTGCGGAACGGCAGGGTTACAAGACACGTGTGGCTCTTGTAGCGGAGGCAAAGCGCACGGCATTCGACAAAGCCGTGCAGGACTTGACGGCACTTATATCCGCACAATATTATCATGGAGCGGACAGCCGTTGGCTAAAAGGTGTTATTGAGGAGTTTCATCATCCTAACATCAACATCCGCCAAGGCAGAAAAGGTGATGAATATAGCCTTGTGTACCAATGCCAGCAGTATGCCGAGAACCATCCGATGGAAAAGGAATCTATAAGGCATCATGAGCATAACGTACGTAAGTTGCAGCACTTCGAGCGTTTCCAAAGGGAAATTATGCGTAGACGAGGTTACACCATGCGACTTGATGCCATAACAGCCGATGACTTACGTGAGTTTCATAAATATCTGGTAAACGAGGCTGAATATTATGAGCATTATCCTCAAATCTTCGATGACATAGAGGAGCGTTTCAAACCACGCCAACTAACGGAAAACTCCATCAATACTATATTCAGAAGAATACGCACGGTCGTGAACTGGTGTTTGAAGCATAATATCACGACAAACGACCCTTTCGCCACCTTTGAGATGCCTAAGGTGCTGGACAGCCCTCCATTCTATCTGACACTTGAAGAGCGTGACAAAGTCTACTATGCAGACCTCAGCAACGAGACACCATCTACACAGGTGTATCGTGACATATTCATGTTCCATTGCCTTATCGGTTGTCGTGTGGGTGACCTTGAAAAGATGACAAGAGCAAACATTGTCAACGGAGCAATAGAGTATATAGCAGAGAAGACGAAGAACCACCAGCCACGCACCATAAGAGTGCCGCTTAACGACAAGGCAAAGGCCATACTCGCAAAGTATTCAGACCTTGAAACGAGATTGCTGCCGAAAATAAACCAGAACATTTACAATTACCAGATAAAGAAAATTCTGAAACTGCTCGGCATCGACCGCATGGTGACTGTCATCGACAACAAGACACGCGAGCCTATACAGAAGCCTATCTGCGACATAGCGACAAGCCACACTGCACGAAAGACGTTCATCGGCAACTTGTACAAAAAGGTGAAAGACCCGAATCTTGTCGCTTCTCTTTCCGGGCATACGGACGGAAGCCGTGCTTTTGCCAGATACAGAGAGATTGACAATGATATGAAGCGTGAATTGGTGGCACTGATAGACTGAATTGCAGCAAATCCATCAAAAAATACGGTTCAAAGGCTAATATCAAGTAAAAGCTTTGGTTTTTAGCCGAAAACACTATATCTTTGCAGGCAAATAAGAACCAAAAATATCATAAAAAAGTTGCAAAAATATGACGCAAGTATCTGCTCAAAGCACAGTAAATAAGATAGAAATGAGGCTTAGAGGCAAAGGACGTGGTTCGATAGTCTTTCAACAAGACTATGCGGATTGCGGAACACCATCTGCCGTGAAGTCAACATTCCATCGGATGTATACTGAGGGAATGTTGATACGGTTGGCTCATGGCATCTACTATTACCCCAAAGAAGACAAAGAGTATGGACTTGGCATCATCTATCCGTCCATAGAAGACATCGCACAGGCTATCGCCAAGCGCGACAAGGCGAAGATTGTGCCAATGGGCGCATACGCCTTGAACCGTCTCGGACTATCCACACAGATGCCTATGAATGTGGTGTTCTTGACCAATGGGGCACCACGGCAGATAAAAATAGGCGACGGTCACGGCATCCTGTTCAAGCACTCTTCCTCAGGCAAGAACTTCGCCTATAAATCCGAACTAATGATGCTTGTAGTAACAGCCATGCGTACCATCGGCGAAGAGAAAATGAGCGATGAGGAACGCAATGTGCTTGTCGGACATATGAGAAATGTGACAGACAGCGACTTCAACCACGACATTAAACTTGCCCCTGCATGGGTGCGTAAAATACTGATTACGAGATGAAATTCATAGATATTCCAGAAGACAGACAAAGGCAAGCCATCAATACCGTGGCATTGCAGACAGGATTGCCACCGTCAAGCATCGAAAAGGATTGGTGGGTAACGCAGGTGCTGAAAGCCCTGCATACTTTGCCGTATGCAGAGCAGATTGCTTTCAAGGGAGGAACAAGTCTCAGTAAATGCTGGAACTTAATCGCCAGGTTCTCCGAAGATGTGGACATTGCACTCAGCAGAGAGTTTCTTGGTTTCAGCGGTGAATTGTCGAAGACCCAAATTAGCGACAAACTCCGTCGCGCAACGTGTTCTTTTGTTAGGGAGAAGATGCAGTATGATGTGCGGAAGGCATTGTTGGACTTGGGCATCAGAGCCGAAGCGTTCTCTGTTAATGTGGTCATCACACCCATAACAACTACCGACCCAGAGGTAATAACTATCACTTATCACAGTCTGTATGATGTTTCTCCCTATATCAAGAACACGGTAAAGATAGAAATCAGCGGAAGATCGATGGTTGAACCAATAGAGAAGAAAGCCATCAACGCCGCTATTGATGACCATTTCCCTAATGCACCATTTGCCGAGCAACCTTTTGAGGTGAATGCCGTCATTCCAGAGCGTACCTTCCTTGAAAAGGTGTTCCTGTTGCATGAGGAATTCAAGAAAGATGTGGTTAGGGTGGAGCGTATGTCTCGCCATATCTATGATTTGGCTATGATGATGGATTCTGAGAAGCAGATAGCAGACCGTGCCACCCACAACGAAGCCTTATACATGGCTGTCCTTGAACACCGTCGCAAGTTCATCGGACTGAAAGGTTTCAATTATGACGAACTGTATTCGGACACACTGTGTATAATTCCAAATGAAGACATCGCCAAACTATGGCAGGACGACTATAAGTTCATGTGTGAGCACATGATTTATGGAAAGGCTCCGTCTTTTGACGAACTGATAAGCAAGCTACACATACTCAATGCCCAAATAAGGCAACTAAACTACCATAAGTCGTGAACATCAAAGAACTTGGCGAGGATCTTGAACAGCAGTTCGGTAAACCTCGCAGCATAACGGAAGAAAACATTCGCTTCATGCTTTCTCTTGTCAAAGAGGAGTTTGACGGCAAGAAAGTGAATGAGGATGTAGAGAAGCCAAGCCTCGATGCTTTCGGCATGACCATCCTTGCCGTGATGTCATACCAGACCACCCCTTGGGAGGAACTTGCAAAGAAACCATCTATTCGCAAGGCTCTCAAATACGTAGCCATTAGGGGCGGTAGTCATTATGATGAGATTGAAGCCTTGACAAAGGAACTGATGCGCAAGCATTTTGACGGCATTACCCAAAAGATGATATTGGGGTTCTTGAAGATAATCCGTGGGTTTTCTGACGAAGAGCAACCTTCAAAGCTCATAGAGTACACTCCGTTTCCTGCACAATATCATGCCATCAGTCAAGGACTTCACCAAATCATCAGAGGAGAACATCCAGATGATGCTGCCGCCATTATCCATTGCGCCATTGAGGACGGCATTCTATTCCCTACCATTCCTCGCAGTCTGCTTGTTGAAGAGTTCAACCTGAAGAAGAGTAGCTTTGACAAGTATTTCAGCAAGTACCATGTCAGTTTGGAATACGAGACAGATGCAATCAAGAAGCAAGCCGAAGAGATAATCAAGTACCACAGAAAGGCTTTGCGCAATGCTATTGGCTATACGTTGGATAAAGATGACATAGTGATATTCCACAACCGCAAGTTGGGTCGCAAAAACTTCCTTTCCATTATAATAGCATATTTCCGCAGCATACTTCGTGGCTGACATTATGCTGTAAACATTCATCCTTGGTTGAGTGCGAAGCCGCATTCAGCCAAGGATTTTTGATGTAATCAAGTTAAAACCATTAACAAAGAGTAGTCAAAAGTAGTCACATTCTGATGCCTATTCAATTCTCTTCAATCCCCATTTAAAACCATGTACTTTTGCACCGTCAATCCGACAAACCAGCGGATTGACGGTGCTTTCTTTTTGTCGCGCTACGAAGAGATGCACCCTGGTTTACGAGCAAAACAGCGTATGTAGAACCACATATCAAGATAATAAATATGATTGACATCATGTCATTGACAAAAATGGGAGCCAATGTCGCATTGACCGTCACTCCCGAAGACCTTCATCACTTTGCCGAGATGCTGTTGGCGCAATCTCGCAAGCTGTGGGAAGAGAACATAGCATCCGTGAGCAAGGATGAACCAGAGGAGACTTTCCTTACTACGGATGAAGTCTGCAAGATTTTCAACGTCTGCCCTGCCACCTTATGGCAGTGGCATCGCACAGGCTATTTGCAGCACATCAAATTCGGCAATAAGAATATGTACCCTGCTTCGGCAGTCAAAGCCATTACCCACGCCCGAACTCTCAACGAGACCGTTGCTGGCTATTGCAAACGGAAAAGCAAAGTGGACAAGACATTGCCTATTGCAAGTGATAACGAAAGAACAGAGAACGTATGACTTATATCGACTACATGAACCAGCTTTGGCGTTCTGCTTTGTTGTCACCAATGCCAGCAAGTGAAATTGCACTGTATGCCTATCTTGTGAACGAATGCAACAAACGTTTTTGGAAAATGCCTTTTGCATGTTCCAGCACAAGAATTAGCGAAGATTTACGTATATCAAGGCAGACATTAATTACGGCACGAAAGCATCTTGCAGAGCGTAGACTTATCACCTTCTCTGAAGGTAAGTCTCGTCATCTACCGTCCAAATATACAATGCTTGAATGGACTGATGACTTGACAGAAGGTTTGACGGATAACTTGACACATGACTTGACACATATAAAAGATAAAGACAAAGAACTTTTTATAAGAAAGTCGAGTGAAAATTTCAACAGTAAAAAAGAAAGTAAAAATGGATTCAGTAAGCAAAAAGAGAATCGCAGGGCTTGTCCAGTCCCTGCAGATGGGGCGGATTACGACGAAGCATTTTAGATTGCCTATGTCGGAGGAGCAGGCATACGAGTATCTCTTAGCGGCAAATATTGCGGAAGTGCAATACCGCTATCGTGATTTCATCTACAACGACTTCATTGAAGATCAACTTAGGCAAGTAGCCAAGTGCTTGACGGCAAACACTGCAAAGTTCGGCATCGTTCTGTGTGGCGGATGTGGCAATGGAAAGACAACCATGCTCAAAGCATTGCAGAATATTGTCAGACGATTGGATATCCTCAAACCAAATCTATCGCCTAATGCGGGGCATAGCTCTGACAACTACTATGATTTCACCATAGCCAATGCCATGCAGATTGCACAACTTCGCAGAACAGATTACACCAAATTTTGCAAACTGGCGCAAACTGACATGTTGGGAATCGATGACGTAGGAACTGAACCAGCCGAAGTGCAAGACTATGGTAATATTATGTGTCCAATTAAGGAACTCTTGACTATACGGTATGACGCACAACTATTCACTGCATTTACTACAAACCTTGAACCCAAAGACATCCGTCAACGATATGGCGACCGCATTGCCGACCGACTCAACGAGATGATGACAAAAATTGTCTATAGGAATCCGACCTATCGGGCGGACAGTAATGGTGGTTGAAAAGGAACTGAGGTATCTGGTATGGTGTACGACTTTTTGCAAAAGTCCATGAACATAATAGGGACTTTTAGATTCACCTGCTGACGCTGTTCACTTAAAAAGTCTTTCTATTATGCTCAGGCTTCGCCCGAGACCTGCTGCCATTATACCGAGTTACGCCTTTTACAATGTACAACAAGACAGAAATACAATATGCAAAGCAACATACCACGTGCCGCTATCCATGTCGGCAAAGACAAGAAATCGTTCTCCGCCCAAATAGGTAACGAGGCAGAGCGTAGAGGTTGGGACGGGAATGTCTATCGGTTGAAGAATGCCGACAAGGACAAGAATAACCATTATAATTTCTCTCGCAAGAATCTCAATTTTGAAATCGTCAGAGGCGGAAAGTTTGTTCCGCTTGGATCAAACCCTATTCCACTCCACGAGCGCATTCAGATGCGTCTTGATGAATTGGGCTTCAAGCCATACATGGATGCCAAGCATCCCAACCAAGTATCAAAGAATAGTCCGAATTGCACTGTCGGCATGATATTCAGTGGCGACCACGACGTGCTGTACAACCTCGCCTTTGGCGACCAAAGAATAGACACTGCCAATCCTGATGCAGACCATAGCCACATCGTATTGCAACAAGGCATATATAAATGGGCAAAGGACACCTACGACTTTGCCTGTCGCAAATGGGGCGAGGAGAACATCATTAGTTTTGCCGTCCATTGTGACGAAACAAGCATCCATGCCCATGTGCAGACTATTCCTGTGGAGAAAGTCAAAAAACGTGGACGCATAGGCAGCAAGTATGTCAACAAAAACAATCCCGACATAGTGCTTTCAACTAAGGAATGGAGAACATTACCCAAAGAGGAGCGAGACAACTACACCAAGCAGACAGCCTCAAAGGATTATGTTGAGCGTGTGTCTTATGCCAAGGTGTGGGGAGAGACGAGAAAAGCAAAGTCGGAATATCTCTCGCAACTACATACTGACTATCACAATGAGGTGGGCTACAAGTATGGTCTTGCACGCGGCATCCCTTACAATGAATTGTCCGAGGAAGAGAAACGAGGACGAAAACATAAGAACAAGGTGGTACTTGAAGCCGAACGACAGGCGAAAGTTGCTCTTGACAAGGTGGAGAAATACGCTGTGCTTGCCACTATTGACAAGCAAGAGCTCACATTCCCTCTTCTCAACATCAAGACACCGGTTCAAGAGGCAATGGATACCGTTAAGAAAGAACTTACCATTCCTATTCCTGCACTTATCGGGCAAAAGGCGTGGCGTGAGGAGCGGACAACAAACATCAATGACGCTATCAAGGCTCTTGTCGTTGCCATCAACGCTGAACGTGACAAGCAGAATAATGGTATACGAGCATCTATCAACAAAACTTATACTTACTATATGCAGAATCTCAACAAACTGATTGTAGAGAACAAGGCATTGCAGAATGAGAATGAAGCGCTAAAGGCTGAAAATGCAAAAGTGAAGCAACGCATATCGCAACTTGACGAGAACGCAGTCAGGCGAGTAACCGTTCAAAAGGATGCCGTTATTGAAAGTCTCAATACCCAATTAGTCTCAAAAAACGATGACATTACAAGACTCAAGACTGATTACAATACTTTATGGGAAAAATACAAAATCTTGGTTCTTCAATGGAACGACTTGAGAAAGCAGCCAGAAATAATTGAAGCTGTTAAACGTGTGGAAGAACGCAAGGAACAAGAAGCGGAGGCAAAACGTGAGGAACAGGCAAGACAAGACAGATTCCAAGATGTACTTGACCGATTCATTAGTGAAGGTCATGAACAACTCAAAGCCTTTTCGCAATCTAGCAGAATAGATTTCTATGAGAAAGAAGCCAAAGCAATCTATTATGGTATTATGGCTACTGCCACAAAATCCAACATTGCGCTTCACTCTCTACAAGGAGCAAAATTTGCCGTTGAAAGATTTCTCGCGAGTATGGATTGGAATGGTTGTGGCAACTATCGGAGAGAATGTGTCGCACACTGGGCAAAACTATTTGCCACCGATGAGGTTGTTTATACCGAACCCATCATTCAGAACTTCCTTTCGTTCATTAACCACATGTCGTGTAACGCAGATACATACGTTTCACTTGGCGGCTCCAATGGTTGTGCTGACCAACTTACGAATTGGGACGGAACACAGAAGTTGGGGTTAGGAGCACCATCAAAAAAGAAGTCACAAGGTTTATCCAGATAACGACAATGAGAGGCGATTTGTAGCGTTGGTTACTGCAAATCGCCTCAAGTTACAGGAATGTGATGCCAAAAATAAAGATTTCCAATTATTTATTCTTTCATCTTAATAAGATTTCCTACTTTTGTAGTCAATAATTGACAATTCTATCAAAAGAAAGTCTATGGGTTTAATCTAACCTCTAAGCAATAACATTGGAAGATAACACCAAACAGCCTTTAACGGCTGACGCTTCATTGTATAATGGGCAGCCTACCGACACAGGCTCATCGTGTCCAAGTGCAAGACTTACCTCTTGTACGCCCTCCATTTCTGATGATTTCAAAGATGGGGTGTCGGTAGAAAATATGCCTTTGGAAAGCAAGCGTTGGTTCGTCCTAAGAGTATCGTATGGTCGCATCATCAAGGCTAAGACCTATGTTGAATGTAAAGGCATTGATTGTTTTGTGCCTTTACGATATAGACAAATAACCAAGCAAGGCAAGAAACGTATTGTGACAGAACCTTTGCTTCCCTCATTTCTCTTTGTTCATGCAACTTGTAGCCAAGTAGAAACTTTGTTTCGTAAGCTCAATGCGTCTACCAGTAGATCACTGCTTAGTATCTACTATGACCACACTTCATTCCGTGAAGATGCTCCTGACAAGAATCCCCCTCTCGTTATTTCCGATTCAGCCATGGATAATTTCATCCGCTTGACATCGATAAAGAACCCTCATGTCATCCCTGTTACTTCTGAGAATATCATGTATAAGTTGGGTGATGAAGTGGTGATAACGGAAGGTGAGTTCATGGGCATCCATGGTAGAGTGGCAAGGATTGCCGGGCAGCAAAGAGTGGTCATGGAACTGTTTGATGGGTGTTTGGTGGCTACGGCGTATGTGCCGAAAGCGGCGATGAGTCAATTAAGAATGTAAAAAACGGCTCTTTTACAAGAGTATAAAAATAGAAACGAAACTTATGAAGGCATCAGATAAAGGATACAAAATAGCAATTGTAGGATTAGGATATGTTGGTTTACCTTTATTCTGTCTTTTTTCTAAGCATTATGCTTGTGTTGGACTAGATAAAGACAAAATCCGCATCAATTATTTGAATGAAGCTATTGATTATCGAGAATGTGACAAACACCGTAACATTAGGCAAGCTTTGCAACGAAGCACACTAACTTCTTCATATTCAGACTTACGGGAATGCAATATTTTTATAGTATGTGTTCCTACTGGTACAGATGCCCAAAATCAACCAGACTTAACACCATTAAAGAATGTCTGTAAATCACTAAGTAATATATTAAAAGAAGGTGATATCGTCATTTTTGAATCGACAGTGTTCCCTGGAGCAACAGAAGAAATCTGTGTTCCTATATTGGAAGAAGGTTCTTCTATGAAAATAAACAAAGGGTTTACTGTTGGATATTCTCCAGAAAGAATTAATGTCGGTGACAATATCCACACATTGGAGAATGTTAGAAAAATAGTGTCTGGATCAACACCTCATGCTCGAGATGTAATAGCAAATGTATATCAGTCTGTTCTAAAAGAAAACGTAGTTGTTGCTTCTTCCATCAAAATAGCTGAAGCAGCAAAGATGTACGAGAATGTTCAGAGAGATGTTGTTATTGCTCTTGCAAATGAGTTCGCAGATTATTGTCGAGCTGAAAGTATTGACATAAATGAGGTCACAGATTGTGCAGCAACAAAGTGGAACTTCAATGATGTCCGTCCAGGCATGGTTGGAGGTCATTGCATCGGTGTAGATCCATATTATCTATTGAACAGGGCAACCATAAAAGGTGTCGATCTACCCTTGGTTTCCCAAAGTCGTAAAACTAATGAGAAGAAGGTTACATCGGTCGCAGATAGAATCTTAGATATTGTGTCAGAAAAAGAATCAGCAAAAATTCTTCTGCTTGGTTTCTCTTACAAAAAGAATTGTGCAGATATTCGCAATACCAAAGTTGCTGAAATAATAAAAATTCTAGAAGCTCGTGGTATTGATGTCGAGTGCTATGACCCGTTAGTCAATATTGAACAAGTTAAAAGGGAATATTCCATATCATTACTTCCTACGAAGCCTGATTTGAGGCTGTATGATTCGATCATCATTATGGTTAATCATAGCGAATTTTTGGAAATGCAAAATAGTAACAAGTTTGATGGGAAAGTAATACATTTGAGAAATTTCTTATGAATCATATTGTCTTAGTCAATATAGAAAACAATACAGAAAAAGTCCATAGACAGTTTTCACCGCCATTTGGAATATTAATTGCGGCATCTGTTCTTCAACGAAATAATGTTGAAGTCATAGTTCGCCACATAGTAAACACTAAAGAGAATCTTAAAGAACTCTTGAAAGTTTGCGAGGGCGCAATCGCTGTAGGCTTTTCAGTTATGACCTCTCCGAACCTATTGTCTGTCATTGAGGCATCAAAACTTCTACATAATCAGGGAATATTTGTCTACTGGGCAGGTACACATGCAACCTTGTTGCCAAAGATTTCACTGCAAGATTCATGTGTGGATGCAGTGCTAAGAGGAGAAGCAGAACAAAATCTGTATGAATTTTACTTGTGGCGGCAAGGAAAAATAAGTACAGATGCTATTCCTGGGCTTTGTTGCATTGATAATGGAGAAATTCGTATTTCTCCTATACCTGCTGTAACCATGCCTGATACATTGGGTTATCATCCCTTTGATTTGTTGGACATGAACAGGTATTTGGACAAACCTATACAGAAGAGAAAGAATTATATACCAGGCAAGATTCTTCCATTCATGACGAGTAAAGGCTGTGTAAAAAGATGCGCTTTTTGTTATAACACTGTTGTGAATCGTTCAAAATGGAGAGGATATCCATTGCAAAATGTTTATAAGGAGATGGATTACCTTATTGACAATTACGGTGTCACGGGCTGGATGTTTTATGATGACAACATTTTCGTTGACCCTACAAGGGCGTGGAGTATTATTGAAAAATACAAAATGCCGACATCTGTGGAGCTAGATTTGATGCGTGTAGACGAAGCTCTTGTAGAAAGAGCCTTATCTTCAAACGTGGCCAAACTCTATATCGGCATTGAATCTGGTTCTGACAAAATGCTGCGAAAAATGCACAAAGGAATAACAAGGGCAAAAGTTATAGAGAAAATGCAAATGTGTCAGCAAATGGGCATACATGTTGATTTGTCATTTATGATGCTTTTGCCTGGAGAATCTCCAGAGGATTTGGAACTGACTCTGTCTTTGGTAAAAGAATTAGATGAATACGACAACATCAAAATTGATGGACCGAAATGCTATAATCCATATCCAGGAACAGAATTCTTCGACGAGCTTCTGGCATCTGGTTGGAAAGAACCAACAAGTAACGAGGAATGGGCCAAATATAACAGAAACATTGCTGTAGGTGAAACTGGATTCAATTTATCCGAAGAGCACATTAGATTACTAGAAGACTATCATTTGCTATGATAAGGAATATAAAATTTAGGCATATCTTAGTGGCTGGCGGCGCTGGCTTTATTGGCTCAAACCTTTGTAAGGTTTTAGTTAATAGTGGTTGTAAAGTTACATGTATAGATAATCTAAGCACTGGTTGTCTCGAAAATATCAAAGAACTAGAAGATAACTCGCATTTTAATTTCATTCAATTCGATATAAAGGATGAACATGACACCGCTCATCTTGTGCCAATTGATTTAATTATCAATATGGCATGTGTTGCTTCGCCAAAAGCATATTACAAAGAGCCTATAGATACGTTGATGACCTCCGTAGTCGGGACTCGTAATCTTCTAGAATTGGCAAGGAAGCTTGACATTCCTATTCTTCAGGCTTCTACAAGTGAAATATACGGTGATCCAGCACTTGATATACTACCCGAATCTTATTCTGGCAACGTATCTTGCACGGGACCAAGAGCTTGCTATGATGAAGGTAAACGTGCAGCAGAATGCCTATGTATGGACTATTTTAGAAAATATGGGGTTAAGGTGAAGATTGTGAGGATTTTCAACACCTATGGCCCCAATATGGCGTGTGGAGATGGACGGGCAATTCCAGAGTTCATTAACAGAGCCCTTTCTGGAAAGAATATTATCATTTATGGAAAAGGTTCACAAACAAGAAGTTTCCAATATATAGATGATACTATCACAGGACTTGTTGCTATGCTGAACTCCGACGAAATCATCGGTCGACCAATAAATATCGGCAATCCAAATGAAGAGTGCTCCATACGTGATCTTGCACGGCTGATAATAGACCTGCTTAAGTCCAAATCAGCTATTCAATATAGCGATGCTCTTGTAGATGACCCCAAGAAGCGTAAACCTGATATAACTTTGGCGGAACAATTACTTGATTGGCATCCTCAAACAAGCCTGGTTGATGGATTGGTAAAAACAATAGAATATTTTAAGAACAAATGATAGAACTTCCTACAATAACCGAAGCATCAATTGATATGTCAACCATATGTCAATTACGATGTGTAGAATGCTCTACGTCCAAAGGTATTACCCACCGTGGTATCGTTGGAAAGGGACAATTCAGTTTAACACAGTTCGTGAAATTTATTTCTCAGAATCCTCAGATTAAGAGAATTGAGATGTCAAACTGGGGCGAAATCTTCTTAAACAAGGAAATAGGCGAAATCATAAAATATGCCTATGAAAAAGGCGTGACTCTATACTGCGGTAATGGTGCAAACTTCAATGATGTAGATGATAGTGTATTAGAGGCACTTGTTAAGTACCAAGTAGAATTTCTAAATCTGTCTATCGATGGTGCATCGCAAGAAACATATGAGCAATACAGAGTTAGAGGAAACTTTAACAAGGTGTTGGCAAACATAAAGCGCCTTAACTATTATAAACAGAAATACAACTCTCAGAGGCCTTATCTATCATGGCAATTCATAATATTTGGACATAACGAGCATGAGATTCCATTGATAAAAAAACTTTGTGAGGAGTTGGGGCTCAAATTTAATCCTAAACTGAACTATTCCCAATTCTCACCAGTAAGAGATAAAGATTTCGTTCGTGCAGAAAGCGGCTTAGGAGTTGCTGACAGGGAAGAATTTAAAAATGTCCATCATAAGGAATATAAAGCACCCTGCTACCATTGCTTTACCAGTCCACAAATTAATTGGGACGGTAAAATCTTGGGGTGTAGTGTCAATAAATGGGGAGTATTTGGCAACATAAATGACCAATCCATACTTGAATGGGAAAACAGTGATAACTATAAGCATCTAGTAAGCGTGCTTTTCGAGGGAGAGCCTTGCACTGCCGACTTGCCGTGCTACCACTGTCCTAACTATCAAAAAATAAAGAAAACGCCTTTAACCATTGAAGGTCTCCAACAATATATCAATTACACACCACCTGCACTAAGATGAATTCAGAACTCAAAGGAATCATAGTAGAAGTTGACATCACACATCGGTGTAACCTCGCATGCAGACATTGCAATCGACTTTGCAATGCAGAAAAGCTATATGGGGTAACACGCTCACATATTGACATGGAAAAGGTACATATAGATTTTCTATGTCAGGAGATTAAACGACACCAACCTGGCCTGGTCAAGATGATCCGTATTCTTGGAGGTGAACCTTTGTTGTCTGACATTATAGATTATGCGGTTCGTGCATTTGAGGAACTCAAAGATATTGGCTATATAGAACAGATCAACATCGTATCTAACGGTACAATACAGCCGTCAATTACGGCTAAGCCTTATGTGGTTTATTCTCCTGTATGCATTGGAGATGCAATTCATGAGAAAGGCAATGTATTAACAGCAGAAGAAGTCTTAAAGATAAAGAATATAAAGCATCGAAACATTACTATATGTCCAAGGGATTTTAATGAAAAGGCCACTATATGCAATCGCGTGGAAGTGTGCGGAATCCATTACTCCGTTTTTGGATTTGCATATACTGCAGCATGTTTCCCTGCAATGTATGTGTCGATGAACAACCACAGAAGGTTCATGCATCATCTACCAACTAATCTATCAGATTTCTTTGATGGGACCTTTAATCACGATGTGTGTGAAATTTGTGTTTCTGCCATCAATACTTACAAGAGTATGACGCAAGAGAATCCAGACTATAATAGATGGTCTTATATCGGGAACTCATGGAAAGATATTATTGCACAGAACAGCCTGCAATTCAAAGAGCCTGACGTTAGCTGGATTCAGAATATAAATAAGAAATAAAATACATTTATGGTACTAAATAGAGAACAATTCGATGCATTCAGAATGGAAATAGCTACGTTCGGTAATATCCCCATTTTAAGTAAGTACTGTGGCATAGGTTGTGTTTTTTGTAAAGTTCATACAGATTCGTATTTGGGTCATTATCCCAAAATACCAGCTATTGACAAAGAAGACTTGGTAAAAGGATTTGAGTATATCAACCCAAATGTAAACTATGTTAGACTGGGTGCAGGTGTACTTGTCGCCCCTCACACAGACCCTTTTTTGCATCCAGACATCTATGCCTTCATCAAAATTGCAGCAGACTATTTTCCCACCAAGAAAATAACCACTGTAACTACTGGGGCATATATAAAAGAAGATAAAATTGATTTTCTGAAATCAATACCCAATTATGGTATAGACCTGTCTCTCATCACTATGCAAGAACAGCGTGAGGCAATTATTCCACGTTCTGCACGTGAGAGAACTATGTATTTACTTGAGCATGCGCCATTGAATAAGTGCACTTTGATGTTTACAGGAAATCTTGATGACATTAAGAGAGACCTTGAACTGCTTTATAGACTAGGAGTAAACAAGAAAGTCAGACAGATTCTTGTTCGTAGAATGGAACATACAGCAACGTCTCAACCTAGATTGAAGAAGTTGTCTCAAGCCTGTATTGATACATACGAAGAGTGTATAACTTGGGTCAAGAATAACTATCCCGATGTAATATTTACTGTGCCTATTCTTAAAGATGTGTTTAGGGGTGGGAACAATGAATATTTTATAGATGCTGATGAGCGAATTGAGAAACAAAAGGAGATTATCAAGAGCCTTCCCGAAGGCACATTCGTAAATCTCATCTGTCCATTATCGGGTTATGATTACTTTACAAATGCTTTCAGGGATGTACCAAACGTGAAAACAAACTTGATAGAAAACCATTTGTATGGTGGATCTGTTTCTGTTTCAGGCTTGCTCAATCACAAAGATATTCGCGAGCAGTTTAATCCAGAAAAAAATGATGTGATGATTTTGCCAAACGAGATGTATAATGCTGACGGTTGTGATCTGTTAGGCGAAAAAATTCATGAACTGGAGCTATATTATAATGCTAAAATAATTCTTGCATAATATGGAGACTTTATTGTGGAATAAAATTAGAGTTCTAGTGACAGATGGATGCAATTATAGATGTCCGTTTTGCCATAACGAGGGGCAGGCAAAAACATCAAAAGCCAAAGTAATAAGGTATGAAGACTTTTGCCGCATTATTGATGTGTTGTCTACACAGAAGATTGAAGAACTTAACATTAGTGGCGGTGAACCTTTCCTTCACAAAAGACTTGTTGACATGATTATGTATGCTGATCAGCATCTTGATTGTGACATCAGCTGCGCAACGAATCTTTCCCTGATTTCTCCAGAACAGATTAAGCAGTTATGCAACACACGTGTGAAATTTAACATTCAATTCCCTTATGTAAATCCAATATCTTTTGGAAGAAGTACTGGTAATGGGTGCTTGGATACTATTGTTAATAAAGTTTCGCAAGTGCATTCGGCTGGAATTGACATTGGGCTTAATACAGTCATACAAACAACTTCCAACAAGACGGACGTTGAAGACATGATTGATTTCGCTTTACAACATGAACTTCCTTTAAAACTGCTTCCTCAGATTGGAGGTGAAGACAGCTGTACATATAAAGAATTCGTGTTCCCATTATTAGAAAAGTATTGTATAGAGAAGAAAAACAAAGGGACTGGTGCTATCAGATGGCGCATCAAGAATGGTGACAAGGAAACCGCTATACTGTATATTGATTCCCCTTGCTTTTACAAGGATATTGATACTTGCAAAAACTTTAGTGAGATAAGAATTCATCCAGACCTTGTGGCTCAGCCGTGCATCATGAAGGATGAAACTTACCTGATAGATATCTCAAAAGATAGTGAACAGATTATAAACCAGCTTAACGATATATGGAAGAACTTCACGAGTTGTTAGTCAATTACAACTCCTACAATATCAAGGAAAAGTATCAACGTTCATGGAGCAAACAGTTTTGTGAGCCTACCTTTCCTATATATTGGCAAAAAGTGTTTGAGATTTTACGTTACGAAAACAGAGAGCAAAGAGTTGTAGAAATAGGTTGTGGCCAAGGTGATGTAACAAGCATCTTTTGTCATTTGGGCTTCAAAAATATAAAGGCTTTTGAAAGGGATACTGACATGGCCGAGGTTGCAAAAGAAAAAATAGCCACTTTGTTTTCTCGGAATGATATTATAGTGTCCGCAGAGTCTCCTCAATCGCCTATTGTTTCAGACATACTCGTTTTAGTGAATTGCGCATATGACGATGGTGTAAAGACTAAAGAAGAATATTTGCGCAAGCTGCAAGGCTTTTACGACATTGCAGGAACTCCTGCTCTATTTATATTGGAAGTTATCGATTCATCCTATACTATAGAGGACGAGAATTTCCCTTGTCAAATACGACTTGACTCAAAGGATATTGAACGTTTGTTCCCCAATGCGGACATTGGTTCATGGGAGACATATCGCTATCCTCAAAATAAACGAACAAAACGATTATATATCATAAGAAAGAAGCAATGAATATAACTATAATAACTAACGAATATTCAACAGGTTCAGGTGGTGGCCTTTCATATAGTTGTCACCAACTGGACTGTTTGCTTCAAAGTATGGGACATAGTGTTAAAGTTTGTCGTTCAAGTATATGTGAAACAGATGTTATCCACGGTGGTTACAATAACCATCTCGGATTTGATTTAGTAAAGGAATCTTTGTTAAAGAGATGTGTAGAAACAATACCTGAAGGAAACTTGCTGATAGGTTTCGGAGGAGGATACAATGGCTATTTTACCGCGCTTCTTGCGCAAAAAAGCAAATGCGGGTATTGGCTGATGTTTCGTGGGTCTGATGCAAACCTATGTAAGTGGAATTTTGAAAATTTCCACTACAACAAATATGCCTTGGAGAAGTGCGATAAGGTGTTTGCTTTGTCACAAGAAATAGCTGATAACATAAAACTTGTCGCGCCTAATAAAACAAACATTGTTGTCATTCCTAATTATACAGAACGTATCTCAAAGCAAATAAAGGCCCCCAATAAGAATAACATTCATATTGGATGTGGAGCATTCCATCTGAATGAGAAGAAAGGAATCAGTCTTCTGATGAGAATGGTTGCCTCTTATGCACGAACATATAATCGAGATATTACTTTGGAATGTGTAGGACAGATTGATGATGACGTTCTGGAACAATATCAAAATCTTGCAGATGAAATGCAGATTTCAGATATGGTATCCTTCATGGGGCGCATGGAGAGAGAAGATTTCAAAAGAGTACAGGGTAGGTGGGACTATTATATCCAGGGTTCAATTTGTGAAGGAATGGGTAATTCTGTGATAGATAGCATGTCTCTTGGAATACCGGTTCTTTTGACAAATACTGGTTATGTAGCAGAAATGGCCAACAAACTTTATCCTGAAATGATATTCTCCAGCTATGAACCGTCTAAGATGGCAGCTCAGCTATACAACATGATTACTGACGAGGACTCGTTGGATAAGTATGAAAGCTTCTATTCTGCTTTCTTCACATCAACAACAGAAGAGGTGATTAAACATTTGTGGGAATCTCAGCTTAATAACGATAATCATGTAGCTGTAACGAAACCTGACGGCATCATTTCTCTCTCACTGCATGATGTTGACGGAGTTAGCCATGACAATATAACAACTCCAATATCTGTATTTGAAAGTTTTGTAGAGCAAGTACATAGTAGAGGATACATACTTTGTTCTATGAATGATTATATGAATAGGCCAGCTTACAAAAGAAAAAATTGTATAGTCTGTACTTTTGATGATGGATATGTCGGATTGCTTGATAATGCGTTGCCAATAATGAATCGTTATGGTTTCTCAGCAACAGTGTTCGTATGCTCTGACTATATGGGTGACACAAATAAATGGAATTTCAAAGATAAAAAAATAAGAATGCACCTTGATGTGGATGGCCTTCTGGAACTTCAACAAAATGGTTGGGAAATTGGTTCTCATGGTGTCACTCATCGCTCATTGCTTAGACTGAATGATGATGAAATCGTGTTCGAACTTGAGGAATCAAAGAGAAGATTAGAAATTATTTTTGGACCGATTAAATCATATGCATATCCATATGGAGATTATAGCGAGTATATACTCGGAAAAGTAAGTGAATATTACCAGTATGCTTTCTTGTTAAGACAAGGAGGTGTATACCTTCCTGTGGACTCTTTATCCATTCATAGGTACTACATATCAGAAATTAATCAGATAATTCAACTCTCATGAAAATACTTGGAATATTTAGAGGTTTCCCTGGGCTTGGACGCGTTGTTTCAGGTGTAGCTCTGTTGGAGACTTTACGTGATAAATATGATTGTGAAATAAAATGTATTAGTTATCTGCAGGGTAACAGATATTTGGAGTCTCACGGATTTAAAGACATTAGAGAAGCAATTCCAATGGATTATTGCTCAATCGGTTTGTTGCCAACAAACAAAATGGGACAATATATTCACCTAACTATAAGGACATTTAACCCAGACGTTGTGCTTATTGATGGTGAACCTTTGCTTACTCACTCATTAAGAATCTCGCATCCAAATATTAAAATTGCGGTTTTGTTAAATCCTGCAGATGTTCGAAATGACGAGAATGACAAAGAGGCTATGGACTATTTCAATACGTTGTATGCTTGTGCTGATTTGGCTATAGTTCATGGTCTTCGAAAAATTACAGACAACGGCACTTACAGAGATCTTGTTTCTACAAATACTATATTAAGGCCAGAGATTATGAGTGTTTATCATAAAACCTCCAAAAATATATATTGTGTTTTGGGAGGAGGAACTGTAAATGTTGGACATCAATTTGCAGCGTCTACTATTGCCTTGGCTGAGTTATGCCAGCAGGCTGCTGTTTTGATGCCTGATTACACCATGCATATTATATGTTCAAGTTCAAATATTTATGATGCCATAAACGAAAACTACACCCCTAATAATGTTGTACTACATTCACATGTTCTTAATGCCTCTGACTATTACAACGATGCATGTTTAATTATAACACGTTCCGGTCGAAACACGTTAAGTGAATTGGCTTTTCTTGGTATACCAGCCATTTCTGTCATTACTGGAGATGATTATCGACGCAAAGAACAAACTCAGAATTTGAAGGCTATAAATTCTGATAATATAAAGGCAATTCCAGCTAACATTGATTTGGTAGAGTTTGTTGCTTTGTGTAAAAAACTGGTGGATACGTCATGTGCCCAAAGGACATTCATACCAGGAAATGATACTGCTATTCGTAAAATCTTAAGTATGTAGTACGATGGAGATATTCTTATCAATTGTTATTCCTGCATTCAATGCTGAGCAATATTTAGAGCATTGTATAGATTCCATAGTCAATCAAAAGGCTTATCAGAAATGTAATGGCAAGCTATTTGAAATTATCGTTGTCGATGACTGTTCCAAGGATAACACTTATGCTGTAGCAACAAAGTATAAGCAATCGCATGATATAAGCAACATGCAAATAATTCGACACGAATCTAATAAACAACAAGGAGCTGCACGAAACACCGGCATTCATGCTGCACGAGGTAAATATCTGTGGTTTGTAGACGTTGATGATTATTTGGAAGAGAACATCCTAGATGTTGTTTTCAATGCTGTTTGGAAAACGGAATTGGACGTATTTCAATTTAATGCACTAGCTGAGAGCTTAGATGGTACTAAACATGGTGAAGCATGGTTCGAAAAAACAGTAGGTCCAATGTCTGGTTTGGAATATCTTACCTATGAAGCATCTGTTCATTACGAAAACAGAATAAGAGCGACATGGTCTAAATGGTTCAGGAAAGACTTCCTAATTCAGAATAATCTCTTTTATGAGGAGCACGTATATTGGGAGGACGTTGTACATACCTTGAAATGTATTTATTACGCCAAGAGTTTCGTGTATATGCCAGTTGTAGGCTACATCTATGTTCAAACTCCAAATTCGGATATGCGTGGCAAACAAAATGGCAAGAAATATTCAGATACTATTAAGTTCTGTGTGAATTCTATTGAGTTCATGACTACAGTTCAAATGCCAAAACCTCTTTGTGAGTTCCTTGGCGAATATTATGAGCGTGTATTAAGAAAATATAGACAGAATTTGCACAGTCTATCCAAAGAAGAATTTGATGTATTCGACAGAAATGTAGAAACAATGAATACAAGTGTCTTTGAAGGTTTTTGGAATTCAGATGAACACAATTGGATTTGCTCAACGAGTGGACGATTATCAGAATGGAGGAAATGAATACGAAAATAGTATATGTTTTGTCTAGTGACGAAAACGACCTGTTTTGGGAACAGTGTTTAATCTCAGTTATGTCGGCTCGTCATCACATGCCTAATTCTACAATATATCTAGTATGTGATGATAGAACGTATGCTACCTTAAACGGACTACGACAACAGATATTTTCGATTGTCAATAAGACGATCGTAGAGAACTTCGAACCTTCTGTGTCGAAAGTTGAACGCTCAAGACTAATGAAGACTAGATTACGAGAAATTGTCTTTGGTGATTTCTTATACTTGGATTGTGATACCATGGTAATACAGTCTTTGGCAGAAATTGATCAGGAATCAGCTGATATTGCTGCCGTCTTAGATGGGCATTGCTTGTTCAAACATCATCCGATGAAAGACTATTTCTTGAAACAGAATGCAGGTCTACAATATGAACATGATAAGATAACACAATACTTCAACGGAGGAGTTATGTATGCAAAGGACTCTGAAGCTGCTCATGTGTTTTATAAGCAATGGCACTCAAATTACCAACTGTCTGTATCAAAGGGAATTTTTATAGATGAACCAGCACTCTCAAAAAGTAACCTAGATCCATGTTGTGTGAAAATTGAAGAGCTGAATGGAAGTTGGAATTGCCAGATAAGATTCGGCGCTTTATACCTTGCCAACGCTAAGGTGCTGCACTTTTGTTCTAAAAAGAATATGCCTGTTAGTAGATTGTCCGAAAAGATCTTCTTAAAAACAGTCAAAGCTTATGGTATTGATACCCCTATGCTATCTAATTACTTACAGGATTGGAGAAGTACTATGGAATACGGATATGTAGTAGGTGTAGGTTCGGATGCTGAGTTTATGCTGTCACGCAATTATGAACAGGCAAGGATGAACTTTATAAATGCTGGTATTCAACAGGGTTTATATTTCCCACATATTAAGACATTTAAAGATGGCTGGAGATTTGTCAGAAATAATATACTTGGTCATATTGCACCTGTCCGTCTTGCTAAAATACTGTACAAAGAAAAATTTGGAATCGACATAACAGAAGAGAATTGTTTTAACTTCAACAAGATGCTCTTTAGACTTTTAACAGAGTCCGATACATCAAGTTGGACAATGCTTGCTGACAAGATTGCAGTCCGTGATTATATAGCGAAACTAAATCTAGAGGATATACTGTGTCAAAAATATGCAGAATGGAAAACTGTATCTGCAATAGACTTTGACACGCTCCCAGAGCAGTTCGTCTTAAAATGTAATCATGACAATGGCTCTTGTATTGTGGTAAGAGACAAATGGTCACTAGATATGGAGTTTATTAAGCGCTTCTATAAGAAAAAATTGAATACACAGTTCGGAATCACAACAGCTGAACCTCACTATAAAGGAATATCACCATGCGTGTTTGCAGAAGAATATCTGGCACCTGATAAAGACTATTCAAGTTCTGTAATTTGTTATAAGTTCTTTGCTTTTTATGGAAAGGCTGATTATTGCCAGGTTGTATATGATAGCAATTCATATAAAACTCAGCGTAGTGTTATCTATGATACTAACATATGGGAGAAACAAATTGGCTTCATCAATAGACATGAAGGTTCATTGGACATTCCTATTCCGACAACGCTGGAAAAGATGCGCTATGTGGTACATCAGTTGGGCAAGACACTACCATTCTGTAGAATTGATCTTTACGAATTTCATAACAAGGTCTACTTTAGCGAAATGACATTCTTGCCAGGAGCTGGTAGAATAACGTCTTTCTCAGACGAGTTTTTAACAATATTAGGAGGCAAACTCTTAGAAATGCAAAATTCATGGATTTTGAAATCAAAGAAAATACAAATGTAATCATTGTGACAGGTGTTGCTGGTTTTATCGGCTTTTCCCTTACTCTTTGTTTATTAAAACAAGGAGTTACTGTTATTGGGATAGATAACCTGACTGGGGAAAAAAAACAAAATGTTTTGCAAGATCAACGTTTAAGTATGTTGATGAAATTCGATTCATTTGTTTTCTTAAAACATGATTTATCTTTAGATTGTACATTATTGACATCTTGGTTTAAATCTGTACATACTGTTATTCACCTAGCAGCATCCCCAGGTGTAAGAGATTCTATAGAACACCCTGAACGCTACATCCGAAACAATATTGTAGCATTTTCGCATGTCATTCATTTGGCTGCTAAATGTCACGTCAAACATTTTGTGTTTGCAAGTTCCAGCAGTGTTTATGGTAATCACATCATTCCGAAAGATGGAATATCAGAAGATATGGTGGACGATACTCCTAAGAGCATCTACGCAATGACTAAGAGACAAAATGAGCTAGAAGCCTATGTGGTTTCAAATTCAACTGACATGAAAATTACAGGTTTAAGATTCTTTTCTGTCTATGGAAAATGGGGAAGACCAGACATGGCACCATGGATTTTTGCAAAAGCTATGCTCCAAAAAGAACCTGTAGTTTTATATAGCGGCGGATTATGCAAACGAGACTTTACCTACATAGATGATGTTGTCAACGCAATAAGTGCCATTATACATTTAGAAAGAAAGCGACAGTTTGAAATATATAATATAGGTAGTTCATCTCCTCACACCGTTAAAGAATTGGCTAATTTCATACAAGAAGAAACAAACTGCAAGGCAATATTTTCAGAGAAGCCTCTTCCTATAGCTGACGTGAGCATCACCCATGCAAATATGAGTAAGTTTAATAGAGATTATGGAGAAATCTGTTTTGTGAATTTCAGAACAGGCATCAAGCAGTTCTGCGCCTGGTTCAAGACGTATGATGGCTTACAAACCGACCGATTAAGTTGAACTCAAAAAGGCAATATATATGTTATTAGGAAACAAGATTAAAGAATTAAGAGATGAGCAAGGGGTGCTGCAACGTCAGTTAGCTGCATACTTGGAGATAGACACCCCAATGTTCAGTAAAATAGAACGTGGTGACCGCAGGGCAAAACGAAGCCAAGTGATTCTATTGGCTAAATATTTTCATGTTGACGAGAAGAAAATGCTCACATTATGGCTTGCCGATAAAGTTTTGGACGCTTTGGAAGGTGAGGATGAACTATGCCTTGATGCGCTTGATACTGCAAAAGCCGAGTTAACGGATGTTAATCGCCAAAATCAAGCGTAAGATACATTATCGGATAAAATCTCGGAAGAGAACACTTTTCCAATCAATGGGAACTTTATGGTATCATTTACGCTTGATGCCGTAAAGTTTCTTTTGATTTACAGATACTTACAAAATACATACTGGTTCAAGCGTGGGAATCTTACCTTCGTCCGTTCCATGTTCAAGGCCTTCGCAATGCCCACCACCGAGAACGAACAACGCAGAAAGCCCACGCCGATATGTACAACACCCGTAACCTCCCTTTGTTTTCTCAAAAAGAGGCACGGATGTATATAAATACACATCAGGAGGACGTCTTAGTTGCTATTCGTCATTCCGGTGGTCAAAGTTTGCGAAGTTCTGAAACACGAAAGACAAACGCTTGTAAACGTCTTCTCTATATACACGGCTCCCCCACCACCCGGAGGCTTTCTGCGGAAGAGTCCGTTGCAAATGTATAAAAAAATAAGTTTGGTGCGCCAATTATGATTAATAATCTTTTAATCACTCTCAGCAAATGACAGTCCAATTACCCCAATAGAGCCATCAGACTTTACACAAAATTCGTTCTATCCCGTTTAATTCTTCAGCAGTAAATTCCAACTGGTTTAAAGCCTGCAAATTGTCTGCCAGCTGATTCACTGAGCTCGCTCCTACTATGACCGATGTCATCCGTTCGTCTCTCAGCACCCATGCCAAAGCCATTTCTGCCAGCGTCTGTCCACGGTGACGGGCGATTTCATTCAATTGTCGGGCAGCCTCCACCTTTTCAGGCGTCACTTGCGAACGTTGCAGAAAAGTGGAAGGACGTGCCGCGCGTGAGCCTTCGGGGATGCCATTCAGATATTTATCCGTCAGTAATCCTTGCGCCAAAGGAGAAAAGGCGATAAAGCCGGAACCGTATTCGGCAGCCAAAGGAAGGCTTTCAGCCTCAACCGCACGGTCGAACATACTATAACGATACTGGCTGATAAGACAAGGGACGCCTGCTTTTGCCATCATTTCATAGGCAATCCTCGCTTGCTGAGGAGGATATTTTGAGATTCCGAGATACAGAGCTTTTCCTTGCTTTACAATATCAATCAACGTTTGAATGGTTTCTTCTACCGGAGTGACTCCGTCATAGCGATGACTATAGAAAATATCAAAATACTCCAGCCCTGTCCGGCGCAGACTCTGATCGATGCTTGCCATCAGGTTCTTGCGGGAGCTGTTGCCGCCATAAGGCCCCATCCACATATCATGGCCGGCTTTGGAGGAGATTATCATCTCATCCCGGTATCCCTGGAAGTTTTCTTTGAGAATCCGTCCGAAATTAGTTTCGGCACTTCCCGGCACAGGACCATAGTTATTAGCAAGATCGAAATGGGTGATGCCATGGTCGAAAGCATATTTAATCATGTCGGTCGCTACACTAAAGTTATCTACGCTACCGAAGTTATGCCACAATCCTAAAGAGATGAGAGGCAGTTGCAAGCCACTCTTGCCACAGTATTTATATTGCATGCGATCGTAGCGATCAGTAGCCGGTTGGTTATTCAATGGGTAATCCATAAGGCTCAATGTTTTTTCGTTATTGCAAAGAAAGAGAAAATCTTTTAATAACGTTCCAACTTATTGCTAAATTCACTCTATGAGATCAAAGAACAACGTCCTTCAGTCTGCCAGTAAAGGAGACTCCATTCCGATCAAAAAAGACAGATGATGTCACTATACTGACAGTACGATGGACGGTCCTTGGAAAACCAATCATACAAACCCTAAAAAACTATTTCAACAAGTTCTCCTTGAACTCTATTTCTACAATACGCAATTCATGGCCGGTCTTGTCCCCATCCTTCGCTTTAAACAAATCCAGTTCATTGGCAACGGGGGCGGCAACTTCCACTATTTGTCCAAAGGCATCTCCTTCTTTGCTTGTACCTTTCAGCCGGATGGTAATTTCATTGGTCAGTGCCGGTTTTACATCCAAGTGGACGTATCCCAGACTCTTATCCGTATCTCCGCTCCATATCAGTTCTTTGCCTGCATATATCTCCAGCGGATAACTGCGCATACGCCATCCGGTCAGTTTCATGCAGACTTCATCCACCCGTGCGGCACGTTCCAACTTATAGGTAATCCATGCGGTAGCTGCTTTCCCGTCATTCCGCCATTCGCTCAGTTCATTATCATCGAAACTGTTGACTGTACTCTCATTATTGGCTCCGGCAATGGCGGAAACGATACCGACATCCACTTTTGAGACCTTGTATGAAGGAGTCTGCGGAGTCTCGCCACGAGTCAGCCTGCCTTCCAGTTCATCACCGGGGATATAGTTGCTCAAACCGTTTTTCACTTCGACAGGTGAGGAAGTAAGGCTGATTTCTGCCGGCTTCAATCCGTCGGCCTTCGCTGTGATACGGACGTTTCCGGCAGTAGTGAGCGAACGGATCAAAGCACGATTGATACCACATTCTACCGGCAAGTCTTTTGAAAGGATATAATTATTTTCTCCTTGTGCGATGCCGCCACGCCATTCGGCAGGTCCTTCTACTTCAAAGTGTATCAAGTCATTTGCCAGCGGGCAACGGTTGCCGTCTTTATCCATGACTTCTACCTGAAGCAGTACCATATCCGCACCATCCGCTTTCCATCCTTCGGGACTCTGGATGAAGCTCAATTGAATCTGTTCCGGCTTGCCGGCAGTCTGCAACTGAGTACGGCAACATTCTTTTCCTTTTTCGTCGTATCCTACGGCCTCCAGTCTGCCCGGTACGAAAGCGATATCTTTGAAGGTATACAGAAAATGATAATCCCGTTCACCATTGCCCAAAGACTTACCATTCAGAAATAATTCTACTTTATCGGCACTCGATACGACATATACCGGTTTCAGTACCGTATCATTATAATTCCAATGACCGACGATATAGATGCGAGGACATTCCGTATCTACCCAGCCGTCCCACATCACCTGATGTGCAAAGAAAGGATCTTTAGGAATACGCATGGCGTCAGTTACTCCGCTACGACGATAATTTTCTACTCCGCGATAGTGCGTATTGGTATCAGAGAAGATTATCTTCACGCCACCCGAACTTACACGGTCTCCCGTTCCCGGACGTTCACGCCAGTAATCGAACCAGCGAATGATATTTTCGATGGTAAAGGAATCCTGATTACGGTTGTAGACACGGGCATCCACTTTCTTCTGTACTTTGTTGGTAACGGTGGACTTATAAGAATTGCTGCCGTCTCCATCCTTGTGATAAGGATAGGAATAATCATCCCAGTATTTGCGCAATCCCTCGTCACGGCAATACTCCATTGCCCACATCGGATGATGCGCACTCTTATTGATATACAGCATTTCGCCTCCATATTCCGCTTCGCGGATGTCCAGCATTTCACGGGAACCGATTGCACGGCCGCCGTGAGGATCGTACAAATCACGTATCACTTTCATCTCAATCATGTGTTCACGACTGATGGACTCATTGCCGCATTCATAAAATAAGATACTCGGATTATTACGGTTATAGATGATGGCGTCGCGCATCAATTCCGTACGCTGTTCCCACTGACGTCCTTCACAATCTTTTTCGGCATCTCCCGCCTGCATAGCCTGAATCAATCCCACACGGTCGCACGACTCGATATCCTGTTTCCACGGAGTGACATGCATCCAACGCACGAGGTTCGCATTGCCCTCCACCATCAGATGATTGCTATAATCGCTCAGCCAGGCAGGTACGCTCATCCCGACTCCCGGCCATTCATTGCTTGTCCGCTGGGCAAAGCCCTTCATCTGAATGACACGGTCATTCAGCCAGATCATTCCTTTACCGAAGCGCGTTTTACGGAATCCGGTGCGGGTGGCAACTTCGTCCACTTTCCTGCCATCTACCCACAGGCTTGTCTTTACTGTATACAGATAGCCATATCCCCAGCTCCAGAAATGCAGGTTATCCACTTCGGATACCGCTTTCAGCGTGATTGTTTCACCCGGTTTCACTACCGCCTTTGTTCCTTCGAATGTTTGGATCGATGTACCATCACGGTCTATCAGTTCTACTTGATAGGAAACCTGCTTATCACGGTTATATTCGTTTCTGATTTCAGATTCCGCATGAATAATGGCCTTGCGCGATTTCACACGGATGTCTTCGGCATAGATGTAGACTCCGGTCGTTTTGAGATTACTATATAAAGGTAAAGTCTGATACAGACGGTCGGTGACGTGCAGCCATACATTTTTGGGGATACCGCCATAATTGGCATTAAAGTTCTTATTGCTCCACTGGTATTTCGTGCCCGTCGCCCGTTCTTTATAATTCCAGTCATTGTCGATGCGGACTGCGATTACATTTTCCTGTCCGTACTTAATATAAGGAGTCAGATCAAAACCGACAGCCATGACACCATTCTCGTGCAGGCCGACATTCTGACCATTTATATAGAAATCCGCCCCTTGACGGACTCCTTCAAACTCTACAAAAACTTTCTTATTCTTGCTGTCGGCAGGCAGACGGAAATGTTTCCGATACCACATAATCGTATCGGTCAGTTCATCAATGCTCAGGCGGAAAGCCTCATCTTCATTGAAGGCATGCGGTAAAGTCACTTTCTTCCACTCCGAATCAGAAAAACGCGGCTGCTTTGCCTCGGGAACATCGCCCACATAAAGCAACCAGTCTGAATTGAAATTATATTTATTACGGACATCAGACGATGTCACGAACTGGCTTATTCCGATAAAAGCCAAAAAGAAAAAGAGGATTCTATATCTCATAGTACGTCTATTTATCTGTTCGTGGCAAAGCTAGCGCAAAATACCACACACGTCCATAGACTAAAATACAGATTGCATAGAGATTTGTTCACAACTGTTTAAAAATGAATCAAACAGTAGTATCTCCATTGGGGATGCCCAAAAGTCGGTAGTATCTCCATTCTCCTCCTTCGGGAAGGAGGAGAATTAAGATACTATTGACTATCATTTAATTCAAAACAGTGTGGAAAGAAAGCTAAAACTGGAAATAAATAAACGGCTGAATCTCCGAACTCTTCATCTGAATGACCAGATAAATCAGAGCCACCATCAGCAGAGCTTTCCCTAAGAACGGCAAGCGAATAACTCCACGGCAAGCAGCATTTTCCCAACTATCCGGAGTGAAATGAAGCAGAAAGCCGAGCAGCATCAAAGCAAACACGCGCCAGTAGCCTTCGATCAACTGCGGGAAAAGCTGCGGACGGAAAGTGGTGAATATCTGTCTCAACATATCCATCGAGTTCTGAAAATCGGCATTACGGAAGAATATCCAGCAGAAACAGACAAAGTGGAAAGTGATAATGACTCCGAATACACGACGCCAGCCATGACTTTGTTCTCCTTTCTTACGACCTATGATGGACATCCACATCTTATGCACCGCCAAAGCGATGCCGTGAAATGTTCCCCAAAGTACAAAGTTCCAGGAAGCTCCGTGCCACAATCCACCCAGAAACATGGTAATAATCAGATTCAGATACTGGCGGAACTTACCTTTCCGGTTTCCTCCCAAGGATATGTACAAGTAATCGCGCAACCAACTGGACAATGAGATATGCCAACGCCGCCAAAATTCAGTAATGGAGGCGGACTTATAAGGAGAATTAAAGTTGAGATTAAAATGAAAGCCCAACAGCAGAGCGATACCGATAGCCATATCGCTATATCCGGAGAAGTCACAGTAAATCTGCAAAGCATACCCGTATACTCCCATCAGATTCTCGAGACCGGAATAAAGGGTCGGATTATCAAAGATACGCTCCACGAAGTTGACACTGATATAATCGGAAATGATTGCTTTCTTGAACAAACCGGAGAGAATAAGGAAAATCCCCCGCCCGAACATCTCCTGAGAAACGAAAAGCGGTTTCCGGATTTGCGGAATAAAGTCACGGGCACGCACAATCGGTCCGGCCACCAGCTGCGGAAAGAAGGATACATAAAACGCGTAATCCAGTATGTTGGTCAATGGCTTGATGTCTTTCCGGTAAACGTCAATGGTATAGCTTAATGACTGGAAAGTGAAGAATGAGATACCTACGGGCAGGAATATATCAAGCGCCGTAAATTCTCCTCCCATCAACGAGGCAATCACTCCTCCCAAAAAATTGGTATATTTGAAGTAAGCAAGAAGTCCCAGATTGACTCCCAAACTCAGAGTCACCAACCCTTTGCGTTTCCAGCGTCCTTCGGTACGGTCCATCCATTGCGCCAGCAGGAAGTCGCAAACCGTGACCAGCGCCAGCAGGAAAAAGTAAGTGCCGCTGCTCTTATAATAAAAGTAATAAGAGAAAAGCGTCACAAACAGAATACGGGCCGTATACTTACGCTGCAACAAGGTGTATACGATCATAAAGGCGGCAAACAGCCAAAGGAAGATACCACTGCTGAATATCATCGGTGCCTGCGGATCGTAGGTAAGCACCTCTTTTAACCGGCTGAAATCAATATCAATGGGAAACATAATCGTTATAAGCTTGAATAATGGCTTGGTATAATAAATTTCCTTGCAGGATATATCCCTCAGGTAAATAATGCACATGATCGGGACGCATCAGTTTCGCTTCCGTCCAGTTGGTACAGGCACGGCGCTTGCCCCCTACTACATCGTACATATCCCACACGAGCAGACGATGATCTTTGGCATAACGGCGAATTGTTTCTGCCGCTGTAACCGTCCGGGGATTGATGGCGTACGTACGTTTCCGCCGCCTTTGCCGGAAACTTTCGTAAGAACCCGGAGGCGTGGTGAGAAGAATAGGGACATCGGGAAGGCTGTCGCGCAACAGTTTGACAAGTTCGTCCATCTGATTATAATGCAGGTTGACGTTATACCGCCGGTTATGGCTTTCGTTGGTTCCGAAGGACAGAATCAGCAGTTCCGGCTTCATGGCTGCAATATCGGCAATACGTCCCGGATGGGTAAACGTCAGACAGGTAGCCCCGTTCACCCCCATATCGGTATAAGAGACAGCACCAAAGGTTTCTTTCAGCAGCGTTCCCGTAGTCTGCGGATAGATGTGCCCGCGTACGTGACTGTCTCCGATATGGAGAATACGCACCGTATCTTCGGAAAGTCCGGCACGTACCTGACGGAGACGTTCAAATACGGGTGTCAGCAGGGCAATGCTGTCGATTATCTCATTCCTTCCGGTTTCGCGGAAAGCGGAAGGAAAAGAAGTCTGCACGGCGATGGTATCATTCGCCCAGTTCATTTCCCGCAAAGGTTTTATCATTTTCAAGGTCTTCCCCAGTGGAGGACAGGCAGGGATACGGTCTTGCGCCTTTCCTGCCGAAAGAAGAAAGAATGTTGCCATCAGTCCCAAGATAAAGCCCAGCAACAGGTTATTCTTGCTCATAAGCACGCCTCCTGTCATATTGTTCCTTACCATATATCAATGTTTCATAGAGCAGTCCTGCCAGATGTTTGCCTCCCCGGAAGTTGATATGAGTATAATCGTAGTTCGCCATCGAAGGTTTGGCGTGTACGAGGTTCGCCATACTGCCTTCGCCTCCCATCGCTTCAAACATATTCCAGAAAGCGATACCGCTTTCGGCAGCAATGTTCTGCTGATAGCGAATCAGATTCTTGACTCCCGGCATGGTACGAAGTTCACCATCTTCTGTCTTATAATCACGGTCGCCGACGCTTAACAGCAAAATACTCGCCTGTGGAAAACAATTCTTCAGATGTTCGATAGAAGTGAGCAGTCCCTTCTGATAATTATCATAATTGCGTCCCCGTTCGGTAGCCACATTCAATCCGTATTCAAGAATAATCAGATCATAAGGACGCTGCTCGTTAAACTGACGCAGCATTTGTTGCGGAATCCCCCGCAACGATAAGCCGGAACTGCCTCGCAAGGAGAAATTATCAAGAATGATTCCTTTCTTACCATCCATCGCCAAGCCATAGAACAACGTAGAATCGGCACGATCTACCGTCCACCGGACAGAGCCGATGCGTCCTTCAACGGAAATCTTCTGCAAATCGCCCGAAGGCGCTAAGGAATAATTCTTACTCTCCCCCCGATTCACACGGGCAGTAAGATGAACGGAATCTTTATTATAGAAGAAAATCGAAGCCTGCTGACAGGTATCAAGCAGCGAAGCATATTTGCTTTGCCCCCTCAACTCAACGTATGCTCCTTCACGGGGAATAAAGTAATGTCCGGAAATACCCTGTTTCTTTTTATCGAAATACACACTGTCCGTCACCGCATGACTGGACCACCCGCCGAAAGTATGCCGCACGGTAGGACGATACCCGCTCGTCATCGAAGTTATTGTGACAAATCCGACACCGCAACCGCCAAACCGCTTCTGAAGCATTTCACGTAAATCAGCCGTAAAGATATCCGCCTCTATAAATGAATCACCGAAAACGGCGATACGTACCAGCCCGTCATGATCCGGATGTGAAGAAGAAGTACGGTCGAGCGCTTCATAAAAAGAAGCCATACCGCGACGGGTAGAGTCACCGTAATCTTCAATGCAAGTCATGCCCGCACGACAAGTATCGACAAAAACCGGCTTTACGACAGGAGGCAAAGGAAGGGTATCCGAATCGGCTACCGCCACTTCCTGCTTCGGATAGCGAAGATCGCTTAAAAGATCGACACGCCTCATCGTGTGTCCGTCGATCGTTATAGCCGGAAGCCAGTGCAACCCAAAGAGTGCTGCAAACACGATCAGTACAAGCCATAACGAATATTTCAGGTAGTTCTTGATAATCTCCATCTTATAAGTAGATATAAGCACTCATTGAGTCCTCGTTTTTTACCCGGTGCCGAGCCACCTCCTCATCGGTGCCGAAGGAAGGCCTCATCGGTGCCGGACCACAAGTTCATCGGTGCCGGACGTTTTCAGGCTGCAAAGATAGGGAAAAGCAAGAAAAAAGAAGGGAGAATCTACATTATTTATAGATTCTCCCCTCCGATTATTTATTCACTGTTCGAACGCTAGATGGTCCGTTCAATATTCCATACAAATGCACGTAATCCCAGCTGTTCGGTCTGCAAGTCCATCTTATGCAGTGTATCCAGCAACGGATCGACTTTATTGTCATCGACCACCGTAAGGATAGCCGAACACATACTGGGCCAGGCATGACTACCGAAGTGCGGATCGCCTGTCTTTGAGCCACGTCCCTGCACCTTTTCAAGGTATGTAAAGCCACGGC
>ENA-ORNK01000728-ORNK01000728.1-human-gut-metagenome-genome-assembly--contig:-NODE-728-length-37251-cov-15.896225_pt1 | contig 37251 bp, 38 predicted proteins | sample MGYA00242115_ERZ509022 | MGnify/ENA primary metagenome ERZ509022 (study PRJEB26280, sample SAMEA2338690) | human gut metagenome | biome: human gut; feature: human-associated habitat; material: faeces...
TGCGGCACGGCTGCTGCAGGAGCTCGGGGCAAACTTTTATACGATCTGCCGCCGCAACGGGCGGCACAGTAAGGCGTGCGAAGAAAAAGCTGATTCTTGTCTGCGATTGCGAGTATTGGTCTCGGCAGTCAAATGAACTAATCGGCAAGCTGCTTCAGATCGCACGCCCCATCTAGCGAATCGCCCACGCACAGTTCAAGTCCGTGCGTGGGTGACTTTTGGTGTTCAGATTTCCAAGCTGCTTTGCATGTATTGGCTTGCCGCTTTCTTGTTCTTATCGAAGGCGTGTGTATAGATAGCAATTCGCAAACACAGCTCCAAACTGGGGCGAGCATAAGCCTATATAAAAGCGCCTGCGCTGAAAAAATGAAGTGTCACGCAAAATATAGGTAATAATTTGAAGTAAACTGTTCAGACCGACGGAAGGGCTTGCTGTCTGTGAATTGCAGACAACAAGCCCTTTCGTTACGCTTGATACAGAAAGGAAAGGCTCCTCAACCAGCCCACGGCGAAGCATTGTAAGGAAAAGGCGATAATGAAGGCGCGTACCCAACTGTGGCCATATATTCCAGAATTAATTTATGAATGGTATGCAGACGTTATGCCAGACCGCTTCGTTGGATATATGATGCGGAGACGGTTTGAGAAATGCTCATTTCATGTTCCAAGTAGGTGAAGGTGGAATTATCATGCATCTTGAGCTATTTGATGTTCGTTATGCCGATCTCGCTTCCGTTGAAGCCAATCAGCGGAGCACCGCCGTTGTGCGGTTTTCCTTGCTTGAGTCAATGGGGCGTTTTGGGACTCTTATCCACCTGTCTTTGCAAATTGGCGTTTTTTACAAATTCGACAATCTATTTTTGTATATTCACTCAAAAACTGTAAAAAGCAGAAAAAAAGCATTGACACAGTATGCAATATTCGCTATATCTTATACATAGAACTATAGCGAATGCTTTAAGTTACAAATAAACAGCTGGAGGAAAGATGATGCGTCTGGAACGAATGAATTCCCCGGAAGTAGAGGCTTATTTCAAAGATCTCAAAATCGCGCTGCTCAGTGTGGGCAGCATTGAGTGTCACGGCCTGCACAATGCGCTCGGAACCGACACGCTGATCCCGATGAAGCTCCTTGAGTTGGTAGAGCAGAAGTCCGACGTTCTGATCCTGCCGACCCTCCCTTATGGCGATTGTGACTGGCATCTGGACTGGCCCGGTGCCGTCAGCATTGGCTCCGATCTGCTGGAGGCTGTTATGCGGCGCATTTGTGATTGCCTGTATCGGTGGGGCTGCCGCTATTTTGTCATTCTGAACGGTCACGGTGGCAACACGCACGCTTTGGAAAAGGTATGCGGATATCTTGACCGCAAAAACGCTGTCGGCACGGTGTTCAACTGGTGGACTGTCGCTGGCGATCTCAACCCTGCGTGGAAGGGCGGGCACGGTGCCGGCGAGGAAACAGCTGCAATGTTGGCGATCGACCCAAAGCTTGTGCGCAAGGATCTGATCTGCGACAACGCGCCGAAGGACCCGACCGACGAGCTGCACGCCTGCGGTTTGCGCAGAGTCGAATTCCGCGGCATTTCCCTGCCGCTGCCGCGCACCAACCGCAAGATCACCGATAACGGCTGGTATGGTTCCGACCATCCATCCACAGCTACGGTGGAATGGGGCACAGAGATGCTGAATACAACGGCGGACTTCCTCGTTGATTATATGCGCGCCTTTGAAAAGATTCCGCTGGATGCAGAGTGAGGGACGTGCGATGAAATCATCTACACTCTACCGTTGGCTGGAGTGGACCTTCCAGCCACAGACCTGCACAGAGGTCTTTCCGGTGATCGGACTTCAGGAGGATAACACCGAGGAAATTACACGAGTATATACCGCGACCTTCGCAAGCCCGGAGGTCTTTGAGCAGTTGGAACAGCTGGACGCCAACACATGCATGCTCTTTACGCATCACCCGAAGCCGCAGCGGCTGAACACGTCGGATCCACCACCGCAGATCCCGCAGAAATGGCTCGATTTTCTGAAGGAGCGGCGCATCTCACTGTTTACCTATCACATTCCGCTTGACCGCAACAGCCCGTTTTCTCCCGGTGTGAACCTTGCAAGAGCACTTGGCGCTGAGCCGTATGATTCCTTCTTTGAGCAGAATCTGGTGCGCATGGGTGTTGTCTGCACCTCGCCGTTTTCAACGGCGACAGAGCTTGCGCAGGCGATGGAACGCGTCGTTGGGCATGCTGTCAAGCTCTACAACTACGCAGAGGACGTGCTTTCGCGCGGGCGCTTTGCCATCATGGCAGGCGGCGCAAAAAACACGCAGATTTATGATCAGCTCCGCGACTGGGGCGTCAACACCTTTATAACCGGCGTGACGAATCCGGAGGTACCCTGGGTGGGCGCCATTCACGAGGCTGCCAAGGCAAGCGCCGTCAATCTTCTCGGCGGTACGCATTACTCCACAGAAAAATTTGCACCAATGCAAATGTGCCGCTACTTTGAAGCGTTCGGTCTGCCATCGGAATTTTTGCCTGAGACGCCACGAATGACGGAACTGTAAAGGGGTGACTGCATGGATATTATGGAAACGATCCGCGCCAGATATTCGGAAGTCAGCTCCGTTCAAAAACGGATCGCAGACTACTGCCTGGAGCATCCGGATAAGGCAAGCTTCCAGACACTGCGCGAGTTTGCACAGACAACGCACACAACAGATGCGACCGTTCTGAAATTTTGCAGCAATATGGGTTGTCAGGGTTTTCTGGCTTTCCGTCGCCAGCTTCAGGAGTATGTGCGCATGCGTCTGAGCCCGAACGAAAAGGTTCGTATGTCTCTCGCGCGCTCGACCGATGCAAACGACACTTGCCGCAAGATCATCGACGGCGAAAAGCGCGGGCTCGATATGACATTCCAGTATCTGGACATGGAGAGCTTCATGCAGATCGTTTACCGGCTGAACCATGCGCGGCGCATTTTTGTCGCAGGACATCATCTCACGCGGATCATAGCGGATTTTTTTCTCTATCAACTCAAGCGTATCGGTCGTGAGGCGCATCTGGTCGATACCTCGGATAAAAAGCAGACCTGTGATCAGCTCCTGCACGCCACAAAGGAGGATGTCTTTGTCCTCATCAGCATCCCCGTATACGCGGAGCTGACCATTCAACTGGCACAGCATCTGCGGCAGGCCGAGATCACATGCATCTCCATCACAGACAGCTTGACCTCTCCGGTGGCGCAGGCGTGTGACATGTCTCTGACCTGCAACACAGAGCACGACGTGTTTTTTAACTCTGTCACCTCGATGATCGCGATGATCGAGGTACTCGCTTCCGGGCTTCTGCTCAGCGACCGCGAGCGCTTTTTGACCGCACAGGCGCGGCTCGAGCAGATCGAGGAAAAGCTCGGCATTCCGCATAAGGATCAACAGTTTGTTCGCACTGACATTCAGCGTCAAACGTTAAAATGAACACAGGAGGAAGTTTTCAATGATTCTGATCAAAAATGCACGCGTATTTTCGCCGAAGGCACTCGGAAAAAAGGATGTTCTGATCGCCTTTGACAAGATCCTTGAGATCGCGGACTGCATCGAGCCGTGGCGCGAAGGCCTGACCGTGATCGATGCGGCGGGCAAGATGCTCGTTCCCGGCTTCATTGACCAGCATGTTCACATCGTCGGCGGCGGCGGTGAGGGCGGCTTCGACACCCGGACGCCGGAATTCCAGCTTTCCAAGGCCGTTACCTCCGGCGTGACGACGCTCGTCGGTCTGCTCGGCACCGACGGCTACACCAAGAGTCCTGAGTTGCTGCTGGCAAAAACCAAGGCGCTCAACAACGAGGGTATCACGGCCTACTGTCTGACGAGCTCCTACGCATATCCGCCCAGAACCATCACAGGCTCTGTGGCAAACGATATTCTCTACATCTCCGAGATCATTGGCTGTAAGCTCGCCATTGCTGATCACAGATGCAGCCATCCCACCCGCGATGAGCTGATCCGTCTGGTTTCCGACATCCGTATGGCGTCGCTCGTCTCCGGCAAGGTCGGTGAACTGCACGTGCATGTCGGCGCCTCGCCCGAAGGCATTGAGCCGATCATGGACATCGTCCGCACGACAGATATTCCCATCTCCCATTTCCGCCCGACACATCTCGGCCGCCGTCCGGAGCAGGTGGTGCAGTTCACACACATGGGCGGCTATGCCGACATCACGGCAAGCTCCAGCGTGTCGTCGTTCTTCCCGGGCCTGATGGAAACGGCGGTTCCCGAGCTTTTGACCATCAGCTCCGACTCCAACGGCAGTATGCCGAAGTGGGACGAAAAGCACGAGCACATCGTCGGTATGGGTGTCGGTGACATGGGAGATCTCTATCGCGTGATTTTTGAAATGGTGACGCAGCAGGGCGTCGCGCTGGAAAAGGCGCTGCCCTTCATCACCTCGAACGTCGCCCGCGCACTGGAACTCTATCCGCGCAAGGGCTGCATCGCCGAAGGCAGCGATGCTGACATGGTCCTTCTGGACGAGGGCTATCAGATCGACACCATGCTGGCAAAGGGTCGCATCATGATGCAGGACAAGCAGGTACTTGTCAAGGGTACATTTGAATAAGTCTGCTGTCTGGCAGGCAAAGAATAGGGGGTAAACTATGTTTCGATTGATTCTCAAGCGATTGCTGCTGATCCCAGTGCTGATCGGCGTGACCTTCCTGGTCTTCTCCATCTTGTCACTCGCCCCCGGCGACCCGGTTTTGGTCGTACTTGGCGACAATGCAACGGAAGAGGCAGCCGAGGCCATGCGCTCAGAGCTTGGTCTGGATAAGCCGTTCCTCGAGCGGTATGTCAATTATATCTGGAATCTGCTGCATGGAGACTTCGGCAAGTCCTACAAGACAAAGCTAGCAAGATTGACGCCAACCCCGACCTGGTCAAGTATGCACAGCCGTCCATGACCTGCTTCAACTACTTCTTCAATCTGATCGATGAGGATCGCCCCACCTATGATCTGAAGGTTCGTCAAGCCATCTGCTACGCTATTGACCGCCAGAAGATCATCGATACCATCCTTCAAGGCAGCGCTACTCTTGCTGACAGCATGATCGCGCCGATCGTTGCCTGCTACACACCGACCCCGACTTATGACTACGATCTGGAGAAGGCAAAGCAGCTCATGGCTGAGTCCTCCTATCCCAACGGCTGCGACCTCATCATGGTTACCAACCAGTCCCAGCAGCGTCTCGAGATCTGTCAGGTCGTCCAGCAGATGCTCAAGCCCCTCAACATCAACGTTGATATCCGCACCTATGAGCAGGCGACTTACATTCAGGCGCTGAACGAACATGAGCATGACATGGGTTTCTCCGCATGGATCACTTCCACCGGTGACGCCGATTACACCTACTATCCGTGCTACCACTCCACACAGAAGGGCAAGCCCGGCAGCCGCTCCTTCTTCGACAATCCCAAGGCAGACGAACTGATCGAGAAGGGTCGCAGTCTGGGCGATCCCGAAGCACGTAAGGAGGTCTACTCCGAGCTCAACCAGATCATCTATGAAAACTGCACGCAGCTGTACATCTGCCATCCGCTTACGGTCGAGGCCTGCACCAAGTATGTTGAAGGCTTCGTCAGCAACAAGGACGGCTACAACCGGCTGTGGACTGTGAAGTGCCTGCAGAGCTGATTTCTGCCGCAGACTTATTACAAAAGGGTTTGTCGCAAATTGAAATGCAATAGAAATTTGCACAAACAATTCGTCTAAACAACCAATACAGACGCTTTCAGAGGTGGATTTTCCTCTGAAAGCGTCTTCCTTTTGCAGAGTTTTTTGAAAAAACTACTTTACAACACCTTCCATGCGCTTATAAGATATATCTTTTAAAATTGAGTTGAGACTGCAGGTTGGCGGATCCAAGGCGTCAAGAATTTGCGCAAATTTATTTGCAGACTCCGGCTGAATGAAGCCATCTGGCATAGGAGTTCTCGTGATGCAGCTCCGGCACTTCCTCCTGCACGGTGAAATTGCGGACCATCCAATCATACGCTGAAACGAATCTTCGAGACTAAGATACAGAACTTCACCCTGTGCCGTTGCAAAACCCCAGAGCGGCTGCCCCTGCGCAACGCATAAGCAGAGCCACAAAGCCAGCCACGACTTGCCGATCTTTGGTGCGCCTGCGAGAATATGCAAGCCCTCTGGGATGCGTTCGTCAATCAGAAAATGCATCGGTTCATATGTCCTGTTTTGCAAATCTTCCGTATTAATGGTTTCCAGTTTGGTCACTTTTTCACTTCCTTTCCGTTTGCTATTGACATTCTGTGTTTCATGATTTAGACTTATAATTAGTCAATAGATTTGTTTTCTATTTTAGACTAACATAGCTCTAAAATATCGTCAAGACTAATTATAAATGTAATTTCTATCAATCTATTTTGAGGTGCAGCCATGTCTGATTTTCAGTGCAAATTTTATCTTCTGGGCGGCAGCGAAACCCTGATGTATAGCGATGACAATTTCCGTTCGTCCACAAAAATAGCAGACCGTCCGTTTCCGGACAGCCTGCTGTCGTTCGTGTATTGTGACGTGAATCAATGGGAGCCTCGGTTTCACGAAGCCGACCGTGCGTTGATGGAATTTTATCAGACGCGGGACACAAAATACTTAAAACTCGTCCAGAAACTTCTGGATGATTTCAAGGATGAGCATCCGTATTTTTTCTACCTGTGGCTGGATTGGAGCGACCGGCTGAAGCAAGCCGAAGCACCAGATTGCAAAAATCCGACGAGGCTTTTGCCGCACAAAGAGCTGGCGCATGTTCCAAGCAATCTTGCGACGATGCAGCAGCAAATTCTGCGCCTGTTTCAGACGGTTCTGGACGCAAGCATCACAGAAGTGGACTTTTCTATTCGAGTGCAGGCGTATGAGCAGGCTCCGTCTTTGCAGAAATTTGACTTCCAACCGATGAAAATCTCGTTTGAGTTTGTGGGTGAAAAGCAGCTCACCGAGGTGCTTTATCCACAAAGTATGTACGACCTGATCGACTTTTCCCTGCGCAAGTGCGTTCAGGAAAAAATCATGATGCGCACCTGCAAAAACTGCGGCAAGTATTTCGCGCTCACGGTTCACGGCAGCACGGAATATTGCAGCCGCGTGTTCGACAGCCGCGGCCGTACCTGCAAAGAGGTCGGCGCGATGCGGCAGTATCTGCAAAGCCACGCACAGGACGAGCTGCTGAAAATCTACCGCCGCGAGTACAAACGCCGCTTCGCGTGGATTCGCGCGGGCAAGATCTCGCAGGATGATTTCTCCACTTGGAGCAAGGAAGCGCAGAAGGAAAAGGAAAAGTGTGAGAGCGGCAAGATCTCACAGAGGGAATTTGCACAGTGGTTAAAGCAATAAGTTCGCGTAAAGATGCCGTTGTGCTGAGAAATGGGATTAGGATATCATATCCGATTTGCGCCCCAGAAGCATGTTCTGCTTCTGGGGCCCTTTTCTTAACTTACCTTTTACACATCAGCGGCACCGGGGAGAAGCCCTCCGGGCGGTCATACAGCTCACAGCCGCAGTCGCCGAGATGCTTGACCTTGAATCCGTTCGCCTTGTATTCGTCGTAGTTGAACGCGTTCAGTTCATCCATTGCAATCTGATGGAAGCGGTCAAAGTCGGGCCACCATTCCCATTCGCTTCCAAAATCATTGTAAAGATATGCATCTGCGCACTGTTTTCCCAGCTCCGGCGTTACATAAAATGCGCCCATAGCCAGAACATTGACGCCATTCCCTGTGATCGCACGGAAGGCCGCCGGAACCGATTCCACGACGCCGGCATGAACACCCGGGCATTTTGAAGCTGCGATATGGATTCCCATACCGGTTCCGCAGAAAATCATGGCTCGTTCAAATTCCTTTTCCGTGATCATCGCACCAACCCGCAGGCCGATACGCTTTTACCAAAGCCTATCTGCTGGCGACAGCAGCGGAGGACGAATCGGAAACCGTGGAGGGCACCGAAAAGGCCGTGCAGGGCTGGGTAGACTGCTTTGACAGATGTGAGCTTGCAGCTACCGTTTTCGCTGGCGGTGTAAACGGCATCGGTGACATTGCCGGACATCCTGCACTGGACACGGCATACCAGACTGGCAGAGAGACTTAACCATGAATATCCTGATTTTGAATGGAAGCCCACGCCCCAACGGAAATACGGCGGCTATGGTCAAGGCTTATGCAGAGGGTGCCGCCGAAGCAGGACATACCGTTCATCTGGTAGATGTATGTAAAAAGAAGATCAGCGGCTGTCTTGCCTGTGAATACTGCCGCACCAAAGGCAATGGAAAGTGCGTCCAGCAGGATGATATGCAGGAGGTCTATCCTCTGTTGGAAGACGCAGAGATGCTCGTGCTGGCTTCTCCCATCTACTACCACAACTTTTCTGGGCAACTCCAATGTGCCATAAACCGTATCTACGCTCTGGACAAGCCGAAAAAGCTGAGAAAGGCAGCTCTAATCATGTCATCCGGCAGCGATCTTGTTTACAGTGGAGCGATTTTTGAATATCAAAACTCTTTTCTGCAATACCTAAATCTTCAAGACTGCGGTATGTTCGCAGCCTATGGTGAAAACAACAAATCTGAAGAATTACTGAACCGTCTGAAAGATGCAGGACGAAATCTGAAAGACTAATGGAGGTTATCACATGGAACAGTTGAATTTAACACAGGAATGGGACAAGGTGTTCCCGAAAAGCGACAAGGTGGATCACAAGAAAGTGACCTTTCATAACCGTTACGGTATCACACTGGCGGCAGATCTGTATACGCCGAAGGGGGCGAAGGGCAAACTGCCTGCCATTGCCGTCAGTGGTCCGTTCGGTGCGGTAAAGGAGCAGTCCTCCGGTCTGTACGCACAGAAAATGGCAGAGCTTGGATTTCTGACGATTGCTTTCGACCCGTCCTATACAGGTGAGAGCGGCGGTACACCCCGCTATTCAATCTTGTTTTTGAAAAAGAAATGGAGACACTGGCAAATGAACACCGCACTAAGTAAGAAATTCTTTTCTTATGTCATTCCGTCCGTCCTCGCATTCGCATTGTCGGGGGTTTACACCATTGTCGATGGCTTTTTTATTGGGCAAAGCCTCGGCGATACGGGATTGGCCGCCATCACATTGGGCTATCGCCGGAGCGCTGTATATGAGCCGACCATACTTGTCGAAGAAGTTCAAGGAGGATACCGGGGAAAATATAGCGGATTTCATCCTGAAGGAAAAAACGGAGGAAGCAAAACGCCTCCTCCGCTATTCGGATAAATCTTTGACCGCGATTGGCTCTTATCTCGGCTTTTCCTCCGCCAGCCATTTTTCGAGGGTATTCAAAACCTATGTCGGCAGCACGCCCAGCGAATATCGGGAAAAACACCAGTGGCTTGTCCAACGTTGGGTTGACAGCTGCCGGGTAGCATCGACCCGGTCCTCACTGCGATCCTTGCCGCAGCGAATCAGCAGAGATTTGAGGATGTTGCGTCCAATGCGTATTGCTACGACGCGGTAAACTGGGCTGTGGAACGAAGCATCACCTCCGGCACAGGCAAGTACACGTTCAGTCCGGACAACAGTTCACTTGCGCGGAGTTTGTGACGTTCCTCTGGCGGGCAGCCGGGAAACCAATTGTGAATTTCGCAATGAACTTTTCCGATGTCAAGGAGGGCGCCTATTACGCAGAATCCGTCCGCTGCCGGATGCATCCTGCACCCGCGCACAGCTCGTGACGCTGTTGTACTGGCTGGCGTCCCAGACCATGATATTCGTATTTGTGCTGTGCCCTTGAAAGCAGCGCCAATCAAAGCTCCTGCGGCATCTGCCATGCTTCGATACCGGTATGCAGCAGATGGTGCGAACGCTCCGACAGGGGCTTGCCAAGATACTCTTTGTAAAGCGCCTGCACATCGGGGTTTTCATGTGAGAAACGAAGGTGCATCTTGTGGTCAAGTCTCCACAGGACATTTCCGCGCGCCTCGGCGCACTCCTCGCCGTCGTGAATCGGCTGGCCGCCGCCGCCTGCGCAGCCGCCGGGGCAGGCCATGACCTCAACGAAGTCGTACTGCACGTGGCCGGAGGCAATCGCCTCCATGAGCTTCCTGGTGTTGCCGAGTCCACTGACCACCGCCGTGCGGACCGCGCCTGCACCGGGAACGTCGAAACTCGCTTCCTTCCAGCCCTGCATACCGCGCACAGCAGTAAAGGCATCGGGGTCCGGATTTTCACCGGTAACAAGATAGTACGCGCTGCGAAGCGCCGCGTCCATGACGCCGCCGGTCGCGCCGAAGATGACCGCCGCGCCCGTACCGGAGCCGAGCGGCGAATCGAAGCTGCTCTCCTCCAAGGCCGCCGGGTCGATCATCGAGCAGCGGAGCATACGAACCAGCTCGCGCGTGGTGATGACCACGTCCACGTCCGGGTCGCCGCAGGCATCGCGCATCGTCAGCAGCGCCGCCTCCGCCTTTTTGGACGTGCACGGCATGACAGAGATGACACGGAGATTTTTAGGATCGATGCCGATTTTTTCGGCAAAATAGCTCTTAGCCACCGCACCGAACATCTGCTGCGGCGATTTGGCTGTGGACAGATTCTTCGCGAACTGCGGGAACTGCCCCTTCACGAACCGCACCCAGCCGGGACAGCAGGAGGTAAACATCGGCCAGGAATATGCATCCTTATGCGTAAAGCGCTCGATGAACTCGCTGCCCTCCTCCATGATGGTGAGGTCGGCACTGAAATTGGTGTCGAATACATAATCAAAGCCCAGCTCCCGCAGTGCGGAGGCCAGAACGCCCGGCGCGGCCTGCTCGGGTGAGAGGCCAAAATACTCTGTCCACGCCGCGCGGACGGCAGGTGCAACCTGTACGACGGTCGTGAGGGTGGGATCGGCGAGCATGCGGTAGACGTGGTCGGTATCGTCGCGCTCCTCCAATGCGCCGACCGGACAGTGGGTCACACACTGACCGCAATAGGTGCAGAGGGACTGGGAAAGGCTGTCCGCCTTTGCCGTACCGACGGTCGTCCGGGAGCCAGTGCCGACCAGATCCCAGATATGCACGCCCTGCACTTTATCGCACACCTGCACGCAGCGCATGCACTTGACGCAGCGGTTTTCAAAGCGCAAAATGGGCGCGGAGTAGTCGACCGGCGCCGGACGCAGCTTTTTCTGATAGGGCGCGCCGAGCAGATTATAGTCGTTGGCGAGCTTCTGCAGCTTGCAGTTGCCGCTGCGCGTACACTTGACGCAGTTTACCTCGTGCTGGCTGAGAAGAAGCTGCAGATTGACGCGCCGCGTCATGCGCACCTTCTGGGAGTTCGTGTGGATGACCATGCCCGCATGCACCTCGTTGTCGCACGCGGCGACAAGCGTTTCCTGTCCCTCGACCTCGACCATGCAGATGCGGCAGGCGCCGATCTCGTTGAGGTCCTTGAGATAGCAGAGCGTTGGAATGTCAATATTGGCCGCGCGTGCTGCTTCCAGAATGCTGGTTCCCTCCGGCACGCAGACGGTTTTGCCGTTGATCGTGAGTGTTACCATCTTTCGATTCTCCCTCCCTGGAAGATGCCGTAGCCGAAGTGGTCGCAGCGCAGGCAGCGTCCGCTCTCTGCACAAGCCTCTTCGTGCGTCATGCCGCATTCAATGTCTTCAAAATCACATTTGCGCTGGGCAGCCTCGCGCTCTTTGGTGTTGACGCGGCCACGCGCGGGACAGACGTCCAGATGCGGCGCGGGGATCTCCACATCGGTGCGGATCTCATGGTGGAAGCCGAGCTGCTCGTCGATATTGGCCGCCGCGACCTTGCCTGCCGCGATGGCGCGGATGGCGGTGGCCGGGCCGGTCACGCAGTCGCCGCCGGCAAAGACGTTTTCCATGTTGTCGATCTGACTGGAGCTTTCGGCCATAAACGTTCCCCTTTTGATGGGGATACCGGCCTGCTCAAAACCCGCGATCTCCACGCCCTGCCCGATGGCGACAACGATGATGTCCGCCGGAATGCGTTCTTCTGGCTGGTCTGCCGCGTCCGGGCGGGGTCTGCCGGACTTGTCGGCAAGGCCGATGATCTGCGGCTGCACCCAGAGGGCGGCGGCCTCGCCCGCCTCGTTTGCCTCGATGCGCACCGGCGCAGAAAGCTCGCGGATCTCCGCACCTTCGGCAATTGCGCCCTGCACCTCGTCGGGAAGCGCGGTCATGTCCGCAATTCTGCGGCGATAGACACAGGTGACGCTCGAAGCGCCCAGACGGACGGAGCTTCTTGTCACGTCCATTGCGACGTTGCCGCCGCCGATGACCACGACGCGCTTGCCGGTGAAGTCCGGCATCACATTATCACCGATGGCGCGCAGCATTTCGACGGCGGACATGACGTTTTTGCTGTCCTCGCCGGGAATGCCTGTCTTTTTGTCCGTATGCGCGCCGATGGCGACATACAGGCAGTCGTAATCCCTGTGGAGCTGCTCGAAGGAAATGTCCTTTCCGATCGTCACGCCGGTATGTACCTCAACGCCGGTGGACAGAATGGAGGCAATTTCCGCGTCCAGCTTTTCGCGCGGGAAGCGGTAGGCCGGGATGCCGTAGCGGAGCATACCGCCGAGCTGCTTCTTTTCCTCAAAAATTGTCACGCTGTGCCCCATGAGGCGCAGATAATACGCGCAGGAAAGGCCGCTCGGGCCGCCGCCGATGATGGCAACGCTCTTGCCGGTCGCCTCCCCGCAGGCTGGATTCGGAACATTGCCCGCATGATCGACCGCGTAGCGCTTGAGGCCCCGGATATTGATGGGCGCATCGACCATATTGCGGCGGCAGCGCGCTTCACACGGATGCTCGCAGATGTACGCGCAGGCGGTCGGCATGGGGTTGTCCTTGCGGATAAGACGCACCGCGTCGGCGTACCGTCCCTCGCGCACCAGCGCGACATAGCCCGGCACATCCACACCGGCGGGACAGAGCGACACGCAGGGCACGGGATTTTGCAGCGAAGCAAGGCATCTGTGGTGCTTTACATGGTTCACATAGTCGTCACGGAATCCCTCAAAACCGCTCAGAACCAGCTGCGCCGCGTCGCGGCCGATGGCGCAGTCGGCAGAGGCGACGATCGCGCGCGCCGTTTTTTCGATGGTGTCGATGGTCAGCATCGTACCGGTACCGTCGAGCACCTGCCCCATCAACGTGCTCAGCTGACCGAGGCCAATGCGGCAGGGCACGCATTTGCCGCACGACTGCGCGTGGCACAGCTGCAAAAATGTCAGCGACATATCGATGGGACACAGTCCCGGAGGACTGGACGCGATCCTGCGTTCCATGTCCTTGTAAAGGTGGTCAACGACCGTCTGGGCCTTGCTGGCGGTTTTGATATCCAATCTGCTCAAGGCTGGCTCACTCCTTCTGTATTTCTGATCTTGTTATTCTATTTTTTGGTATAAATAGCATTTTTTAATCCAAAAAAATCATAGCATATCCACCGGATACCGGTCAATACTTATCGATAAAATCTTATCAAACCATTCATTCTTCTTTTGCGGACCATCTATTCGCAATTTGATATGTCCCACTTCAAAAGCCGGAGGCAACCCTAATACGCGCCGGAGCAGCGGCGTTGTTTTGCGCCGCTGCTCGTTTCGTTTATTCAGCCTGTGCGTTTTATGCCCGGTATAGATCTTTGTGTCATCCTTATGAACTGTGTTCAGTTTTGGCTCCGTCGCCTTCTGCCCAGGAATAAAAAAGGGTCGAGCACGTTTCCGACGCCAGCGGTGCAGGGTCGAGATGGAAGCCGGAGATTCCGAGTGCCTCTTCCGGGCGCACCCACGGTCTTCCCTGTACGGCACTCGTTTCCTCATGCGTCAGAAGCCCCCGGTAGATCGTCAGTGCCCGCCGGTAATAGCCGTCGCGGATGCAGGTCTCCTCCTCGCCATCGTTCAGCAGGCTCAGAATCAGCGGCAGCATCTGCGCTGCATAGGCAACAGACGCAGAGTGTGCGACCGCGCCCGGAATATTTGCAACACAGTAATGCACAATGCCGTCTACAGTGTACCGCGGTTCGTCGTGCGTAGTCGCACGGCTGGTCTCGATTGCTCCCGGCTCGTCGTTGGAAATATCCACGATCACCGAGCCTTTTTCCATGAGGGAAAGCATGTTTCGGGTGATGAGGAACTCTTTGTTCTCCTTCCGCCATTTGACACAGTTGAGAACGATATCCGTTTTCGGCAATTCCTCCGCGATATGCGCCCGTGAGCAGCGCCTAATGCGGACGCGGCCATTATACTGTGCCGAAAGCGCACGGAGCCTGTGCATATTTCTGGCCATGACCGTACAGTTGGCGCCGAGCGCCTGTAAGACCTGCAAAGCGCCTCTGCCGACTTTTCCGCTTCCGAGAATCAGTGCATGGATGCCCGGCTCCCCTGCAAAGCCGCCAACATATTTTCCCTTTCCGCCGTGAATGGTCAGCAATGATTCCAGCCCAAAAAGCGCCCCCTGCTTCCCTGCTGCCTCACAGTTCGGGGAGCCATATCGATGGGAATCCTCCGCCGTAAATGCAATGCAGCCGCTTTTCATCAGCGCGTTGACCTCCTCCGGATTTGCCGCCGGATGCAGGCAGCCGAGAAGTAGCTGGCCTGTCCGGATCAGCGGCCATTCCTCCGGCGTAAACTCCTTGACCTTGGCAACCATATCGCAGACTTTGAACAGCTCCTGCACAGAGTCTGTCAGAAGCGCCCCCGCAGATTCATACGCTTCATCCGAAAAACCGGCTCGTTCTCCACAGCCGCGCTGTGCATAAACAGTGTGTCCTGCGGTCGTGATGGTCTCCACCTCTTTTGGCGTACAGATCACTCGGTTTTCGCCCTTTTTCGTCTCACGCAAAATCCCCAAAATCATATGCTGCGCCTCCTTTCAACCAATATTTTCCTGTCATGCTGTGCTTTCTGTTTTTATATTATACAGGGAAATCGGCAGATCCGCAATGCTAATAATATGAAGTCTCAGTTTAATTTAGTGCTGCTCCGCATACCTCAACAAAAACGTGCAGGATTTGAGCGGTTCCCGCTCAAATCCTGCACGTTTCGGGTTTTTGTGCAGCGCTTATTTCTCACGCTCAGCCTTCTGACACGCCGGGCAGATACCTTCAAAGATCAATCTGTGCCGCGTGATCCGATATCCGGATTCCGCTGCGATCGTTTTGTCCGGCGTTGGGTCGTATGAAAACGGGGCATCACAGACTGCGCCGCAGCCCGTGCAGATCAGGTGATAGTGAAAGTCTGTCCTGCAGTCATACCGATCCGCTCCGGGGACCTTTACATGTGTGATCTGCCCCTCCTCAGAAAGGATATTCAGATTCCGATAAACCGTTCCGCGGCTGATTCTCGGGTCTTTTGCACGGATCTCCAGATAGATCTGGTCCGCGCTTGGATGGTCATGGTGTTCCTGTACCGTTTCCAGAACAATTTTACGCTGCCGTGTGTTTCGGTACTGCATCTTGCCTCCGCCTGCCCTCATATCATTCAATTTCATCGTCTGCCATGAAAAATCCGGACTTTCCACCTTTATTCATGAGCAGATACATGAATTGTACCGCAAAATATATCGGCTGTCAACATTCCAGTAATTGCGGTTTTTGGCAGCAGATTTCCTATCGTTTTTCCCCTCTTGTCAAACAAAACTGAATCAGATATACTCAAAATAGGGGAGAGAAAGCGAAGTTCCGGAACAAATCCTGCAACGGAGCCTCTGTTTTCCCGTCTATATAAACAGAGCGACAAACGAAAGGAGATTACACTATGAAAAAGGATCGCCAACTTGTAATTCTGCTTGCCGCTCTGCTGGTTCTGATTTTTTTATCCAGCTGTGCCGCGGGCAACAACGCATCCATGACCCCTGCGGCCACTGATTTTGCCTACTTGGAGAAAAGCTTGAAATTGCCCTTTCCGACGGGTGGACGCAATTCGTGCGCGGCACACAGAACCTGCTCCTCGGTCTTGCCGCTTCTCTGCCTGTGCTGGTACTGCTGCTCGTTCTCGCGGCAGCCGTCATCATCTGCATCCGGATCCGGGTAAAAAAATGCAAAGCAAAAAAGGCTGCCGCAAAGGAGCAGGAACCATGATCCGGCGGAGCAAGACTACTGTTTTTTATAAAACGCTTGCTATCAGGACTCGGTATCTATTATAATATAACCACCCCTGAAAACCCATATGAAAACAGCTTTGCCCCGCCCGCACCCGCCGCCATTCCGACGTGAACATGCAAGGAGGTATTGTCTATGAGTACACAGGCCATCCGTTCCAGAGAGAATCCAAATCTTGAACTCATTGCATTCCATGGTCATTTTGCGACCCGGCATTCCCACAACAGTCATTACCTTGATATCACACGGCTGAAGCACGAATACAGTCTGGCGCACGACACTGCGCTTGCGCTCGCAAATCATTACATCTACGAAAAGTCGATCGACACCATCATCTGCATGGATGGCAGCGAGGTCATCGGTGCGTTTCTGGCCCGGCAGCTGACGCAGAAAGCTTTGTTCTCTGTCAACAATAACAAGAGCATCTGTGTCGTCACACCGGAATATGACTCCAACGGCCAGCTTCTTTTCCGTGAAAATCTGGTTCCCATGCTCCATGGCAAAAACATGCTTCTATTGATCTCGACAGTCAATTCCGGAAAAACTGCGCGGCGCGCCCTTGATTGTATCCAATATTATGGCGGCAAAACACAGGGCATTGCGGCGATTTTCAGCGCGATCCCGGATCTGGACGGCATCCCGGTATTAAGTCTGTTCACGCCTGCCGATATCCCGGGCTATGAGACCTATCCAACCGGCGAGTGCCGGATGTGCAAAGCCGGGCAGCGAATTGACGCACTGGCGAACAGCTATGGTCTTTCCACCTTCCGCTGATCCTTCAGACGGGCAGCGCACCCGGCCTTCGTGTCCGGGTGCGCTGTCTATACAATCAGGAAATATCTTTTGCGTAACCGCTGACGAAACCGTTTGTCAACCCATGTCGGCGGCAAGCGTCTGGTCGATGAGCTTTTGCAGCGTTTCCGCCTGCTTCTCTTCCGTGATGGCGCCTACGATGGGTTCGCCCACGATGTTGCCGCTGCGGTCCACCACATAGGTAGTGGGATAGGCAAAGATGTTCGTGGTGAACTTGCCAGCCTCGCCGTCGGAAGCGAAATACACGTTCTGATAGGTCGCGCCCTTCTTGGCCAGCACATCCTTCGCCTCCGAGATTGCCGCTTCGTCGCCGTCCAGCGTGAAGGTGTTGACGCCGATGAGCGCGCCGCCCTTCTCTGCGAGTTCTTTGTTCAGCGCGTCCAGCTCGGCAAGCTCACCCACGCAGGGATTGCAGGTGGTGAACCAGAAATTCACCACGGTGACAGCGTTGCCGGAGAACAGCTCGTCGCTCTTCACCGGATTCCCATCCAAGTCCTTGCCCTCAAATGCGGGGAACTTCTGCATGCTGCCGTCGTCGGGCGGATTGGTCATATCGCTGCCTGCGGGTACGCTCATATCGCCGTCCATGGATTCCTGCACGATCTCGGGGTACTTGTTTTCCAGCTCGGTCAGCTTGTTTTCGATATTGCTGATCTCCGTGGCCGACTCCTTCAGCATCTCATACTCTTCGTCGGTGAACTGGTCTTTGGCATTCTCGATGGTATCCAGCAGGAACTCGCCATAGTTCTTCCCATCCTCTACCATGGCCATGCCCTTGTCGGCCTCCATGAAAACCTTTTCCCAGAGCGCAGTGTTCTGCGACAGGATCGTGTTCTCCTGTTCCATCAGCTTTTTGTGCAGGGCAAGTGCCTCCTCGGCGTTTTTCGGCTCGTCGGTCATGGCAGAGTCATTGCTGCTCATATCTGCCATCTTGTCGTTGTCCTTTGTGCTGCAGGCTGCCAGAGACAGCATCATAAGCACAGCCAGCAGCAGTGCAGTTAACTTTCTAAACTTCATTTTGATTCCTCCGTATTTATTTTTGTTGTATTTTCTTTCCCGTCGCCAAAGCCGCAGCGGAAGCACACGGCGTTGGTGGGACAGGCGCGGATGCACATCCCGCAGCGGATGCACTCGGAGTGGTTGGGCGTCTTCGTCACATCCACATCCATCTTGCAGACCTTCGCGCATTTTCCGCAGGAGACGCACTTGTTTTTATCCACCTTCATTTGGAAGAGGGACACCCTGTTGAACAGCGCGTAGAACGCGCCCAGCGGACAGAGCCACTTGCAGAAAGGACGGTAGAATACCACGCTCAGCACAATCACCGTCAGCAAAATGCCCAGCTTCCATGAGAAAAGGCGCCCCAGCGCCGCCCGGATGCCGGAGTTGGCAAGGGACAGCGGGATCGCCCCCTCCAGCACGCCCTGTGGGCAGAGGTATTTGCAGAAGAATGGATCCCCCATGCCCACATCGTTCACAAGGAACGCCGGCAGTAGGAATACCATCACCAGCAAAATGGCATATTTCAGATATCGCAGGGGCTTGAGCTTCCTTGTGGAGAGCTTCTTTGTGGGGATCTTGTGCAGCAGCTCCTGAAACCAGCCGAAGGGGCAGAGGAAGCCGCAGATAAAGCGCCCCAACAGGACGCCCAGCAGAATGAGAAAGCCCGTGATATAGTAGGAAAAGCTGAACTTGGAAGACCCCACCACTGCCTGAAACGCCCCGATGGGGCAAGCCCCGGACGCCGCCGGGCAGGAGTAGCAGTTCAGCCCCGGCACGCAGACGGTCTTCCCCGAGCCCTGATACAGTCCGCCCTTGAGGAAATTCGGCAGGTGCAGATTGGTCAGCAGCGTCGCCCCCGCCTGAATCCAGCCCCGGAAGCGGGACATAATCTGTGAGACACCTGAAAACTTCTTACCCAATGCCCACACACTCCAGACATAATTTGATTGCTTTGCTCAGCACCGTCGCCGCTTCGCCGCGCCATGCGCCGAAACACAGCATGGCGGCTCCTGCGAGCAGAAGCGTGATCTGTGCCGCCGCCTTCTTTCCGTGGCTCAAGTTTCATCACCCTTTCTGTTTTGTGCTTCCATCATAGCACAGGAGAGTTAAAGTTCCTGTTAAGAACAGAAACTTAACACAAACCTTATCTGTTTCTGCTATACTGAAGACAACCGAATGAAGCTTATAAAGGAGGGCTTTCATGCATCTTTTGGTTATTGAAGACGAACGTGCTCTGTGCGAGACCATCGTCCGCAGCCTGCGGCGGCTGGCCTACAGCGTGGACTACTGCTACGACGGGGAGAAGGCGCTGGAGCTTCTTGGCGTGGAGCACTACGATCTGGTGCTTCTGGATCTGAACCTGCCGGGCAAGGACGGCATGACGGTGCTGCGCACCCTGCGGCAGACAGACCGTGAGACGAGAGTCCTGATCCTCTCCGCCCGCAGCGAGGTAGAGGACAAGGTGGCGGGACTGGACGCGGGTGCCAATGACTATCTGGCAAAGCCTTTTCACTTAGCCGAGCTGGAAGCCCGGATCCGCAGCCTGACCCTGCGGCAGTTTACGCAGCAGGGCGTACTGCTGACCTGCGGGGATTTAGCCTTCGACACGCGCTCCCGCACCGCTTCCGTCAATGGTCAGGCCCTGACGCTGACCCGCAAGGAAACGGGAATATTGGAATATTTAATGGTACATCAGGGGCGACCGGTGAGCCAGGAGGAGCTGATGGATCATGTCTGGGACAACAGCGTGGACAGCTTCAGCAACTCCATCCGGGTACATATCTCCGCTCTGCGCAAAAAGCTGCGCGCAGCGCTGGGATACGATCCCATCCGTAACCGCATCGGCGAAGGCTATCTGATGGGAGGCAAGGAAGCATGAAGCACCTTTCTTTGCAGTGGCGCATCACGCTGATGAGCGTCCTGCTCATCGGAGTTACCTGTATTTCCATGAATCTGCTGCTCTGTTCCTCCGGCGTGTATTATATGGACACGATCGCGAACACCTTGCAGGGCGGCACTGTGATCCTGAATGAAGAAGACATGGTAAGCTTCGACCCGCAGCTCATAGCACCTGACGAGGATTTGACAATCATTGTTGACGGGGCGCAAGGACGCTTTCGCGCGACCAACTGGTATATCACTGTAGCGGTGACACTGCTCAGCGGCATTCTTGCCTACTTCGTCAGCGGACGCGCCCTCAAGCCTCTGCGTAGCTTTGCCTCGCAGGTTGAGCAGGTGCAGATGAGCAACCTGGCAGACATGAAGATCAACGAGGACGTATTGCCGGAGTTCCGCCAGTTCAGCCATTCCTTCAATCAGATGCTTGAACGGCTGAACAACGCCTTTGCCGCCCAGCGGCAGTTCACCGGCAACGCCGCCCACGAGCTGCGCACGCCGCTTGCGCTGATGCAGGCGCAGCTGGAGCTGTTCTCCGCAGAGCACCCCGACGTACTGCCGGAAACAGCAGCATTTCTTTCTTTGTTGCGGGAGCAGACGGAGCGGCTGACTCAGATGACAAAAACACTGCTGGAAATGAGCAGCCTGCAGCAGGTGGCGCGGAACGAACGGATTCAGCTTGCGCCCATGGTCGAGGAGATCTTCACAGACCTCGCGCCGCTGACAGATAAGCGCGGCATCACGCTGACGGCAGATGGCGACGGCGTCATGACCGGCAGCGACGCGCTGATCTACCGGTTGCTCTTCAACCTGACGGAAAACGCCGTCAAATACAATCGTCCAGGCGGCTCGGTGCGGGTCACAGTCATGCAGGAGCCGGAAAAGATTCTGATCTGGGTTTCCGATACCGGCTGCGGCATCCCGGAGGAATATCAGCAGAGCATCTTCCAACCCTTCTTCCGCGTAGACAAGTCCCGCAGCCGGGAGTACGGAGGCACTGGTTTGGGCCTTTCTCTGGCATGGGAGATTGCCAACCTCCACGGCGGCTCCGTTTGGGTGGAGGAAAGCTCGGAGAAGGGCACTACCATCGCGGTGGAGCTGCCGGTGCAATAGCCTTGTGCGTGAAGCTCCGGCAAATGCCTTCACGGACGGTGTCTATCAACAACTGGCGCTTGGCGAATCCTTTCAAATGTCAGAATGGTTTTATTCATCGTTCCCTATTTGATACCGCATAAATGAAGATCCTCTGTTGGCAGCCGACCGGCTCCAACAGAGGATCTTTTCATTTCTATCTGCCGTTCATGGGGTCGGCCACCCGGCTGCGCAAGAACGGAATCATAGTCCTTTTATTCCCGGTAAGCAGCCATGATCTGCTTCAACAACTCCTGCGTGGACAGCGGTGTGCAGGCGATCAGCGGAGCATTTGGATATGCAGCAAATCCCATCACTCTTCCGCCAGATCGGCAATCAACTTGGCGTCGCTGACTGCCATGGCAAGCTGAAGTTTGTTTTCCAGTCCGGTTTTTTGCAGCATATTTGCCACATGGAATTTGACCGTCGACATCTCGCAGCCCATCTCTGCCGCGATGCGCGTGTAAGGTGCATTACGCACTGCTTCCCGTCTGGGTAGAATACAAGAATCGTTGTGTCCGCATCAAGGTCCCACACATCTGCCCAGATCCCGGACAGCATGACTTCTGGCTCTCCCCAGCTGCGGCGGAGACTGTCTCTGTCCTGTGTCCGCAGCTGCTCTGCCGCATATTGCTCACCCTTTTCCAGAATATACGCGGCCACGGTTTCTTTGGATGGAATACTATTGTCGTTTTTTCTCTGTCAGAGAGCCGCACCGCCAGCACAAGCGCCAGAAATACACAAACGGTTACGGTTGTAATGATTCGTCTTTTCATAAGCTGCCTCCAGTCCTATTCTTTTTATATCTGTTGTTTGCATAAGAACCTCTGTTCCTGTGTTGCCACTTTTTCGCCCCTGTTCAAAGCAATATCAAGACTTTATATCAAATGAGTCTTGCCAATGCCTGCTTTCTCCTGTATTATAGATACAGGGGAACCACGAATGCAACACCTTTGGAGACAGCGGGAACATCCCTTCTCCTCCAATCTCATAGCTTTGATCTTCTGGTTTTCCCAATGCACAAGATAATGGCTGTGGGCGGATGCTAGTCAGTATCTGCTGTATGTCATCCCGTTTATGGCAGGTTCCCTCTATGCCTGCTGTGCTCCTTCCTCCGCCGCCCCTGTGCCCGTACAGGGACGGCCCTCTTTTGCCTTTTTGACAACACGGACGGCTCTGCCCCGGCTGTCATTCTCAACACAAAGTTTTTACGTCACATGTTTCTTTTTGTGTTAAAATGGCAGTGAGCTTACCGGATTGCAGTTTCATTTTGCCGGGAAGCTGATTCTGACGCAAAGGATGGTTACGCCGATATGACAGCATCTTCGTCTCTCCCGTTTCATGAAAGCCCGTACCGCTACTTTGTCATGCGGAATCTGTACGAGTCCGCTGTAAAGCAGCTTGTGCTGAAGCTTGAGATTTCGAACAGTGAATTCAATACGCTGTATGCACGAAACCCCATCCATCATATTGAAAGCCGGGTCAAATCCTCGGAAAGCATCGCCGCCAAACTCCAGAGGAAGGGATTTCCGGTTACGCTCGAAGCGGCAATGCAGGAGATCAACGATATTGCAGGCGTCCGCGTTGTCTGCAATTATATTGACGATGTATACCGGGTTGCCGGGATGCTGGAGCGGCAGGAGGATCTGGAGATCGTCAAGCGGCAGGATTATATCAAAACGCCGAATTATAACGGCTACCGTTCGCTGCATCTGGATGCCCGTGTTCCCGTGTATCTTTCCAACCGGACGGAGCATGTTGTTGCCGAGATCCAGATCCGCACGATTGCAATGGATTTCTGGGCCAGTCTGGAGCATGACATCCACTACAAGGCGGACCGGGCAAAACTCCCGGCGGGCATTGATGAAGAGATGTTTGCCTGTGCGGAAAAGATCGCCGAAATTGACCGGCAGATGCAAGATATGTACCGCCGCATTGCGGACGCGGAAGCGAATGGAGACGCCGCCAAAAAGTAAAGTTTGCTTCTTTCAGAGAGGCCGACAGCTGCATGGTTTTGCAGCTGCCGGTCTTTCTCAGTCCTTCCAGGTATTGATCAGAAGCTCGATCTCTGACGTGAACCGCCGCAGCCGCTGATTGGACTGTTCCTTGCAGGCCATTGCGACTGCAGCAAGCCGCTGTGCCGCTTCCACAAGCTGTGCAAAGGCTTCGTTCTTCCTTGCGCGGCCCTTTTTCTCAATGCGCTGCCCCTCTGTGACCATCAGGAACTTTCCGTGCAGCAGATCAAATTCTGTTCCACTGAACGGTGCGACCGCGCAATAGCCTTCGGAAACCAACCGGTCGCGGAAGGCTTCACAGTTTTCTTCGTCCCCATGATTGACAAACACAACGCGCGGTTTGCGCCTGATCGCCTGTACCCATTTGAGGAGCCCGTCTCTGTCCGCGTGTCCACTGGTACCGTGCAGGGCACAGATCTCGGCGCTGACCGAGATCTCCTCACCAAATAAGCGGACTGTTTTTGCACCGTTCAGCAGACTGCGTCCCAGCGTTCCCTCCGCCTGATATCCGACAAACAGGATGATATTCTCCCATTTCCAGAGATTGTGCTTGAGATGGTGCCGGATACGACCTGCGTCACACATGCCGCTTGCAGAAAGGATCACCTTCGGTCTCGGATCGTCGTTGATCTTCTTGGATTCCTCCACACTTTCCGTCAGGTACAGATTGGCGGACCAGAGCGGATTGATCCCCTGCCGCAGCAGATTCCGCGTTTCTGCATCGAGATATTCCGGCTCACACTGCATGAAAACAGCCGTCGCCGCTTCGGCAAGCGGGCTGTCCAGATAGACCGGCCAGCCGTCATGCCCCTGCACCAGCCGTTTCTGCTTGATTTCCCGGACTGCGTATAAAAGCTCCTGTGTTCTGCCAACTGCAAACGCCGGTATAATCACGCTTCCTCCCCGGTCAAAGGCCCGCTTCAAAACAGCAGCAAGCTCTGCTACGGTATCTCCATGCTTCTCATGCAGCCGGTTTCCGTAGGTAGCCTCGATCACCAGATAATCCGCCTCATCCACCGTCAGAGGCGCACCGATCAGCGGCAGGCCCGTATTGCCAACATCGCCGCTGAAGACAATCTTCCTTGTTTCTCCTCCTTCCGTCAACCACAGCTCCACACAGGCGGCACCAAGCAGATGACCAACATCGGAAAATCGGACCTCTACGCCCTCCGCCACTTTGATACGCTCCGCGTAGCTGCACGGGCGCAGCAGCCGCAGTACGCCCGCCGCGTCCTCGGTCGTATAAATCGGATCGACCGTTGCGCGGCCGGCGCGCGCCGCCCTTCGGTTCATCCACTCTGCGTCGGACACCTGAATGTTCGCCGAATCCATCAGCATGATCCGGCAGAGATTCTCCGTTGCCCGTGTTGCGTAGACTTTTCCCCGGAATCCATCCCTGTACAGCTTTGGCAGCATACCGGAATGATCAATATGCGCGTGCGTCAGAAATACCACGTCGATCTGTCCGGGCAATACCGGGAGCGGCACGTTTTCAAAAACGTTGACGCCCTGCTCCATGCCATAGTCGATCAGGAAGTTTCCCCCACAGCACTCCAGAAGCGTGCAGCTTCCTGTCACCTCATGCGCTGCGCCAATGAATGTAAGTTTCATGGATACTCCCCTTCCCTGCTTTTCAGATCAGATGTTTTCTACAATATACCGCTCCGCCTGCTGTGCAGCCGCCGCGCCATCCGCTGCGGCAGTCAGAATGCCCCGGAGCAGCTTTGTCCGAACGTCACCAGCCGCGAAAACGCCTGGGAGATTGGTTGCAGTCGTCTCATTTGCAAGAATATACCCCCGCTCATCAAGGGCAACCTGTCCTTGGAACAGACCCGTTTCCGGTATACCGCCGAGGCAGACAAAAGCGCCGTCGCATGGCAGGTTCCAGAGTTCGCCGCCCCGCTGTTCCCGAATGCGGATGCAGGAGACCCAGTTTGCATGTAAAAATGCCCGAACCTCGCTTCCTGCATAGCGTTCAATGTTTCGCATCATTTTCAGCTTGCCTGCATAGGCCGGACTGATCTCCATGTGGTCGCCTCTATGTACCAGACAGACTCGCTTGGCGATACGGGAAAGGAGCATCGCCGCCTCAGCAGCCTGCTCCCCTTCCCCAATCACTGCAACTGTTTTTCGCCGGTACATCATAGAGCGGCACGCGGCATAATAGTGAACACCGCGTCCCAGCATCTCCTCCTCACCTTCCACACCGAGCTTTCTTGGCGGCGCACCGGTCGCCAGAATGATGGCGGGTGCCTGATAGGTCTGCTTCGCCGCTTCAATCACCTTGACTGGCTGCATCAGATGTACGCGGCGCACCTCGTCCGTCACCATTTCCGCACCGAACCGCTCCGCGCCGCGCTGCATTTTTTCGCTCAGGCTCAGCCCGTCGATCCCGGCGTCGAAGCCCGGATAGTTCTCGATGTTTTCACTCCAAATCGCCTGTCCGCCAATGGCCTGCTTCTCGAGCACGGCTACATGCAGACCGGCTCTCGCGGCATATAATGCAGCCGAATACCCGCCGGGGCCGCCGCCGATGATTACAATATCATACATGTTTGCCATACAGACCTCCTACATTCAGTCCGAGCATTTTCTTTAAAAATGCGTCGATCTCCTTCTCAGAAGAAGGATCGATCAGGAATCCAGCCACGGTTCCGTTGATAAACAGCAGCAGGGTCGGCAGCTTATGAATGTTATATCTGCGCGCCACAGCTGTTTCCGTATCAAAATTGATACGGCCCACAGAAAGCAGATTCTCATAATGCTTTTCAATTGACTCCAGCGCCGGTGCGAGTGCGCGGCAATACCCGCACCACGGTGCCCAGAACTTCACCAAAACCGGCTTTCTCGTTTTCAACACATCATCCCGGAAGCTATCCGTTGTAATTGTCTTGATTGCCATATCCCGCTCCTTTCCCGGCGCTTCGCGCCAATTCTTCTGTCTGCTTCCCATCTTCTGCTCCCTGAGCTCTGCAGCCTGCAGCAATGCTTTCTCCGGGAACAACACAACACCGGACAAAATGCCAATGCTCGCGCCCAGTGTCACCGCAACGTGGAGCTCTGTAATGAGCGCACGCTCACCGAACAGGATGCTGCTCAGCCATCCAAGCACACCGCCCGCGACCGCCAGAATTGCGATCCGCAGGCATCCACGAATGATTCTCTTCCTCGCCGTCGCTTCTGTCCGTCCGAATTCCTTATTAAGTCTTTGTCTTATTTATATTTCCACTTTACCAGCAAACGCCGTTCTTGTCAAGAAACCGCCCATAAAATGCCTCCAGACCTGCCAGTTCAACCATGACAGGTCTGGAGGTCAGGCACAGGTATCTTCATCTGCAGCTCCTGCAGGGATCTTGGTCATCTGCATGCAAAAATACCGTGGAAAACTATAAATAGCGTTTGAAAGCTGCCGGGAGTACACCGGCAGCTTCTCTGTTATCGCACGCGTGTGGGCTGTTCCGGCCCCGTGTGCTGCATCATTCTGACAGTCCCTGCTCCTCCAGATAGCGGCAAGCCGCGATTGCAGCCGCCGTGCCGTCCGAAACGGCAGTCGTGAGCTGACGCACCTGCTTTTTTCGTCCGTCTCCGGCTGCAAAGACGCCAGGCAGGCTTGTTTTTGTATCCTCCCCTGCCAGATAGTATCCGTTTTCCTCCGCAACGGCATCTGCGAAGGGCGCGCTCTGCGGCACCTGCCCGACCGCGACGAACAGGCCCTCCACGTCGAGCCGCTCCGTCTGTCCTGTCTTGAGGTTCGTCAGAAGCAGGCCTTGCAGGGCCCCGTCCGACCAGACGAGCTTCTCTACCGTACGGCCTCGCAGGATGCGGATATTCTCCTGCCGTTCCGCGCGGCTGACAAGCTGCGCGCCAGCGCGGAAGCTGTCACGCCGGTGGATCAGCGTGACGCTCCGGCAGATGCTTGCCAGAAAGAGCGCGTCCTGAAGCGCGGTCTCACCGCCGCCCACGACCGCAACGTCTGCGCCCTCATAAAATGCACCGTCACAAAGTGCGCAGTAAGACACGCCGCAGCCGGTAAGCGCATCTTCCGCCGCAAGCCCCAGTGACCGGTGCGCCGCACCGGTCGCAAGGATGACCGCTTTTGCCTCCCGGACGCCATCCATGCAGAGGACCCGGAAGCCCGCTGACGTTTTCTCAAGCCCCACCGCCTCTGTATAAACGATCTCCGCGCCGAATGTGCACGCCTGTTCGGTCATCTGCCGGGCAAGCTCCGCGCCGGAAACCGAAGGAATGCCCGGATAGTTTTCCACCAGCGGCGCGGATATGATCTGCCCGCCGGTCGATCCTCGCTCCAGAACAGCTACATGCTTACCGGCACGGGCGGCATAAATTGCCGCCGTCAGACCGGCCGGGCCACCGCCAACGATCAGGATCTCATACATTTGCGTTCTCCTTTGCGGCAATAAACTCCCGCACACCGCTCACACCGGTCCACTTCTGCCCACCGGATACCAGCGTCGGTGCCTGCCGGATGCCGAGCGCGCGGACGGTGCCGCGGTTTTCCTCCGCGAAGCGCAGCGTGTAGCGGACGCCTGCCGCATCAAGAAGCTGCTCGGCCTGCTTGCAGTTGGGGCAGGTCTTTGTGGCGAACAGCTCGACTTCCTCCTGTACCTGCGCAGCAGGCTGTTCGGAGGCCGTATCCTGCTTCTGAACGCCGCAGTGCGTCAGCTTCGACGAGCCGATGTCATACGTTCTGCGGTCCTTGAATTCCTGCGCTTTGCCATCGTTCCAGTTCTGCACGGGGCGGTAATAGCCGGTGATGCGGCTGTAGACCTCGGCTTTCTCACCGCAGAATGGGCAGACCGGCTGCTCGCCCGCGAGATACCCGTGGTTTTTACAGACAGAGTAGGTCGGCGACAGCGTGTAATACGGCAGGCGGTAATTCTCCGCGATCTTCCGGACAAGGGATGCCGCCGCCTTCCAGTCCGGCAGCTTTTCACCGAGGAAGGCATGGAATACCGTGCCGGAGGTGTAGAGCGTCTGCAGCTCATCCTGCACGTCAAGTGCGGAGAAAATATCCTCCGTATAGCCGACCGGCAGGTGGCTGGAGTTCGTGTAGTACGGCGTGCCGTTTTCGTTCGCCGTGATGATGTCGGGATAGAGCTGCTTATCGTGCTTGGCAAGGCGGTAGGCGGTGGACTCGGCAGGCGTGGCCTCCAGATTGTAGAGGTCGCCATACTGCTCCTGATAGTCGCTCAGCCGCTCCCGCATGTGGTTCAGCACGTCTTTGGCAAACGCCTGCGTCTCCGGGTGGGTCAGATCTTTCCGGAGCCATTTCGCATTGAGCCCCGCCTCATTCATACCGACAAGGCCGATGGTCGAAAAATGGTTCTCGAATGTGCCGAGGTAGCGCTTGGTGTAGGGGTAGAGGCCGCCCTCCATCAGTTTCGTGATGACCGTGCGCTTGGTCTTGAGCGAACGCGCGGCAACGTCCATCAGCTTGTCGAGTCTGCTGTAGAAATCCGCCTCATTTTCCGCCAGATAGGCGATGCGCGGCAGGTTGATCGTCACCACGCCGACCGAGCCGGTCGATTCGCCGGAGCCGAAGAAGCCGCCGGACTTTTTGCGCAGCTCCCGCAGGTCGAGCCGCAGACGGCAGCACATGGAGCGCACGTCGCTCGGCTCCATATCAGAGTTGATGTAGTTGGAGAAATACGGCGTGCCGTACTTCGCCGTCATTTCAAAGAGGAGCTTGTTGTTTTCCGTCTCGCCCCAATTGAAATCCTTGGTGATGGAATAGGTCGGAATGGGATACTGGAAGCCGCGTCCGTTCGCGTCGCCCTCGATCATCAGCTCGATGAAGGCCTTGTTCACCATGTCCATTTCCTTTTGGCACTCGCCGTAGGTGAACGCCTGCTCACGGCCGCCGACAATGGCGGGCAGGTTCGCCATATCCTTGGGGACCGTCCAGTCGAGCGTGATGTTGGAAAACGGTGCCTGTGTGCCCCAGCGCGACGGCGTATTGACGCCGTAGACGAACGACTGCACGCACTGCTTGACCTCGCGCTGCGTCAGATTGTCCACGCGGACAAACGGCGCAAGGTATGTGTCAAACGAGGAAAACGCCTGCGCGCCTGCCCATTCGTTCTGCATGATGCCGAGGAAATTGACCATCTGGTTGCAGAGCGTGGACAGATGCGACGCCGGAGCGGAGCTGATCTTGCCCACCACGCCGCCAAGTCCTTCCGCGATGAGCTGGCGAAGGCTCCATCCGGCGCAGTAGCCGGTGAGCATGCTCAGATCATGCAGATGCAGATCCGCATTCCGATGCGCCTGCGCGACCTCTGCGTCGTAGATCTCGCTCAGCCAGTAGTTGGCTGTGATGGCGCCGGAGTTGGAGAGGATCAGACCGCCGACGGAATATGTGACCGTGGAGTTCTCCTTCACGCGCCAGTCGTTGATGCGGAGGTAGTTGTCCACCAGCTCCTTGTAGTTGAGAAGTGTGCTTCCGACATTGCGGAGCTTTTCACGCTGCTTGCGGTACAGAATGTAGGCCTTGGCCACATCCGAATAGCCCGCTTCACTCAAAACGCGCTCCACGCAGTCCTGAATATCTTCCACCGAAACCAGATCGTTCTTGATCTTCGGCTCAAATTCCGCCGTGACACGCAGCGCCAGCATCTCGATCACACTGGGGTGATGATTCCTGCCCACTGCCTCAAATGCCTTTGTGATCGCATTGCCGATCTTGGCAATGTGAAATTCCGTAATGCTTCCGTCTCGCTTTGTTACCCGATACATAACAGGTCCTCCTTTGTCTGTGTGCCTCGCACGACACGCAAATGGGATGCAGCTTTATACGCTGCATCCCATTTTAACCCAAAGCATGTGTGCCTGTCAATATCTTGTGCCATTCAAATTTCATTGCAACAATATATTGTTTTTCATATACCGCGCAGCGCCACATTGGGGATCTTAGGCCGCACCAGCTCCGCCCAATGGCGAAGCTGCTCCGGGGCCGGCGCGTGAAGCCCCGCCTTTAAGACCGTTTCCCGCGGTTCAAAGCGCTGGATAAAATAGCGCTCCGCACCTGCGAGCCAGTCCCCCAGCTTTTGAAACGATGCATCATCGTGGAGCTCCGCGACCGCCGTTGTCCGAAACTCATACGCGACCGTGCCGCGCAGCAGGAACGAAACGCTTTCGAAAACAGGCGTGAGATCCAGCTCGCAAACGCCGATGGTTTGCGCGTAGCGCTCCGGGCTGTTCTTCACATCCATGGCGACATAATCGGCAAGCCCCGCCTGCACGATCGCCTCCAGCCGCTCCGGAAATGCGCCGTTCGTGTCCAGCTTGACGGCATAGCCCAGCGCCTTGATCTTCTCCAGAAGGCTCGGCAGCTCCTGACGCAAAAGCGGCTCCCCGCCGGTGACGGCAACGCCGTCCAGCACGCCCTGCCGTTTTTTCAGGAACATCAAAAGCGCGTCCTCGTCCATCGCATCGCCGGTGTCGCCCTGAAGGAGCGGTGCATTGTGGCAAAACGGGCATCGGAAATTGCATCCGGACAGGAACACCGTACACGCCGTTCTGCCCGGATAGTCGAGCAGTGTCAGCTTTTGCAGTCCTTGTATCCGCATTCGTCCACATCCTCTCTGTCCGTGTCTGACACCGAAGCGGCGTCCTGCTCGGCATTTTCCGCTTCCGCCCTCAGCGTGCTTCGGCGCTCGCGCCTTTGCAGCAGCCATGCGCTGAGACTTCCCTTTGTCGCCGGATACGGAAACAGCTTGACATTGACCAGCCACGCAATCGAAACGCCCACGATCGTCTGCACCGCACGCATCAGGGAATGCAGGTAGACGCTGCTTTCAAAGTGGCTGATCATCAGAATGACCGCGATGGACGCGGCAAGTCCGCAGTAATCGCGGCAGTTTGCCCATTCCGCCGCACAGAGCACCGCCAGCGTGCCCGTCAGCAGGATCACGATCTCATACCATCCGCTTTTCCAGACCACCTGCGGCATGTTTCGCAGCAGGTCGGTCAGCAGCAGGAACGGAAGCCCCACGCCAATGGCGATCAGCGTCGCCAAAATGCGCTTTTTGCCGTTCACCCGCGTCTTTTCGGACGATTCGCGGATCTCCATCATTGCGTAAATATAAATAAACAGTGGGTGCATCTCCAGCTCCGGCAGCACCAGACGAAGCAACTGCCAGAAGCAAAAGCCCAAAAACATTGCAAAAATGCTCTTCAGCTTTCGCCGGCCGATATGCAGATGGTGGTTTTCTCGGTTCTCGGGTGCTAAAACAGACACAATCTCGTCTTGACGTTGATCCTGCTTCATCTCAGGGCCATGCTCCTTTCCCGTTCAACTCGCTTGGTATTCGTTTGTGACCTTCCATGCCAGCAGCAGTTATTATTAAGACGATATCTCAATTATGGATTATAGCACAGGATCGGGCATGATTGCAAGGAGGACTTCCCACCGGGCGGCAAAACGGACGCTCCGCTCACGCCGGACCGTGCCGCAGCTGCGGCGGAACCTCGGTCAGAAACGGCGTGATTGCCTGCAGGTACATCCGCTCGACGAAATGGATCACACCCTGCCGGTCAAATCGGTCGTAGCCATCCAGCACGACACTCAAAAGTCCGTTTGACAGGCAGAGATAGAGCATTTCCAGCTCGTCCGCGGACGCGTTTTTCAGGGTCCTCTGCCATGCGGAAATGCTCAGATCGTGCGCATAGGCGATCATCCGGTGGATCAGCTCCGTGCTGCGCCGCCCGAACAGCAAGACGCGGCAGACCTCTTCGTTTTCCTGAACGATCCGGTAAAGCCCATCCACAAGCCGCGCAATGTCAAAGGACTGCACATAGTCCTGCATGGAGCGCTCAAACTGCCCGAACAGGTCCTCCTCAATGTTCTCCAGCAGGTCAAAGCAGTCGGAATAATGGGCGTAAAAGGTCGCGCGGTTCAGCTCTGCCCGTTCGCAGACCTCCTTGACTGTGATCTTGTTGATGGGCTTGCGCTGCATCAACTCCAACAACGCCTTTTTCAGCACCATTTTGGTGTATTTCACTCTCGCATCCGTCTTCATCGTGCCTCCACAGAAAGTTTACAAATTAAGCCGACAGTTTGGCGGGATGTGTTGTCGTTCTTTCAGCTTCCGGCAAACTGTCTATGGTGCTTTCGGTTGCTTGTATTATACTATAATTATGAAAGATAATCAACACCTGTAGGATTATCAAAGGAGGATGCATGATGTATCAAAATTACCTGATTACCGGTGCCACCGGCTTCCTCGGAAGTGCCGTGGTTCAGCTTCTGCTGGCGCACGGCTGCCGTGTTCTTGCGCTCGTTATGAACAACGATCCACTCATCCATACCCTTCCAAAAAACGTGACCACCTTTTTCGGCGATCTCACAGACCAGGATTCCCTGCGTGACTTTTTTGCCGCGGGCGGCGATAATTTCTGCGTGCTGCACTGCGCCGGTCTTGTATCCATTTCCTCAAAGCCGGGCGAAGCAATCTATGCCGTCAATGTGCAGGGAACGCAGAACATTCTTAACCTCTGTCAGGAATATCATGCGGCCAAGCTGGTCTACGTCAGCTCTGTCCATGCGATTCCGGAGAAGCCTGCACCGGAAACGATCACGGAACCAGACCGATTCGCGCCGGACGAGATCCTCGGCGATTACGGAAAAAGTAAGGCCATGGCAACCGCTCTGGTTCTGGAGGCGGCGCAAAGCGGTCTGAACGCCAGTGTCGTCCTGCCCTCCGGCATCCTCGGCCCCGGCGATCTGGCGCGCGGAAATATGACCCGGATGCTGCTTGCCTTCTGCCGCGGCAAGCTGCCGCTCGGCGTCAAAGGCGGCTACGATTTCGTTGATGTGCGAGATGTCGCAGCCGGCATTCTCGCCTGCGCAGAACGCGGGAGGGCTGGGAAATGCTATATCCTTTCCGGTCACTTCACGAGCATTTCAGACCTTCTTTCCCTTACAGCCTCCCTGCTCGGCAAAAAAGCAGCAAAGCTCTGCATCCCCGCCGCGCTGGCAAGCTGCGTCGCACCCATTTTTGAAAAGATCGGTCAGCTCCGGGGAGAGCGCCCCTTTTTCACACCCTATTCCATCGCCGTACTTCGCTCCAACGGGCATTTTTCAAATGCAAAAGCAACCGCCGCGCTCGGCTTCCATGCCCGCCCGCTCAAAGAAACGCTCCGGAGCATGATTCTCTGGTTTCAGGGGCAGGATCTGATTTCCCCTGCTCTCTAAAAGGCATGTGCCCGGTCTTCGCTCTTGCTCTCCCCTGTTTGAAAAACGGAAATGGGCAGCGTGATTAAACTCACGCTGCCCGTTCACAAACAATCATGTTGAAATATTTCAGTGTCTCTGTGATTGCTTTTTCCGCCGCTGTCCCCTATAATTGAAAGAAAAACGGTATGCAAGCTGCGGACTCAGCAGCGAAAGGAGCGCAACGCCATGCAGTGCTCACCGCCAACTTCCTTCACTGGAGTGTCAATGCAATCAACAGCAATCTACAACAGTCTAACGTTTATACCTGCGATTGTGTCTGGAGTTGCTCCACAAATCACGCGGAAAAGGCATATGGGTCGTGCAGGGACACGTTTTGCGGTTCTTTTGCTGCTTCCGGTGAAGGCCCTGTAGGGGATGCCGGATTCCGCGGATCGAAATACCTGCGGAATATACGTGTCCGGAGCTGAATACCCACTATTGAGAAATTCCGATGAAGAGCATGACCTCGTGGCCCCTTCAAAAGTGTTGGACGCGTTATGCTGAGCTGCAAAGGCGCAAAGCTGATGGACGGCAAGGTTTTCAAGGGCAGCGTCGGGCATCAGGAGCTTGCGGCGTGGGTTGAAGGACTTGAACTTTGAGAAGAGTATCAATCGGGATTTGCGGAGGTACTTATATGAATGATAAGTGGGTCGAGTTTGCGATTCGTATTCAGAGCATTGCGCAGGCAGGGCTTCGATATGGAAAAGATCAGTACGACAAAGAACGGTATGAAGAACTGCGGGAGATTGCGGCAGAAATGCTGTCGCTGAAGACAGATATTCCGGTAAACAAGGTCTTTGATTTGTTCTGCGGCGAATCCGGCTATCAGACACCAAAAGTCGATACCAGAGCGGCGGTGTTTGTCAATGAGAAAATCCTTCTTGTTCATGAAAATAACGGAACATGGGCATTGCCGGGAGGCTGGTGTGATGTAGATCAGTCCATTGCATCCAATACAGAAAAAGAGGTTCATGAGGAAGCCGGATTGATCGTAACAGCGGAAAGGCTCATTGCTGTTCAGGATTGGAGAAAGCACAATGTGGTAAATTATGCTTATGGTGTTCTGAAGGCGTTTGTCCTGTGCAGATATGAGGGAGGAACGTTCCGAAAGAACATCGAAACAACAGCGATTTCTTTTTTCGGCAAGAAGGAACTGCCAGTAAATCTTGCCGTTGAAAAGTGTACGCGGGAGCAAATATTGATGTGCTTTGAAGCCCATGAAAATCCAAGTATGCAAACGGTCTTTGACTGAGACAACTTCCAGTTTAACGAACAGGAGATGATGATCGCATGAAAATCCTACATGAACTTTCTTGGCTATGGGAAACGCTGGGCATTGCACTTTTGGCTGCGGCTGTCTGCATGGCTTGCGCCGCGCTGATCTGCAAAGCAGCGAAGAAGAAGCTCAGCAAAAAGGTGTTGGCCGTCATAGGGGCTGCGGCATTTGTGGGCGCGATTCTGGCGGTCATTCTGATTGCCCGGACGCCGATGCCGCTTTGACAGCCGGAAGAAGGTGGACTTTCCTGCACCTTGTCCTCCGACCAGACAGAGCATGGTTTCAAACTTGCTTCCCGGCTTGAATACTCGGCTGATTGCGCCCAGCATGAACAGCCGCAGACATTCATAGGTGAACTCGCTTTCCTCCGCTCCGAGAAAATGGGGCAGGGCGCAGCGGATGCGCTCAGTGCCGTCCCATTCCAGACCGTTCAGATAGTCACGGATGGGGTGACACTTGTTGCAGTCAGCGACAATGGAGATGGCTTTCTGGATTTTCTTTTCGCTGGTCAGTGTGTACTGATCTTCCAGATAGAGCATCAGATAATTCAAATCCGTATCGTTCAAGGTCGTTGTCGGCTTGCTCCACCAGAGCGGCTTCACAATATCAATGCGCTCCGTCAGGATGTTGTAGCGGATCGCTCCTTCCAGCTTCGGGTCATTCTGAAATACTGTCAGACAGTTTCGGATGCTGTTTTTGACAGCTCCGGTATCGGTCGAGTCCAGACTTCCTCTGACTTCCTCCACGGTCATGCCCGTCTGGGTGTTCTGCAAATCGTTGCTCAAGATTCATCACCTCTTTTCTTTGCTCGGCAACCAGAGCCTTCTTTTCCTCGGCTGTGCCGTACAGAAGAACATCCAGCAGATATTCGATATGGCTTTCTCTTTGCAGAGCTTCCACGAACAGAGGATGCCATTCGTCCTCCGGCTGCTTTGGTGCGTATTGCTGCTTCCACGTTCTGAGATGATGGAAGTAATCGGACAGCACCTTGTAGCACCTGCTTTCTTCCTGGCGGTATCTCTGTTCCGGGGTAGGCTCTCGGATATGGGGCTTGATTCTGTGCTTCTGCCTGTTGTCGTAGCTGATACCGAAATCGTCAGCCAGCTTCATAGCGGCGGCTTTGCTGGGCAGTCCGAACAGACGGGAAACAAAATCAACTGCGTCTCCGTCCGCTTGGCAAGCGAAACAATGGAAACGCTTGTCCACCTTCATGCTGGGATTCTTGTCATTGTGAAACGGGCAGACTGCCATACCATGACGGTTGACCGGAATGCCGTACAGCTCTGCCGCCTGTCGGGTGGTCAAGTTCTGCTTGACCGCTTCAAATACATTCATTGCATCTTCCTTTCGGGGAACAAAAAAGACACCTGACATTTTCACAATGAAAACGGCAAGTGCCTTACAGTTCCATATTCTGTTTTTTCTGTTGCGGGGTTTTCTGCTCCTGCTGATTGCTGCTCTGCTCTTGCAGAAACTTCATTTTCTCCGTGACGGAGTGCTTCGGTTCGGGCTTATTCTCGACCTCGGACTGCTCCGGCGTGAGGACTTTGCTGACCCAATAGCGAATATCTTTCATCTGCTGTAATTCCTCCTTGGCGGCGGCAAGCTGTCCGGCAAACTCTGCGTAGGTCGTTTGCAGCTTGCTGTACTCCGCTTGCAGGGAATCCAGATTAACATTCAAATCCACGCCCTGCTTTTTGAGATAGCGGAACGCTTTGTTGAAGCTGTCCAGCTCGTCCTTGTGGCTTTCTGCAAACGCTGCCTGTCGTGCTTTCCAGCCGATTTTCAGATACTTATCATGAACCGCTTTGTGGGTCTGGCAGTCTGCCACGGCGTTCTGAATGCCGGTAATGACCTTCATGCGGGCAGATGCTTTCTTCATGGCGGCGTTGATGCCCTTGGACTTCTCACTCATTCCTTGCAGGGCTGCATCCAAATCTTCCAGCGTGAAAAGCTCACGCTCTTTCAGATAGATGATGGCTTTGGAGACTGCTTTCAAATCATCGGTCGTGCCTTTCTGCTGACCGTACCTCGACCAATCGCTGCGTTCTGCCTTTCGCAAGTTCAGATAGTCACGAAGCAGAAGAACCAGATCGGGCGAAGTGTTCTTTGCTTGCGCTTCCGTTTCTGCAAAGGCTTCCTTGGTTGCTTCCATAATGTCCGCAATCCAGTTTCGCAGATTTCGGATGGTGCTGCGCATGACACACCGCCTCCCGTTCCAGCACACATTCGGCCAGCGCCTCCAGCATGGACAGGTCGCCGCCGTACCATCTGCGCCGCGCCGCCGAGACGACGAAGCAGACCGCCGCCGCAGATAGTCCCGCGATCGTCGTGTCGAACGCCGTCAGAAGCGACTGCGAGAGTGTGTAGGTATCGCCCTGACCGAGCGCGATCAGGCCCGGCCCCAGCGGGATCAGCGTTCCCAGCAGGCCCAGCATCGGCCCGATGCGGCAGATGAGGTCGCTCATCTGCAAAATGCGCTCGCTGCGCGCCTGCTCCACCTGAAGCATCTCCCGGGCCATCGCCTCGCGCATGACCGGCGTCAGCTGCGGGTGCCGCGTCAGCTCCAGCAGCAGCGCCTTCTGACGGCGCAGCAGGCCGGACTCTGAAAGGATCTGCTCCATGGGCTGCTCCGTGTCGTGGATGCGGTCTACCAGCTTTGGAAGCACAGCGCGCAGATGCCGCCGCGACGTAAAGACCTCCGCCGCCAGACTTCCCAGCAGTACGACCG